>Ga0209555_10003405_pt1 | contig 10615 bp, 13 predicted proteins | sample SaaInl85LU_5_DNA_FD_184643 | JGI IMG/M metagenome (GOLD analysis project Ga0209555, IMG submission 184643) | Marine microbial communities from expanding oxygen minimum zones in the Saanich Inlet - ESP_85LU_5_DNA (SPAdes) (version 2) | ecosystem: Environmental > Aquatic > Marine > Intertidal... | reverse complement strand
ATAAAAGACAACAACAATTAAACGATATAGAATTATGGTAATAACAAACGAAGATAATATGGAATTAATGTCAAGGTATGAGGATAACTACTTTGACTTGGCTATTGTAGACCCACCTTATGGGATTGATGCTGATATTAAAAATAATACAGATAAAAAACAAAGTAAAAAAAGCGCATCTAAAAGCAAAAAATACGGCGAGCAAGTTTGGGATAATGCAATACCAACCGATGAGTATTTTAATGAATTAAAAAGAGTAAGCAAAAAACAAATTATTTGGGGTGCAAACTTTTTTAATTTACAAGGAGGTATGTTATATTGGCATAAGCACGTTACAATGCCCACATATTCGCAAGGAGAGTTAGCTTGGTTAAGTTGGTTAAATAAGGTTGATTTTGTTTCTATTGCTTGGCACGGAATGATACAGCACGATATGAAAAATAAAGAGATAAGAATACATCCAACACAAAAACCTGTAAAACTTTACGAATGGCTTTTAATGAATTATGCAAAGAAAGGAGATAAGATACTTGATACGCATTTAGGTTCAGGGTCAATAGCTTTAGCCTGTCATAATTTAAGATATCATTTAACTGCTTGTGAATTAGATAAAGATTACTATGAAGCAGCAATGAAAAGATTAAAAGAACATCAACAACAATTAACAATGTTTTAAAATGGTAGAAGATAAAATAATATGGCAAGGTGTTAAACATAGAACAACATCTAAAATGTCTAATAGTGACTTTAAAATAATGTGTCAACTACATTCTAAATACTTTAATCATAAGTATCACGAACCTTGCACTTGCAATAAAAGAATATTAAGAAATTGGATTCAGCAATTAGATAATAAATTATTTTAGACTTTAACATTTTTTTAACTTTTAATAACAAACTTAATTTATATATTTGTAGTGTCAATAATGACAATTTAATTTAAAAACAAATAAAAATGAAAACAATTAAAACAATATTATTATTATTATTATCAACTTTATTTTTAAGTTGTTCAGAAACTTATGATGATGACGTGTTCTTTGAAGAAACTGTTGAAAGAATAACATACCATTACAAACAATATTACGAAGACCCTATTGTTATAGATAAATTAACAACTGATGAAGATTTTCCTGGCTATGACAACTCAAATTATGACAGTAAAACAATTTTTTTAGGTTCGCTTGTTTACCAACAAAGATATCAGCGTAATGAAGTAATTGATACACTAACAATAGATTTAAGTTCTTTTAATGAAGAAATAGACCTTTTAGTTTTAGGTAATAGAGGAACTAGACCTAATGAAATAGAGAACAAGTATATTACTGTTAACTACTTGAAAATAATTGGGTTTTACGAAAATCCTAATTTAGTAATCAGAGGAAACGATATGTTTGATAAAATAACAATTTACAATTCAAATGTTCCTGTTGAAGACTTAAACAGAATCAGTAGAACAATTTACACTAGTTGGGATATGTTTCAAAAGCAAGACTACGAAAGAAAAGAATGGTCATTTTCAACATATGTATTAGATAATCTACCTAGATATTCAACTGGTAATGGTGAGTCTACTGAAGGGTATATAGGTTTTATAGGATACGATAATCCTGAATTGACAGGACTTAAATTAGAAATTGTAGATATAACAGAACACTACGACTAAACAATAAAACTAAACTTTAATTAAAAGGCTCTATTAAATTAGGGTCTTTTTTTTATTATATAATTAATCAAATAGTTAGAATTTATTAGAAGATGGACAATAGAAAGAACAATGGAAATAAAGGTCACTCAACAAAAGCCAAAGAAGGTAAGATAGACAAACGTAGAAACGAATATAGAAGTGCATTAAAAGAAGCTGCAACAAAACAAGATGTTATTGATGTCATTAAAATGATTAAGACAAAAGCAATCAAAGACCAAGATACACAAGCAGCTAAACTATTTTTAGAATACTATATTGGTAAACCTAAAGATGAAGTTGATATCACAACAAATGGTGAGATGTTAAATATACCTGTAATTCATTTTAAAAAGTCAGAATAGATTTGAGTGATATTATAATCAATGAAAAGTTTTTACCTTTAAAAGATAGTAATGCAAGATACTATATTGTAACAGGTGGACGAGGTTCAAGTAAGAGTTTTAGTACAACACTTATAGAAGCTACTAATACTTTGTCACAAGGTTACAATTGTTTGTATACACGTTACACAATGACTTCTGCAGAACTATCAATCATACCTGAATTTAAAGAGAAAATTGAACTACTTAATTTAGATAGTGTATTTGATATCAATCGTAAAGAAATAACTAATATAGTTACAGGTAGCAAAATACTATTTAGAGGTATTAAAACAAGTGCAGGTAATCAAACTGCGAATCTTAAATCATTACAAGGTATATCAACTTGGGTATTAGATGAAGCAGAAGAAATGGTTGATGAAAATGAATTTGATACTATTGATTTATCAGTACGTTCTAATGTACAACAAAACAGAATTATACTAATACTTAACCCAACAACAAAAGAGCATTGGATATATAAACGCTTTTTTGAATCTAAAGGTGTTAAAGAAGGTTTTAATGGTGTTAAAGATGATGTATGTTATATTCACACAACTTATTTAGATAATCGCTTAAACTTACCTAAATCGTTCTTAAAGAATATTGAGAACATAAGAGAAACAAATCCTAATAAGTACAAGCATAAAATATTAGGTGGTTGGTTAGATAAAGCAGAAGGTGTTGTATTTACTAATTGGTCATTTGGAGAATTTAATCCTGATGGTTTACAAACAAGTTGCGGTATGGACTTTGGTTTTAGTATTGACCCTGATACATTAACGGAAATAGCTATTGATAAAAGTAAACGTAAGATATACGTTAAAGAACATTTATATAGAAATGGTTTAGGTACAACAGAATTAGCACAGATAATATTAAGTAGAGTTGGTAAAACATTAATCGTAGCAGATAGTGCTGAACCACGTTTGATATCAGACTTAAAATACAAAGGTGTGAATATACAAGCAGTTAAGAAAGGTACTATTGAAAGTGGTGTTACAACAATGCAAGATTTTGAAATAGTAGTAGAACCTAATTCAAGTAACATAGCAAAAGAATTAAACAACTATGTGTATTTGGATAAAGGTAGTAAGTTGTATTTAGATGACTTTAATCACGCAATTGATGGAATACGTTATAATGTAATATACAATTTAGACAATCCAAACAAGGGTAATTATAGCATACGATAATGAGCAACGAAAAAATGATAGCAGTTATAGAATGTTATATACATCATAGAGTAGATAAACAAGTTAGAATAGCTAAACCTAAAACACCTCAACAATATTTATTATTAACAAAGGCATACGAAAATTGTATTGGGTTTTTCTATAAATTATAGTTAAATTATTATTATATATATATGAAGATAGAAATAAATGTACCAACAACATTGAATGATATTACTTTAGGTCAATATCAAAAGTTTTTAAAGATAGCAGAAAATAATGAAGATAGTTCTTTTTTAGATGCTAAAATGATTGAGATATTTTGTGGCATACCATTAAGTGATAGCTACAAATTAAAGATGTCAAGCGTTAAGACTATATTAGGTATTTTAGATGAGTTGTTAAATATGCAACCTAAACACCAAGCAAAGTTTAAAATGAATGGTGTTGATTATGGTTTTATTCCTGACTTAAATGAAATGAGTTTAGGAGAATATATTGATTTGGATAACCACGTTGGTAATTGGGAAAAGATGCACTATGCAATGAATGTATTGTATAGACCAATTGTTACAGATAAAGCAGGTAGATATAATATTGTAGAATACGAAGTAGGTAATGAAGATAAAATGAAGGATATGCCTTTAGGAGCTGTATTAGGTTCTATTGTTTTTTTTTATCATTTAGGGAAAGAATTATCGATGCATACTCTGAACTCTTTGGACAAACAGGAAATGGAGATTTATCTGCAGCATCAAACTTCTCAAGAAAATGGGGTTGGTATCAATCAATTTATGGACTCTCTAACGGAGATATTACAAGGTTTGAAGATATCACTAAATTAAATGTTAACCAATGTTTCACTATGTTATCTTTTATGAAAGAGAAAGCACAATTAGAGGCACAACAAATAAAAAATAAATTCTAATGCAAGGTTTTTATAAAGTTACAGAAACAATAAAAGAACAACTATTATCAGACCCAAATGTAAATACAGTTACAACGGGAGATATTACAAGAGTAGATTTAGGTAAACAAACTTTGTTTCCTTTGTCGCATATTATAATAAACAATGTAAGTAATGAGGATAGTGTATTACGTTTTAATCTATCTATTTTGTCGATGGATATTGTTGATGTTAGTAAAGAAGAAGTAGTTGATATATTTGTAGGTAATAACAACGAACAAGATATATTAAACACACAATTAGCAGTGCTGAATAAATTGGTTCAAGTTTTAAGAGGAGGTAACTTACACACAGATTTATATCAAGTAGATGGTACACCAAATTTTGAACCTTTTTACGATAGGTTTGAAAATGAATTAGCAGGTTGGGCATTGTCATTAGATGTTATAATACAAAACGATACTAATATATGTTAAGCAATGTTACAGAGGAGTTAAGTAGATTTGCAAAGTATGTAGTATCACAATCAAGAGCAAATTTAACACGAAGCAAAAAGAACGCTTCTAAACGACTTTATAATAGTATTGAATACAAATTAAAGGAAAGTAAAAATAGTTTCCAATTAGAGTTCTTAATGGAAGATTATGGTATCTTTCAAGATAAAGGAGTAAGTGGTGTTAAGAAGAAATACAATACTCCATATAGTTACAAAGATAAAATGCCACCTGCTAAAAGTTTAGACAAGTGGATTGTGAAAAGAAATTTAAAAGGAGTACGAGACAAGAATGGTAAATTTATAAGTAGAAAGAGTTTACAATATATGATTGCAAGAAGCATTTATAACAATGGTATTAAGCCAAGTTTATTCTTTACTAAACCATTTGAAAAAGCATTTAAAAACATTGACAAAGATTTAATAGAGGCTTATAAGTTAGATGTTGAAAATCTATTAGAGTACACTATAAAAAATAATTTAAAGAAATAAGAAATGGCATTAAATTTAAGAAGTCCAATCTTTATAGGTAATACAATATCTACGGATGGTTTTAATATATATAAGATTTATATCTATAGTAACACCCCACCTGCTCAACCACAATATACTATTAGAAAAAATTATAATGCTAACTTTGATGCAGGGGTAATAGATATAGCTGAACTTGTAAGGGATTATTTAGACATCAGTTTTAGTGGTGTTTATACAAGTCAATGTGTAAAAGTAAAGGTAGAATATCAGCTTTATGATAATATGAATCCTACTCCTCAAGAGGGTACTTCTCTAAATGATGCGTTTGCTTTTGATAGTTATTCTTATTTTGAAGAAATTTCTTTTGATGTAGATACAAGTCCTATAATGATTTCTAACAGACAAATATTTGCACTTGCAGACAATTTAGTTAGAATACCAATTAATATACAAGGTTCTCCAACAGTAGTTTTTTTAAAGGATGGAAAAATTGTTAGCAGTCAAACGTATAGTAGTAATCCTCTTGCAGACCAAAGAATTAAATATGCTACAATAGGAGGTTCTTATAACTATGATAGTTACAAAGAAAGGGTAGTTACAGATAGTGGAACTTTTGAAAATACTAAATGTTTAATGGCATTTTTAGAAAAGTTTGAAGTAGGCGAAGCTGATGAGGTTAGAGTATTTAGTGGTACAAAACCTTTAGAAGTAATAAAGGTAAAAACTTTAGAGGAATGTAAATACGAACCAAAGAAGTTTACATTTATAAATAAGTTTGGAGCATTACAGGATATTTATTTCTTTAAGAAGCAAGTAAATAAAATGGATGTAACAAAAGAAAGTTACAATACAAGTACCTTAAATAATACTTATACTTATGATAGGTCTGCACATACTAAAAGAGATTTTAACATAAAAGGAAAAGAATCATTTACATTTAGTAGCGGTTACTTGAATGAAGAATACAACGAAGTTTTTAAACAAATGATGCTATCTGAAAAGGTATGGATAACTAATATAACAGATACAAAAGAACAAGTATTGCCTATCAACGTGAAGACATCTAACATCACATATAAGACATCTTTAAATGATAGATTAGTAGAATATACAATTGAATTTGAAAACTCTTACAACGTCTTAAACGATATTAGATAAATGCAGACAATTGAACTATATATAGAAGGTCAAAGAGTGGATATGTTTAAGGATGAATCTGTATCTCTTACACAAAGTATTCAAAACATTAAAGACATTTCAAAGGTATTTACAGACTTTTCTAAAACATTTACATTACCTGCTTCTAAAACAAACAACAAGATATTCAAGCACTATTATAACTTTGATATTGAAAATGGATTTGATGCAAGAACTAAAAAAGATGCTATAATTGAATTGAATCATTTACCTTTTAGAAATGGTAAGATAAAATTAGAAGGAGTTGATTTAAAGAACAATGTAGCACATACTTACAAAATTACTTTCTTTGGTAGTACTATTGTTTTAAAAGATATTTTAGGAGAAGACAAGTTAAGTTCATTAAGTAGTTTAAATGCTTTAAGTGAAACTTATTCTCCTACTGATATAGAAACAGGTTTGAAAAGAAATCCTACTATAAATGATGTTGTAGTGCCTTTAATTACGCATACAAAAAGATTATTTTACGATAGTACAACAGGACACGCACACGGAGATTTGTATTCAGGTAATTTATATTATGAAAGTGGCAATGGTCACGAACACGGTGTAGCTTGGAATGAATTAAAATATGCATTAAGAATACATAATATAATTGAAGCAATACAATCTGAATATTCTGAAATAATTTTTAGTGATGATTTCTTTGTAGATACAAACGAAAGGTATTATAAACTTTTTATGTGGTTACATAGAAAGAAAGGAGATGTAGGTGCAGGAACTCAAGTAACAGAATACACATCTTTAATTGATGGATGGACAACTGACATAGGTTTGGTATCTCGAATGATAAATAATAGTACTTTTAAAATAGTAGATACAGGCATATCCGTAGGTAATTTTACTTTAACTTTAACAAGAGCAACTACTCAACCTTATGATATTTCTATTTTAAAAGATGGTCTTCCTATTTATACTCAATCAAATATAACTTCTACAAACAAAGTGATAAATTTAGTTTCTTCTGCTCAAGATAATGCAGAATATGAGGTTGTATTGAAGTATGAAAATGCTATATCTTTCTCTGATATAGTATGGACTTATTCAGCCGAAACAGACCCGGGATTTTTTGAAACAGATACCTTCAGAACAAATTCATTTAGTGTGTTAGAAATATTTGAATTTATTATCACAGAGCAAATACCTGAAATGAAAATAATTGACTTTCTAACAGGTTTATTTAAGATGTTTAATTTAACGGCTTATGTTGAAAGAAACACTAATATAATTAAAGTACTTACTTTAGATGACTTTTATGCAAATTATAATTCTTATAATATAAGTAAATATATAGATGTTGAAAAAAGTTCTGTAAACGTAGCATTACCCTATAAAGAAGTTTCATTTTCTTATGAAGATACAGAGTCATTTTTAGCTGCAAATCACAATCAGTTATTTGGTCAAGAATGGGCAGAAGAATCTTACAATGGAGGTAGTAATTTAGATGGAGGGTTATACAAAGTTAAACTTCCTTTTTCACATATGAAATATGAAAGACTTATAGATGTAAATGACAATAGTACAACAACTATTCAATGGGGTTATTCTGTTGATGACAATCAAGATTCTTACATAGGAAAGCCACTTTTATTTTATCCTGTTTTAAATAACATACAAGATGGTGGAGTAAATGAAGGAATTAGTTTTGTGAATGCAGTTGATTCAGAAGGAGTTTACACATCACATAAGGAAATTACAGGAAGTATTGTAATGCCTTCTAATGCAGTTTCTTTTTCAAGTAGTACAAATACTGCAAACATTAATTTTAAAGCAGAACAAAACGAATATTGGGGTAGTAATTATTCAAATACTTTATTTAAAGAATACTATCAAAATTATATTATAAGTGTTTTTAATCAATCAAATAGGTTGACAAAAGTAACTGCTTATTTACCTTTAAATGTTTTACTTAATTATACATTATCAGACAGGTTTATAATTAACGGACATAGTTACAAGATTAATACAATAACAACAAATTTAGAAACAGGAAAATCTCAATTAGAATTATTAAACGATTTATAATGATAAAGCAGATATTAGATTTATTAGCAGTAACAGATAGTAAAGCTGAAATAGTACAACAAGCAAAGGGTAAATATAAGTTTCCTGATACATTTAGCGAAGCATTTAAAAGAATTAAACAAGAGAAAGAATGGAAAAGAAAATAGTAGTTGAGTTAGAAGCTAAAACAGATAATGCAATAGATGATATTAAGAAACTAAATAAAGAGCTTGACAATACATCAAAATCTTCTAAAGATGCCTCTGATAGGTTAAATGGTTTAAACAATACATCAAAATCATTAGATAGTTCTTCTAATAGTGCAAGAAAATTAGCATCAAGTCTTGAGGAAGTGAAAGATAATGGTGGTGCTATTGCTATACTTGACGCTTTAACAGGTGGTTTAGCTACACGATTTAGGGATGCGTATGAAGCCACCAAATTATTTAACTTTTCTTTAAATAGTATGAAAAAGACACTCATATCTACAGGTATTGGTGCTTTAGTTGTTGCATTAGGAACTATTGTTGCTTATTGGGATGACATAACTAATTTTATAGAAGGTGTTAATAGAAAACTAAAATACCAAGAAGAAAATTTAAATAAACAATTAAAGATACAAACCCTTCAATTAGATTTATTAAAACAACAAATAGCTATTGAAGAATTAAGAAATGGTTTTAGTCCAAAACTAACTGCTGAATATAAAAAGCAATTATTAATACAACGTGAACAAAATATTGCTTTATTAGAAAATCTGCAAACACAGTTAAATATTGAAGAAAGTAAAAATAAAGAAGTTACTTTATGGGAAAAAATAAAAATAGCAGCAGCAGGTCAATTTGGTTATAGTTTACAAGGAGAACAAATAGCAAAATCAATTAATGAAACTTCTGAAGAATCTCTTGAAATTCAAGAAAAATTAAATGAAGCTAAAAGGAAAACAGGTGCAATTGATTTGGAATTAGCACAAATTGATAAAGCTGCAGCAGATAGAAAGAAGGAAGAAGAAAAAAAGAAGGAGGAAGAGGAAAAGAAAAAGAAAGAATCTTCAGATAAGGATGTATTGAAAGAAAAGGAAAAACAAGATGCTATAGATAAAATACAAAAAGATTATATTAAGAGAAAAGAAGATAGAGATGCAGATACGGAATTAAAAAAGATAAATTTAGAAGAACAACGCACTCTTGCAGAATTAGAAAGATTAGGTGCTACAAATGAACAAAAATTAGAAGTACAAAAATACTATAATCAATTACGAAATGAAGTAACTGAAGAACAAAATAAAAAACAACTTGAAGATGCAGAAAAACTTAATGAACAATTAGCACAAGCAGAAACGAATTTACAACAAGCTAAAGCGAATGCAATAAGAGGTGGTTTACAAATCATTGGTCAATTAGGTAATAAGTCTAAAGCATTAGCAAAAACACTTTTAGTAGTTGAAAAAGGTTTAGCAATAGCACAGGTTATTTCAAGTGCTGCATCTGCAATAGCAAAAGCTAAAGCAAATTTAGCTGCTACTCCTGCCGTTATAGGTGTTGTTCCAAACCCTATGTATGCAGTACAAGCCGTAGCAACTGCAAAAGGAATACTTGCTACTAAATTAGCTGCAGGTACATCAATAGCAACTATTGCTGCTCAAGCTATTCAAGGTGTAGGTGGTAGTGGTGGAGGTGGTGCAGGTTCATTAGGTGGTGTTGGTTCTGTTGGTGGTGGTTCTACAATATCTCAACCTCCTGCATTTAATGTTGTAGGTGCAAGTGACACAAACCAATTAGCAAATGCAATTGGTGGACAATCACAACAACCTGTTAGAGCTTATGTAGTTTCTAACGATGTAACAACTGCACAAAGTATGGATAGAAATATAGTTGATGAAGCATCTATTTAAAAATGCAAAATATAAACATAAAATTATTATATAATTATGAAAATGATTGAACTTATTTTAGATGAAGATGAAGCAATAGGAGTTGAAGCAATATCTGTTGTAGAAAATCCTGCTATTGAAAGTGACTTTATTGCACTAAAAACACAAGAAATAAAACTTGCAGAAATAGACAAAGAGAAACGTTTATTAATGGGTGCTTTATTAATACCAAAGAAGCCTATATACAGACGTAATGGAGAAGATGAATACTATATATTCTTTTCAGAAGATACTGTCTTAAAAGCATCTCAAATGTATTTACAGAATGGTAACCAATCACAATCTACATTAGAACACGATAAACAATTAGAAGGTTTAACATTGGTAGAAAGTTGGATTGTTGAAGATAAACAAAAAGATAAAAC
>Ga0209555_10003404_pt1 | contig 10616 bp, 24 predicted proteins | sample SaaInl85LU_5_DNA_FD_184643 | JGI IMG/M metagenome (GOLD analysis project Ga0209555, IMG submission 184643) | Marine microbial communities from expanding oxygen minimum zones in the Saanich Inlet - ESP_85LU_5_DNA (SPAdes) (version 2) | ecosystem: Environmental > Aquatic > Marine > Intertidal... | reverse complement strand
TCTTCCATGAATGTAGACCACTCTCTAACAACTGCTCCCTTTAATGAGATATTGGCTAATGAGCCATCCTCTAACATCACATAAACAGATCTGTGATACTTACCTCCAGAGTTCGTAATAGCTGGCTTAATGTCCTTGTAAAGACCCTCAGCAATTAATCCTCCCTTGAAAGATTTTACTGCCATAGGTTCGCTACCTATGTAGTACACCTCGTTTGAGTAGATACCACTGTTAGACGCATCACTCCATCCCTTTACAGTATGATAGTGCTGTAAGAAAACAAACTTTAAAGGCAACTCTACCTTCACGTTTTCTCCTTTAGACTTGTCATAGTAACTGAATGACTTGTCGTTTGACTTCCACTCTAAGTACTTAGTGGTTGGGTTTGAACTTTTGTTCGACTCTTGTTGGTGGCTAATTCTTGCCATAATAAAAAAATATTTAAGTTACGCTCCTCTTGCCCGGAGCGCTTGGGCTATTTGTTATTTTTAAATAGTACATCGTGAAACTCACTATAACTGTACCCTTCCTTCTCAAATGCTTTCTGTATTGTTTTCCTTTGGTCATCTGAACCAATCGCTAACCCGATTAAAAAACCAAGAAAACCAAATCCTATTAATGCTATCATAATACTTCTCTTGCTACATAGTTCATAACATCTTCTGTAGAGGCATCAGTGAAAAACCTCTTGTACACTTGCACAGCCTTCAATACCTTGTCTCTACCTCTCTCCAAAAACTCATCACTACATGTGAATCGTTTCATCTGTAAACTCTCCTTATCAATCACAAAGAACTCAAATGGTAAGTTAAACATAGAGCTGTAGATGTATGCCTGACTATCGTAGTTGTATATCTTAGCACTGGTCCTAAACTTCGCTATAGATGATGAGGTCTTGATATCTATGATCTTATCCTTAGTTATAATATCAGCCTTACCCTTGAACTCTACACCAAAGAACTCACCAATCATAGGTACCTCATACTGAGTGCCCTCTGCATATATCTCAGAAGCAAACTCTTCGTTGTTCTTCATCTCATTAATAGCTCTATCCAACTGCTCAGCCTCCTTCTTAAGTAACAACAACTTACCTTGTGACTGCTCCTTGTAGAACTTAGTGTTCCTTGTTGATGCATCAATAATTTCAAAGTCATCCTTCTTGTGCTCCTCAATCATAGATACGTGAAAGTATCTGCCTTGAACCATTGGTAATGTTTCTTTCCCTGGTTTCCCAAAATCTCTTGGGTTTGTTAGTAGTACACCAATGTTTGAGTTTGATAAGTACTGCTTTCCGTAAGCACCGTAGTAGTGCTTGTCATCTTGTAATTTTTTAAGTATTGATTTCATTGTATTTATTTAAGTAAGTTTGTCTCATTTTTTTTAAGTAGTTGTACCTCTTGTGGTTTCGTCTACCATCTATTTCCTTCTGTATAGATCTCTCAACACGATCTAATAACTTTAAGTACTTGTTTCTTAAGTAAACATTTAAACTGTACTCAAAGCCTCCTATTAAAAATGTGTCTGTGATGTCTTCGTAAAAATCAGTTTCAGTTGAATAAAACCTAACACCTTCATCACTATTAACAGTTTTTATTCCTTTCGTTATCACTGAGTTCTCCATTCTCACACTTCCCTTCATGCTCAGTGCTTCCTTCCATATTGCGTCCATGTCTTAATTGTTCTTGGAAATTAATTATAAAATCTATGTAATCTTTCATACCGTAAAACTAATCTATTTTTTATTACTATACAAGTTTTTTCTTAAAAAAATTAGTTTCTCTGTCTATTCTGTTCTTTAAAACATACAGATCATGAGCTTTAGCACAATCCTTAGGGTCTTTAAAAAAACCATAGCTATGCTTCTCGTTGTTTAGTTTAAATGTTCCTTCGAATAATATCCTACCACTCATTCTTTTTTGTCTTACTCCTATATATTTTTTCTCCATACCCTCTTATATATATATTTATTATAATATTATTTTTTTTGTTTCTAAAACTAAGTATAAAAGTCAACACCTTAACACCTTTCCAGTAATAGCGGGGGCTTAGAGGGTGTTAAGATGATGTTGACTTTGTGAAAAGGTGTTGACTTTACATCAAAAACCTTAAAATGTTATTAAATTCTTCTGGTGTTTTGGCTTCTAAACTCTTTTTATTCTTTTTTATTTTCATTTTGTCATCACAGAATAACACCTCAACACCCTTTCCAACATTAATTGGTATCTTATTCTTTATAAAAACATCTATAAAGGTGTCGTAATTATGATCCTCAACAACCTCAATACTCTTTTTTATCAAGTTAATTATCTCCTCCTCCATTTGATACGTTGGTGTGGCTCCAACCCAGTGCCATTTAGCACCCTTAGTTGTACCTTCTTTCTTAATGTATCCATTATCTATAAGAGCGTCTGATATCTCCTTACCGACAATCTTAGACCATGTTTTTCTATTTGTTTTTGGATCTCTATCCAACTTAACCTTTACTTCTATTAAATTATTTATCATATTGATTGTATATTAAAATTGCTTCTTCTTCTGTTTTATGTCTACTTACTGTTGTTTTTACTCCATTTAAATAAACCCTTACAATCCATCCAGAGGGGACCTTAAATACTCCTGTTTTATGTACAAATGATGAAGGTTTATTGTAGTCTCTTTTTTTATTTCGCATAGTACTCCTTTAGGAATATGTTAAAGGTTTCTATGTTTTTGTCGTATCCCTCATGAAGGAATCTGTCTAGCACCAATGGATCAACGTCCATACTCTGTACCTCTTCTATAAATTTATTTATCATTTTAATTTTATTGTTATGTTACCCTACAAAGGGGTCGTCTTTCCGTACTGTCAGTCTTATTGTAATTTAGAAGCTTTTTATATGAGCACTATGATATACATACTTCTTTTGACTCAAGCATCACAACGGCCTACATTAGCGACAACTAAGGATTTTTAACATGTATATCACTTCAATTTTATTGTTATGTTTTCCCACTTTCCCATAGTGTCTTCATTGACCAGGAAGTCTATTCTGTGTTTCCATCTTCTATTCATTCTGTCTTGTACTACCCATTCTCCATCCATATCACCTGCACCACTTACAATAACTTTAGTCCCAAAGGTGTAACCTAATGGTTCTAAATCTCTTGATACTGCAATCCATCTATGTGATGAAGGATCTTTAGGGTTGATGTGTTTACCACTATCTGTTATGAATGGTGTACTGTCTGTTTGTTTCTCAACTGCATGATATACGGTAGCTGTAACTACCTGATAATCAGTACTAATTAAAATTATGAGTGTGATTAATAGTGTCTTCATGATATAAATATTTCTTTTAAGTTTTCATTACTCCATCCAGCAGCCATAGATATATTGTAAAGCATATCTGCAAATTCATCTAAGGTTATATCGCTGTGGTCTTTTTCAATACTAACCTTTTGGTCGTATTGTTCTATTGTTATTTTATAAGGTTGTTTCATTTATTATTTTATTTAATCTTAACATAAAACTATCTATTTCTTCTTTAGGTTTTAAGTATTCATATTCTTTGTTTATCTTTTCTTTAATAGCTTCTCTTATAAACCTACCAACATCTACATTATAAGACTTCATTTTTACTAAAGTTTTATGTTGTTGTTCTGTTATTCTTATAACCTTTGTTTTTGTGTATATTGCCATTTTAATATGTTTTGCGTTAAATTGTAATACGTTTTGTTACTTTAATACGAGTTAGTAGCAATTAAAAACTACCTTTTGTTTCTATTGGTATTACTAATAAGTTGTTTAATTCATCAGCCGTTTTGCATCCGCCCCAAAACATTTCTCCACTATTAAGTATATAGCATTCACAAGCACCTTGGTTTGTTCTATATTCACTTTTAAATGCAAAACTATCCCAGTCTTTTATTGTAAACATTGTGCCATTTGGTAAGTTTCTTAATCTAACTCTTTTACTTTTTTTAACTAATTGCATTTTATCCGTTTTTAAAAGCAACTAACAACGTGTATAAAAAATAGCTGTTAAGTGCTTTGGTTAATGTTATTTTATATTTATTTACTCTTTTACTCATTCAATTTTTAAGTTTATTAAACGCTACATTTCATACACAATAGCGTTATACACTATAAATTGCTTAGGTATTTATCAACATTAGCTTCAATGTGTTTTAAATCAACATCGTGTATTCCTTTGTAAAAGTCAATATTATAAGCAATTAACAGTTCACGTTGTTGGCTAACATCACCTATACGTAATTGCTTGTTTTGGTTTTCTAAATAAGTGCAGTATCTTTCAAGCATTTCTTGGTAGTCAACTTCCCCAAATTGTCCTATTGCATAATTTTCTCTTTTTGGTCTGTATCTCATTGTTTCTTTATTTAAGTATTTTCTTTATTCACGCAACTACGCATAGCACCACAGCAATTGCTTGTATTTTCCATATCTATTTCTTTAATGTTTTATACGCTTTCAATGCCCCATAGTCTTCACAAAAATCAATAGTATCACCAACCTTACAATTCTCACCCTGCTTCACTACAACTGATCTTCTTGGTTCTATAAAATTAAGTACTATATGTTTCCTAAAGAGGTAAAATGAATGACCATTTTTCAAGGCTTCGATCTCCTCACCTAACTCTCTATACTTCTTTTGTAATTCTTTTAATTCTTTCATCTTCTTTAAATTTATTTAATAATTCTTCTAATGTATAACTCTCTTGATGTCCCCAGCTCCATAAAGTTCCTGATACCCATTTATCCCCCAAAGATGTGATGTTGTACTCTGCACACCACTCTACAAAATCAATGGCTAATTTATCTGCTTCTCCCATGTTTCCCCTAAGTATTCATGTAAGCACCAATCTGCGTAGTAACCCTTCTTAAATGTACCCTCTCCATTCTGATAGTCATTCTCAAGGAATAGTATACCTTCATGCTCTGTTTCTGAAAAGTCAGGAGCATCCCATTCAAAGTACGTAGATCTCTCTCCGTTAACATACTCCATCTCAGCACCCCATCCCTGCTCTTCTTCGTATGTATAAAAAAAGTTTGGTATGTCCTTAGCTAACATCTCTATAATGTCCTCAGATAATGGACTCCATGCAGTTGTAAAGCGATACTGTTCACCATCCATCTCATTCTCGTAGCACCCCCACTTTGTACCCCAATGAGCACAATTCCAATCGTGCCAATTGTCGAATCCATACTTATCAATTAACTCCTTGTGTAGCTCCTCTGTCAATGGATAGTGTTTAAACTTTTCAGTCTCATTCAACTTCATCTGCTTGTCATACTCCTCTTGGCTAACTATCCTTGCTGGGCTTGATGTCTCATTCAACTCGGATGGTTGAGGTCTGTAGTACTGTGCTAGTCCTACCTTTGCGATTTCTTTTAGTTTATCAGCGTACTTTTCTTCTACTGATATGTGTGCGTAAACGTGATTTGGCATAATTATTTTTGATTAAAAAGTTCTTCGTATATAATATCTATTACCTCTCCATCTGAGTACTCAGAGTCGAGTATTTCTTTTACCTTGTTGATTACCTTCAACATTCCATGTCCCTCTGACTGTTCTCTTGAGTTACCAAGATTAATTAATTCATTTGCTTGTTCTAACATTATAATTCTAATTTAGTTTGTTTATATTCTATTGGTTTAATATCTTCATGATGATGACTGAAGTGGAAGTCAACCCACTCAATGTCAGACCATTTCATTGTGTCTCTTATTGGTAACAATGGCTCGTAGTAATCTTTGATCCAATTCAGTATTACATTCATAATATTAATAATTCATCGTAGTCATTACCTTCATACCTTTTAATGATATCTTCTTTTTCTGGGAATTCTATGTCATCTACACTAAACCAGACAGTATCAAATGGATCCTCTGCAACATACTTAACACCATCTATTTCTGTGTAATGATACAAGGATGCAATGTAGTCGTTCTCATGCGTAAAAGTCCTCTCTAATAGTGTTCTCAAGCGATCAATGTCATCCTCACTATGGTATATATTGTATGTCTGCCACTCTCCCTGACTATATCCCTTTGCTTGTATAACCTCTTGGTAGTAGTAGTCATCCTTCTCTCCTACCTTCTTATTTACAATATCTATAAATCTTTTGTTTAATGTCTCGCAGTACATATCTATTCCAGATATAGCTTCTTGTATGTCTTCTAATTTCATTTCGTGTGAATGACCATCGTATGTATTCTCTATTTTTAATAGTGTTTTCATCATATCAATTCTAATTTATCTAATAATTCTTTTGACTTTACCTTTACCATACGTTCTATGAACTTTTCTTTCATACACTTCATCATAGCTTCCTTAAACCTAACGGAACTCATGTGACTTGCACTATAATGTGAATGGTGTGTTATTTCTTCACCTAAGTTGTACCAATTCCCACCACCGTATTTGTCTTCAAACTTTTTGACTTCTCTGATAAAGTTTTCTACTAAGTTAGTTAGTTCTTGTTCTGATTTCTTTTTGATTTGCTCTTCGATTTGATTTAAATTATTCATTGTCTAAAATTTTAATTACTTGTTTGTTTGTGTATGTCTTTGTGTTATCCCAGTAGTCTGTGAAAGTCTCAATGTAACCCTCTCGTACATCTTCTTCTATCTCACTACTATCCTTCCATTCCTGGAGGTACTCATGGATATAACACTCTTCCATCTTGAATAGCTTTGCATCTGTGTAACCACCTCTCGCATCTGCTCCGTTGTGTATCTGTATTAGTATGTACTCTTCATCATTTATAGTTAGGTTTGCACCTTGCAGTATCTGTGATAAATCGCTCTCTCCGTTGTATGTGTTCCAACTTCTTGCAATCTCAACCTCGTGCATAGCTTCTAAAAATTCATAAGCCTCTTGACTCACTCCATACGCAGAACAGTCTGCATCCCAATTGTCTGACTCCTTTTGTATAGTGTTAAACTCTTCGCAAATGTCATCAATCTCCAAGTTATTGGTTAGGTAATGGAATACACTAACTGTTCTTGTGATGTCCTTACACTTCGCATCAAACTCATATCTCTCTTCTTTTTCGTTCTCGAAGTCCTGCAATGTTTTCTTTTGGTTTCTTTGCCAACCTCTGTTGTCTGTTCCACCACTATCGCACATGTGTTTACCTGTGTTTTCTGTTAGCATCTCGTATACTAATTGTTTTACGTCTCTCATTTTAAGTTGTATTTTAGTTTGATTTTAATTCTGCTTTAATATTACCTCTCATTTCATTTAATATGTCTTCTTCTTTTACAAAACTCCATTTACAGTGATTATAGTTGTAAATATAGAACTTCGGTTTCTGTGCGTAAGTACCATATTTTGTAATATCATTATAATTGTCTGATGTGTGCTGTCTGAATGATAAAGTAAAACATGCACCATTTGTAAAATTAACAGAACTCCTATATGGTCTATACTTATTTCTCTCGGCAGATACCTTTGACAAAGCTCCAAAACTTACTCCAACTCTTTCCAAAACTTTATTTAACTCATCTACCTTGTCTTGCAGTATTTGTTTGTGCATATCTGAAGCCTTTCTGTTGATGTCGAATGCAACCTGTAATTGCCTTTCATCTTCTTTTACTTCAGATATTAATTCATCAATAAAATTATCTGATTTATCAGTCTCGTTTATTTCTATCGTTATTGTATATTTTTTCATGATAATTGTTTTATTAATTCATCCCATACTAAGTTGTTTAGTCTCTCATACTCTTCAGCATCTAAACTGTGTCCGAATTTTTGATACAAATGATTGTTTATTGTCTCGCCTAAGGTATCTATAATGTCCTCAGCTATGTCTGTGATTTTATTTTCTTCCATGTCTATAAATTATTTGTATAATACCCTACAGAGTGAACGTTATTGTCATCTCTGTCAAGCATATTTATTATATATTTGTAGTGATTTGTTGCTGTTGGTCTCACGCAAAACTTGTTGTAGGTTTTGATTGTGTTGCCATCCTTGTCTTTCATGTAAAAGTGATGTAGTATCATTGTTTTATTGTGTTTAAGTAATTTATTAATTCATCAAGATTGTCGAACAATGTCTCATCATCTTCAGTTACCAATACATACTCTGCAAACATCTCCTTGTCTTCATTAGTCTCCTTTGCGTTTGGTATAAATATCTTATAGTATTCATCTGCTCTGTACTCATACTCTATTGAATCTACTAGGTCATTATGCCAAGAACTGTCATAGAAGTCTATGCTTGTCTCCTTTACTACCTTTTGTAGTGTTTCCTTTGTCTTTGTAGGTGTGTGAAACCCAAACTCGCTTTTGTATCTCATAATTTGTATTTTAGTTTGATTTTATGCCACCATGATTGGTGATTGTATTCGTTTTCTGTGTATACATGTACGTGACCTTTCTTGTCTATAATTACATGCAGTCCGTTTACTATTCTATGTTCCATATTCCTATAGTTTTGTACCCTTTAGACTCCATAAATGATATGTAGTTGCTAAAGTGTTGTTCGTTCTTAAATTCCTTCTCTATTGTCTTGTAGCGTTTTGTCCAAGAGCTTTTTATTGATAGTCTTTTTTTTATCATAATGTCATCCAATCTATTAAGTATTCTAACTCTATTCCGGTTATCATTCTGTCATCATAAAGAGCAAAGAAGCAATCCTTATAACTCATTGATGGGAAATAATTTTGCCATTCCTTACAAAGGTTTAGCACTTCTAATCTTCTATTTTTTTCCATGATATTAAGTTTTAGTCATCCATAAAGGTTTCGCTCCTTTGCCTAACGAATAGGTAACTTTCAAAGAATGGATGATTTTGCCGTATGGCTTATAATATATACTTGTAACCTTGGAAATGTTTGTTCGAGTATAACTCGTGTGCATCGTAGTACACCACTTATCCCTAGCCAAGTAACTAATTATAAACCAATATGTCAATGAACGTTTTGTCTTTCTGTCGACAAAGTAAATGCTTTTTTTTAACGTGACCAAATTTTTTGGTATCTTTTTTTTACTTGCTTACTTTTTACTTAACTAAAACCATACTGCATAGCGTAACGTGTTTTATATAGTGTACATAACTTGGGTAAATTAAAGAACGTTATTGTCTTCCGACGTGACAAAGTAAAGGGATTAAAACGACATGACCAAATAAAATATACACTTTTTTTAAAAGTTTTTTACAATGTACTGTGAGTCAGTAAGTTAGATAGTAAACTTTTTTTGCATATTTATTTAGAAGAGATAAAAATAGGTAGGATGTTATTCCTTGTCTGAATGTATCTAAAGGTAATTCATCGTCTTTTGTTTTCTTTTATGTAAACTTCAATCGGGTGCAAATTTGCAGTATTACACTATAAGCGTAAACACGTCAAACGTATGAACCACGTCAAACGATACCAACTGGCTACTGTATGTACGTGCGCGCGCGCGACACAAAAAAAGGCAAAAATTCTGCACAAAACACCAAAAAAATGCCCCCCCATACCAAAAAAAAGACGGTTTTCTTTTTCGAGGCGACATCGTCATACGTATATATAACCCATTTACTACATGTATCTGATTATTTTTATACCTTTACGAGTTATGGAGATAGAAATAATAAACAGGATTAGTGTTGGAATGTGTGTTGGCTTTTCATATTTTGATGAAGAGGAGGGATACCCATACAGACAACTTGGGTTACATTTACTAATTATTGACGTAGTTTTTAAGTGGAAACCTTAAAAGGTGACACCTTTTAAAAAGTCAACACCCCTCTTAACACCCTCTAAGCCCTTGCTATGACTGGAAAGGTGTTGAGATGTTGACTTTTAACTTGAAAATAGAAAAAAAAATAAAATATAATATTGTTTAATATATATATATATATAGGGAAAAATATTTACAACACCTAGTTAAATATATTTACTTATATTTGTGGTATCAAAATCAAATTGAATGAATGACTTATTTTTTGACCAAGAAGGTCGCGACAAACTTATTAGTGGTATTGTAAAAATATCAAAGGCAGTTAAGAGTACATTAGGTCCATTAGGGAATACTGTTGTACTAGAATCACAAACACATACAAGAGGGTTAACAGTAACAAAGGATGGTGTAACGGTAGCTAAGGCTATTAACTTGACTGATCCTGTAGAGAACTTAGCTGTAAAAATGGTTAAGGAAGCTGCTGACAGAACTGCAACCTCTGCTGGTGATGGAACAACAACGGCTATTGTGTTAACGGAGGCTATTGTGTTAGAGGGTATGAGGATAATTAAAGAGAATCCTAGTATCAATGTAACAGAGCTTACTAGAAACATCAACAAGGTAGCAGATGGAATTATTTTTAAGCTAGAAAAAAGAGCCAAGAAGGTATCTGGTAAGACATTGAAGGATGTGGCAACGATATCTGCGAATAATGATCGCGAGACGGGGCTACTTATAGCTGATATTTACAAGAAAGTTGGAAAGGATGGAGTGGTTACGGTTGAGAACAGTCAGACTGACAGAACCTATTTCGAAGTAACTAACGGAATTAAGATCGATAGGGGTTACACCAGTAGGCTGTTTATCAACAACCAAAAAAACGACGAGTGCGTCCTTGATGACGTATATATACTAGTAACTGACCTTGAGATTGTGAACA
>Ga0209555_10003393_pt1 | contig 10640 bp, 17 predicted proteins | sample SaaInl85LU_5_DNA_FD_184643 | JGI IMG/M metagenome (GOLD analysis project Ga0209555, IMG submission 184643) | Marine microbial communities from expanding oxygen minimum zones in the Saanich Inlet - ESP_85LU_5_DNA (SPAdes) (version 2) | ecosystem: Environmental > Aquatic > Marine > Intertidal... | reverse complement strand
TGAACACGACACTCCTTTTATTCATATTATTTTGTCAACATTATTTATGACGGACAATAATGGTTGGACCGAAAAACAGGAGAAGCTTCTCATGCGATGGGCCCAAAAAGCCGCGGGCTACAGGTGGCTTCATAATCACGCGCGTCTCATGTTCAAGAAACAACACGACTGGCTTTCGTACCCTACCATCATCATGTCTAGTATCACGGGTGTGGGTGGTTTTGCGGTTCTGAACCCATCTACCGATGCGAGTCCCGAAACTAAGGGGCGCATCATGCTTTTACAGTATTTCTTCGCCTTCATGAATGTTGCCAGTGGTATAATAAACTCTGTGTCGAAGTTTAACAATTGCGGAAAACTCATGGAGACGCACTCTATGATGTGCGTACAGTATTCAAAATTTTATAGAAACATAGACATGGAACTGTCTATGGAATCCAACGATAGACCCAACGCCCTCGAGTTTGTTACGAAATGTAGGATGGAGTACGATAGACTCCTCTCCGAAAGCCCCGATATACCAGCTAGTTCCATAATTGCGTTCAACAAGATGTTTCCGTGCAGGGAAGATAAACCAGATGTGTGTAACGGACTGAGTGTCATATGCGAAGAGCCCTCAACCCCTAACATGGTGAATGCCGTGATGAAAATGGTCCGTGGCAGCAGTCGAACTTCATTTGAGACGCAAAAGGTATAAGGTTTTCCTGATAAGGGTTTCGATGTCATCTTGTATGTTCTTCAGGTAGGGATCCTTGGGTAGTTTCATCTTCTTCATCCGCGTCAGGAGACTCCTGAAATACGCGGGAGCCTTTGAGGGGTCTGTCAAATATCTCCTGTTCATTCGGATGGGCTTGATTTTCCTGGGATACACCTCGGCATAGGCGTCCAAGAGGTCTATTATCTTTTCATAGTACTTTTGCATTGCTTTATGTTGTGCGTAAGAAGTGGTGGTCAAGTGAAAGTAATGGGCTTGATTGCGAGAGTTCATGAGCATTCCTATGAAGTTTGACATTTATTTAATACCCATATTTTAAAACTTTAGGGGTGGCTGTAGGATATTGTTTAGAAAAAAAATTAGGTTTATAATGTTCACTGTGACCTATTGTACTCGATTTAGTCCTATCTATATACATGCAGTGTCGTAGATCTTTATAGAATACCCTAGCACCTTTTGCAATGAGATCTTCGTGTTTCATATCGACGTGATTATCCATAGGAAAGTAAAACTTATAATATTTTTCCATGTTTTCTACGTTGATAAGATAACATTTTGTACTGGATATCCATTTTACCTTTTCTATATCTTTTGTCACATTACCATTGGAGTATCTTGACAGGCAATGAAAAAAACACATTTCAAAATCATCTCCTAGTGTATTGATGACTTTTTGAATTTCATTGTATAACTCGATGTCAGATATAACTACATTATCTTCAAAAATGACTGCATATTTGAGTCCCTGTTCAAAACACCGTCTATAAAAATCCATATGACCCATGTAACAGCCTATAGCACCCAGGTTGAAATATGTTATATCAGGTCGTAAATTTTTATTATTGTAATGAATTTTCATCGCCTGTTCGAAGTATTTTGGATCTATGATATGTTGAAATTTCTTGGCGTTTTCTACATCTTTCGTATCTACACCGTATATTATTTCAATGGGTATAGATTTATTATGATTTTTTAGGAACTTTTCGCGTCTGATACTGGAATTGGGCAGTGTAAGAAGGAAACATTTGTAATTTATTTCATTATATTTAAAACGTCTTCTAGTTATTACAATTGCAACACACAACACTATTACCAATAATATTAACCACATTTATAATATATTTATAAAATAAATGTTCTGGGCAGCCCCGTTAATTGCTATACTATACGGTATTATATACTCAGCGTTGTCTCGGAGTGACTTTGAATTTAAAGAGATATTAGACCCCTTTTACTTTTCTTTCACGACCATGAGTGGTGTTGGATACGGTGATTTTTCTCCCAAATCAACCAGGGCGAAGTTACTTGTCATGACTCAACAGATGATTATCATAATCGGTGTTTGCACACTGATTAAAAAATATGCGTATAAAATAAATGCCAACTGTAAATGAAATTACTAAAGCTGTCAAAAAATTAAAAAGGGTTAAAAATCCTAAAATGGCCAACAAACCCATGTTACCTAGTAGTAGACAACTACTTGTGTATAAGACGGATCCACAAGTTTTACGTAACAAGCAGGCCAAAATGGCTATGATAGACGCAGAGAAACATATGAAGAAATACCTCAAATCCATGAACAAGGTTTATAAATTGTTACGTTAGATGTTTTCTATTTCCAACTCCCCCCAATCTACTATGGTATTTTCTGTAAATTTACACCACGGATATAATTCACCTTTTATTCCACCAAAATGAATGGCATTTATTCCCTCGGAAGCACACGAAAGGCAATTGAGTTCACTGTCATCTATAATGGTGTCTAAGTTTAATCCGCTGCATACATCAACTTTAGCAATCTCGTGTACAGTAAAACTATTGGTGAGTATCAAATCATCAAATACATGTGGAAAATGAAGATTTAACCATTCTTCAGTTTTTTCGCGGACAGGCTGTTGCCTACCTGTAACAGCGTATATTTTAGTAGCACGAGATCTTAGATTTTCTATAGCCTCTTGCGCTCCATCGATAGGCTCAATCATATCAAATACACTTGAATCATAAAATTCGCGAACCATTTTTTGTGATTCAAACTCTGAAATCTCAAACATTTCCCTATAAATATAATTGTAACCCCGGCGCCGAGGCATCTTGTGTCCTCGCCATTCTGCCATGGGCTTTACGAATGGCATGAGAACTTCATCAATATCAATTGCAACGCGATTCATTTTTGTATTACTTATGTGTTGTATTTTTATATGTATGCACTTCTCTGTAAACCCATGGCGATCATCCAACCTACACGAGTTATTGTAAAAACCCAAGAATGTCGGATAGTTGTAGTAGAGCCTACACAAAAGGAAAATATTTATCAAATGGAAATTTTAGAAGCCCCTCCAATAAATTTACAAGACTAATTCTCTCATCTGTTTATGTATATTGAATTTAATGTCCCTATGTAATGCTAATGCATTGATAATAATCTCGTCTACTTTCGTTGGATTATCAAATATCCAACGAATGTTTTCTTCGGTTAAAGGGACATAATGTATCCACGGCTTCATATCCATTTGTAATCCGGACAAAAAATCACAATGAAGTACTGGTACACAACCTGAACCTAATACCTGTTCGAGATTACTGGGATGTCCAGTTCCCTGTATAGATATGATACCCCTATATTTTCTCATATCGTCGAATGATAATCTATTCGGATCATTTTTGAATTCGGGATGCCATGTACCTTTAGTGAGTTTGAAATCTACAAGTGGATGATCTTTGTACGCTTCGAATAATTCTTTACGTATATTTACACACGGTTGCCCTCTAAAACAGACCTTTTGAATACAGTGTTCCACTTTAGCAGGAGGTGGTGTGTAAACCTGATAATTTCTACCCCACGCAGAATATAATACTTTTATATTTTCAGGTGGTTCAATAGAAAAGTGAATAGACGGTGTAATATAAACTACATTTTCGGGATGATCGAGTGTTTTAAAAACTTCAATTCCTTCACATGTCATACTATCCTGTTTGAGTACTCTGAATATCTTATTGCTATTGTATTTACTATAATACATCAGTGTCAATATAATTTCGTCATCACCATTATCCCAAATTCCAAATGTTCGGGTATTCCATATAGTTGGATCATATTGGATTATACGAAATTTACCGTTTTGAATTTCAACATATCCTCCACAAAAGGTATCCATTATTATTACATTCATTCATAATCTCTAATTACCATTCCTACAGGAAAACGCGGTACTCCTAACACCGTCATATTCTGATATCTAACAGTAAGTTTTTTTCCTATTATATGTTCTTTATTCTCGAAAGCCCTTCTTCTTGATTCCATAGAACCCTCCGGACGGACAGAGAATTTTTCACCACTTTCAGTCACACACTCCCATATAGGTGTACCTACATCTTTTCCAGTTCCTTCATGTACACCTACGATTTTAAATTCATCCGTCTCGAACATTTTAAATTTTAATAAGTGATTTGATCTTGTACATGGTTCATATACACTACTACTGTTACGAATCATTACCCCTTCATATCCCTGTTTAATAAAGATATCATGTACATGTTGAAGTTCGGATTTTTTATTTACCAATATTGTATTGACCGTAATTTTTTTCATTCGTTGTGTGAATGGTAGTTCAGGTCGGTTCTCGTCGTAATAATCAAATACATGAAAATCCAGAGTTTCTGGACATGTCTTGAAGGCACTGGTTATATCTTCGAACGTCATGCCATGTTTATAACATTCACCATCGAGATATTCTCCATCTTTTAAATGTTTTCCCCAATGTTCAGTACCTGGTACAACCTTTCCTGTCCTCGAGAGTCCTCCTTTATTAGATACAAGCAGGCGAACTCCATCAAGTTTAGGTTGTACATAGAATGGTTCTTGTATATGTTTATTTCTTTCTTCCCATTTATGTGCCAACATAGGAGTTACTTTATGTTCATGTTGATTTTTCCATATAGTAGTAGCTCGCTTCAATGCACTATCATATCCAAGAGGTACATGTATGACACTCTCTGATTTCTTTCCATCAACAAGTCCAGTTGTTTTTACTATATTTGCAGTTCCATCAGGTAATTTGTCTACACGGATATAGAACATGCGTTGGCGTCCGCGTGTATCAGTTTTTATAATAGTATCCATTATAGTAAAATGGTACAAGTTGTAAATTATGAAAGGATGGACCGACTTAGGCCTCCTCCGTTCACGAGGATACCCTTTAACCTGAATACTATATGTATAATAATTATCATACTTTCAATATTATGTTTATATAAGCGTCATATAGATCTCAAACGACCCCGTCAACTATACGGTACTTGATACATTCATCCGCATTGAGATAACTGTCGCGTTTCATGAGATCTTTGAGTATATTTTTAGGAATTCTGGTTTCCGTCTTATATAATTTCTTTAACATCTTCATGAGCTTTTTACAAGTGTCTAGTTCATCTTTGAACTCCCTGAATTTTCCATAAAATCCAGTAGAAATTTGATGGATGAGAATGTGTGAATGCTTTCCCATGCGTCTTTCATCGCCACCGAGAAGGATAAAAGTCGCTGCACTGCAGCATGTACCACCTACGATAGTAGTGATGTGTAATTTGGATCGTCTCATGGCATCCATAGCACTCATACCAGAGAAAAAATCACCTCCATTGCTATGAATATGAACTCTTGCATTTGGAGTGTATCCGTGAATATCTACAGCCTTTTTCAAAAGTGAAATTTCGAGTGTATGTAGAGCTTTGATGAATTCCAATACAGCATCACGCGTGATATCTCCATAGTAGTAGATATCCGAACCAACGACTTCAATTTTATATTCACCACATGTATCTTCGTTTTCGTCGTCAGAACTCATTGTATATGTTTCGTATCTTCTTTTTAACACGCATAACTTCACTTTGTTTCATTTTATTTCCGAGAGCCAAATGATTCATAACATCAAAATCACTACTATTTAGATTGTATGAAACGATATTATCATAATTACCATTGGCTGCATACATTCTGATCACAGAGAGTTCTTCTACACCTATATTTGAATGACATTGTCGTTTTTGTATATTTTTCAACTTTTGCTGTCGCATCTTAAAGTTACCATACTTTGTCCACGCACTTCCGGGTTTTATATCTTCTGGTTTTAATACAGAATCCATGTAAAGTTTAGGTATGGCTATACCTGATACTATGTAATAATGCATAAAATCCCAATCACCTTTATACATCAGTGTATCGTATTTGTCGGCTATAGATAGAGAATCTATAATTTCTGGATGTATCGTATTTGAATTAAGATAATTACTATGGAATACATCACAGATATGCCCATGTTCATGAATATTTTGAGAAAGATTGAAGTTCCCGGGTGTACAAAGTATATCAGATATTATATCTTTTGAAGTTTTGAATATATCTTTATCATCTGAATAATTAAGATAATCGAAAAAATTACGAATATTTCCCCTACATTTCTTAGCTGCATCTAACGAATCTGGTGCGAGAGTAGCTATAAGTTCAGGTGAACGTTGAGGCATTATTATGAGTTCAAAGTTAGGCAACATATACACCTCTGTGGAGATAATTACAAGTCTTCGTGTATTGTCATCTATTAGCTGCTTAACAGATGATTCAAAACCATCTATAATTATATATGTATTACTATTTCCCGATAGATTTGTTTTATTGATCATATCAGATTGAAATTCTACACTATTAGAAGCGTCCAATACACTATTTACAACGAATGATTTACCAGTACCTGTAGCTCCACATACAAATACATTTTTTCCCTCTGACACATATTTCTTCAGGCGTTCAATCTCAACACCATGAAGCGTTTCCAATGGTTCCTTTTTTTGTGGTAATATTGTAACAAAAGCATCCATGATTAATAATGATGACGATGATGATCTCACTAAACAAGCTTTAGATTATTTTATGGAAAATAATACGTTGAAGCGTAGGGTATTCCCTTATTTATGTGGTATTGCATTCTTTAATATTATTATATTTATTACGCTTATTTATATTGCGATTAAAATTACTGTAAATCAATTACAACCTGTTCAATCTGTCTAATCGCGTGTAAATCTTTCTTAAGTTCCTCTTTCATTTCATCATCTTTTAAAAATGTTTCAATTGGATGTATGTGCATTATTTCAGGTTTGAAAAACGCAGAATCATCAGGAAATTCCTTTTCAAACATTTTGATTATACTCAATGGTATAGGTGGTGACTGCTCAATGAGCCGGTCATATTCTCCGCGACAGTATTCAACCATTTCAGTACCGTCGTGAGTTCTTTCTTCAAGTGGTAGAGATAACTCTAAACGTATGGTTCTAGATAGTTTTCCATATTGAATAGACGCAGCACGATGTCCTTCCATGAGTTCGTTTATTTTCAGAAATTGCATTATGGTAGTCATTATAGCAGTAATAATGTTCATACTTCCTATGGCGAGTGGAACGAGTGGTCGTACGCTTAATGGGAAGGTTGACTGTGCAAAATTTGCCGTTCCAGTCACTGTGCTTATAACGATTATAGGGAGTGTGTACCTCATGCTAGATTTTTTGTACATTATAAATGCTTGATTATTCATGTATCTGTAACATGCTGCAGCCTCACCCCAAGACTTGAGTATCTTTTCTTGTTGTGGATGCCATATCTTTTTTACTTTGTTCATACTAATATTTGTATATAAATAATTTCATGTAATATATAAATGAAGCAAAATGTTAAATTTTCCATTGCAACTGTAATAATATTCATACTCATAGGTGTTATCATGTGCCTCGTGACAAAAAAACAACAAGTAGAAGTGCCTGTGGAAATACCAAAGTTTTATCCTGTAGAAATACCTGTTAATACTGAACCTGAATTCAGGCCACCTCCCATAAAAGAATATAAACCAGGCCATGTTCAGCAAATGGGTATACTATTGGGTGAAGATGGCGAAACTTTACCCTTATATGGTAAAGAGGTTCGTGGTAGGAGAGACCGGTATCATTATTACACATCTACACCCGGACAACAAATATATTCAATTCCAGTGAGTTACGACAATCGAGACTGTATGGATGATATAGGTTGTCAAGAGTTGTATGGTCAGGAGAAAGTGTCTGTTCTTGGGAAGGGTACTCCTTATGAAGCCAAATTATATCGTACCGAAAATTTCTTTATATAAAATAAATGACTCTCAAGAGGGATGCGGTAAATCGGGGTATCAGACTCACCTACGAAAAAAACGGAAAGCGTGTCAGGAAGTCTGAATCCAGATTAATCAAAGAGATACGTGAACATGATGAAAGTATCATCAGAAAGAGAGTGAGTCAGACGAAGGGTATGATACTCATGTGCAAGTCTGTCATGTCCGCACTCAATAATGGTCCCGCTCCTCGTGTGCGAAATAAACCCGTGACCCCACCGCCTCTCATCATTAGGGCTGCACCCCCGCCTCCGCCTCCTCCTCCTCCGCCTCCTCCGCTCATGAAGAAGTCTAACGTACCCAACGTCGTCGCCAAGGCTAACTACAAGGGCCCCGTTATACCCATGAGTCTCATGAACGCCCTGAAGGCTAATCTCAATAAACGTGGCATCAAGAAAAAGTTAAACCAAAACGCAAAGCCAAAAGTCGCTTAGCTTCTCTCATAGATGGTTTGCTCCATAGTAACCACCTTGACCAGAATCCAGCCGTGTACATTCCTTTTTTGGTCCAGGTCTCTCCCATGCGTCGATGGCGCGAGAGATATCTTTGCATTCTTTTGGGATCTTTGTGGATGGTATAATCCGAATATCCCGCACCACCGAAATCAACCTTTTTACCATATGGAAAAATTACTCTGTACTTCTTTTCAGGTTTGGGACTTTTAATGAGCTTAACTTTCATTTATACTACTTAAAGAAATAAATCCATATACATATAATCAGTCCAGTTAGCTCAGCGGTAGAGCGCCAGGCTTTTAACCTGGTGGCCATGGGTTCGATCCCCATACTGGACACGCTGGGATGCCCGAGTGGTTAAGGGGGACGACTTAAGATCGTCTGCACGTAGTGCTCGTGGGTTCGATCCCCACTCTCAGCAAGCTCGCTCGGCTCCTATAGCTCAGTTGGTAGAGCGACAGGCTGTTAACCTGTAGGTCACTGGTTCGAACCCAGTTGGGAGCGTCTTTCCGTCTTTTTAGCTCAGTTGGTAGAGCGCTAGATTTGTAATCTAGAGGTCGTGGGTTCGATTCCCACAGGAGACAAAAAACTTGTTTTATATAAATGCCTTCTGCCCGCGTAAAACCTTCAAAGTCCCCGAAAAGAACCACGATCACACGTCCCAGGGTGACGAGCCCCCGTAGCGAGGCTACTGCTATGTGGGCGGAAAACCGGGGATACACCATGAAAGATGTGAAAAAGTTGAAAAAGGTCATTGCGAATGCCGAACAGCGCAGGCGAAAGCAATACGAGAAATACATGAAGATGTTGAATAGCGAAATTAGAAAGGGGGAAATGCATATCGCCTCCACGACGGGATTTCGCAATCTCGCGAACATTGCCTTTAGGGAGATGAGAAATCGTCAGACGTATACCACGAACAACAATGGTAACGTGATCATGAAGAACGTGAGCCCATTGAGAAGTACAAGCCGATGAGAATTACGTAGTATAATAAATACATTTTCTTAAGGTGTTCTATGGGGTTTTCTGGTTTAATATTTGTCCACCCTTTATTATCTTTATATAAACGGAAACATAAATATAATATAGGATACATGAATGCGAATATGTACTGTCTCGTACCCACTAACGAAAAATCAACTATGGCTATGCTCATTAGTGCTGGTACCAGAGTACATATAAATCATAAATTTATCGTACGACATTGTTGAATATAATTGATTCGCTATTAACGTCCCTGATAGGGCCGTATACGCGTGGATGAGCACCACGTGTTCAGGCTGTCCCAGGAACAAGACGAATATTATGAAAAGTAAAATATTAATATATGAGAGCTAAATTTGTATTCATATAGTATATGATTATATTTATTTTGTTACTTTTGCTAGCTGTATGCATTTTCATTAACTACTGGAGTATCACGAAAAAGGATCACATTGGTTATCATGTCATTGACATGTTTACGGATGAAGAGGTTAAACATGTACTGAATTTAAGTAGACAGAAGAAGTATGATGATATATATACCTATATTACTACACACCCCATGGTACTACTAAAAATACAAAACGTTTTAGGACCGGAGTACATATTCAAGAAATACTTTTTGTCAATAGAAAAATCAAGCGTATCCACGTGTCATAGGGATGAAAATGGACAAATTTTTAACAGAAATCAAAAGTTTCCTTCGTATACTATTCTCTTTTATTTCAGACAGTTAAACGGATGTTTAGAAGTTGTTGAAAACAGTCACAAGCAAGATAAAATGATAAACTTCAAAAAATTAAAAACGATTGAATGTACACCAGGTCAGGCCATTCTGTTCGACGCTGATATGATTCATAGTGGAACGAATAACGTAGGTGATGAAAATACCACACGAATTCAATTGAAACTTCACCACAGGGAAGATCCATTCCCGGAATATTTAGAAAACATGAAACAAAGTTTAGATGCATCTAAAAATTCTGGTAGTAATGCGGGGTTTATGAGAACTTTATCATGTACATTTCCAATCATAGGTGATATAACAAGGAATGGAAAAAACGTACCCGACTTTATTGTAAGAATGTATAAAGATATAACGTATGGTAAAGGAAAGTATGAAACCAATAATTATTAATATATACATACTTCTCATGTTCATGGCTTACGTGATGCGTAGGGCAGGAACATTTTCATTGGAGGAAAAAACAAAGATGGTGGAATTTTTAGGATACGTAGCACAAAATCATGATAAAGAAAATTATCACGACGAACGTTTCAAACCACTTCTTAATA
>Ga0209555_10003392_pt1 | contig 10642 bp, 10 predicted proteins | sample SaaInl85LU_5_DNA_FD_184643 | JGI IMG/M metagenome (GOLD analysis project Ga0209555, IMG submission 184643) | Marine microbial communities from expanding oxygen minimum zones in the Saanich Inlet - ESP_85LU_5_DNA (SPAdes) (version 2) | ecosystem: Environmental > Aquatic > Marine > Intertidal... | reverse complement strand
GTTCTTTTAATAAGGGGCTTATTTCGCCATAATTAGATTTTTCAAATTTGTTTTTAGCGAACATATAGTCTCTACTTTTATTATCTAAAACAGGAATAGATTCATACGCTTTTATCAACTTTTCTTTGTCACAAATATCTTTTAAAACTAAATGTGGAAAAGGTTTTGCTGTCAAATATTGTAATCTCAGTTTTTCTTTATTATTTTCTAAAAATTTAAAATTTATCATATTTTTTTTAGTTTTTTCGGATTAGTCTATTTACAACTTTTTTAGGATTCAATAATGAGGAAATGAATAAATTCCAATATCTCATTGGTGTATATACAAACAAATATTTTCGGTAATAATATTGATGTTTATATTCTAAATATCTTGATAGGATGTTTTTGGAAACTCCAAAATACTTATAACAAGTATCATAACGTTTATTTATAGTCGAAAAATGCAAATCATTTGAAACACTAATTTCGTGAATATTAACGAATGTTAACGCCTCTTTTATATTTGTAATGCGAAAACCAGAATTAATTAAATATGCAAATAAATCATAATCCTCAGCAGGAACTAAATTTGCGTTATATTTAAAATCTTTTAGTATAACGCTTTTACCCATGATAGAACCATGAATTATAGGTAAATAGCCATCAATAATACTACGTTTGACATTATTTTCATTGGTTTCTACATTTGAAACATTCTTTTCTTCACCATTCAGAACATAAATTATATTTGTCCCAATCATATCATAATGAGAATTCTTTTTTAAGAAAATTAATTGTAATTCAAATCGATTTGATTTAACATAATCATCAGGATCTAATCGAGCAAAATACGGAGAAGAAACATTTTCAAGAGCAATATTAAGCGAGTAAGCAAAACCCTTATTTTCAAGATTCTTAATTAAAAGGATAGTTATTTTACCTTCATTAATATAATTTTCAACAACATGCAGACTATTATCCGTAGAGCAGTCATCAACAAATATAACCTTATTCGGCTGTAATGTTGAATTTATAATAGATTCGAAAAATTCTTTTAAAAACTTTTCATTATTATAATTAGCAACTATTAAATCGAACATGAATACTTTATTTTATATGAAACTATTACCATCCATTTCCAGAAATATTGAATAATATCATTAACCTTTAATTTCTTTAACACATACAATCTTTTTAATTCATTATCTTTTATATCTTTATGACTAATGGAGTCTTCCAATACTAAGTAGTTTGTTAATCTATCAGGAATAACATAAAGATTATTTTTTAAAATTGAAAGCCTCAAAAACAAATCATAGTCTTCAACACTGATAAACCGAGTGTCTTCATTAAAAATGTAGGGTAGATTTTTGATTATGCTTTTTTTAATCATTACAGATGATAGTATTAATCGATTTCGACAGATTATTTTATATAACGAAATATATCCTGAAATTAAAGGAAATTGTTCTCCATTAATTATCACTGCATTTGTAGAGGAAATAGATAAATCCTTACTTTTCATAATATTTAGCTGAAAGGCAACTTTATTAACTGACCAAGTATCGTCGGCATCTAAAAAGCAAATATAATCTCCATTAGCATTGGCACACCCCCAATTTCTTCCTTTAGCGGGGCCTCCAAAATTTTTAGCCCCCCTTTGTACAAGAAAGTTGATTTTTGCACTATCTAAAACGTTATAAATTTCCTTTACAGTATCGTCGTGACTGCAGTCATCATAAACAAGAATTTCTATGTTCTTATATGTTTGATTTATTACAGAGGTCAAACATTCCTTAATTCTGTTTGAAGAATTATATGTCGTGATAATTACTGATACTAAATCCTTCATATAACAAATTTATTCTTATAATAAAGAGTAAAAAAATAAAAATAAAATAAAGACGTGGCGAATATATTAAAGCTACTTTTAAAAACATAATAATGAAATAACGAAAGAGAAAAAATAATTGATATTGATTGTATATAAAATGTCTTCCCTTTTAAAAAAGTGTATATAATCGGGATAATAAATAAAAACAACACCCCAAAAAATCCGATATAATACATCAGCGTAATGTAGTATACTTCTGAATAAATAAAAGCTTCCATACCTACTTGCCCTCCAAAAATAAGAACATAAAAATAGTTTTTAAACAATAACTTTGGAACTTCAAAAAAATGTTCTATTAAAATATTTATATCATGGGTTATAATCTTGAAAAAAAGATCAAATATTACTGAATCAAAATAGAAATCCATAATCAAAATTAAAATAAATAAAATTATTGAATATAACAAAAATTTAAAGAAACTATATTTTTTAATTAAGTAAAAAATAATTAGTGCAAAGCCAGTGATATATGCAGATTTTATTCCACTAAGAAGAATACTTACAACACATAATAAAAAAACTATTAAACTTAGATTTTTTGAAATGACCACTTTCTTTGAGATTAAAATAACTAAAGTGAACATTGGGATGTAATATTGGCTATGATAATCAAAAAAATACCCAGCAGGGCGTATGAAAAAGGTCCCTAAATCTTTGATGTAACTACCTAGTCCAATAAATTCTGTGTAAAGATATATTTTAGTGTAATCACCAAAATAGAGGAGATAAAAAAAATAAATGTTTAAAATTGCAATTAATACACCTGCACGAAAAAGTAAAGTTATAAATAAGTCTATTTGACCATTTCTTAAAAAGTGTTTTATTAAAAATACACTTATTAATGGAGCTCCAGCTAGACTTGAATATATACCAAGTAATTCAATAAAACCTCTTCTTTCAAATACAGGAAAAAAAGACCCTACAACATTTAAAAAATAAAAAATAAAAAATACAAATAGGATATACCAGGAAATCGAATTTCTTTTTGAATTTAAAATATAAGAAATCGAAAATATTATTAATGCAAATACAATGAATACATTTACAGATTGGTAATTTATGGAGTACCCATTTTTATATAAAAGAAAAATAATTATAGGATTAGAAAGTGAAATTAAAGCAAAGGATAAGAATATCTTGTCCCAAATAATTAATTTTTTTATTTTTAATAATAAACTCATTCTAATTTTTAACTAATTTAATAAATAATCGAAAGATATATTCATAAATAAATTTAATGAATCCAAAAATTAAAAACATCGCAGGGTATTTCAATTCCTTATATATAATTTTATACACATCAATAAAAATTGTTAACCATTGTTTTTTATTTTCTAAAAAGTAGCTGAACCAAATAGCTCCAAAACCAAGGTGAAACTTGAAAACTTGTTTTTTTGTAAAACTATAAAGTTTTAAATGATTTTGAAACATTCTGAATATTTCCAGAATTTGGACTTTCATTTTTACAGAACTTCTTATGGTAGTAGGGTGTTGTCTAAAATTATTTAAAGGTCTCTTTATGTAAAAAAAATCAGTTAATTGTGATAATTTAAGCCAAAATTCCCAATCTGATACAACTAAAAATGATTCAGATAATTTACCAACCGCTACATACAATTTTTTTTCGACTAATGCTGCACTTAAATTAGGCAATACACAAGAGAATGTTAAAAAATCAGACATAAGATCTCCTTCAATTATTGAGGAATAGTTAACATGTTTTTTAAAATTATATTCTCTTCCGTCAAAATCAGTTGCAAAGACATTCCCTTGTTCATCAACTAAATTACTACAAGAAAAAATAACACGACAATTTTGGTTTTCTAGAGCATATTTCACTAATAATTCAATTTGATTGGACTCTGAAAAGTCATCACATTGTGCGAAAAGGATATAGTCTCCTTTTGCAAAAGTTGCGCCAAAATTACTTGCTAAAACATAACTTCCAGAGTTCTCTTCATTTAAAATTAAATTTACATTGTGAATGTTTTTATATTTTCTTAAAACTTCCTGGCTTCCATCAGTAGATTTATCGTCAATAATAATAATTTCTATATTTTTATAAGATTGATTAATTAAACTATCTAAGGCCTTTTTTAGATATTCTTTATGATTATAACTTGTAAATACAACACTTACTAGTGGGTTTTTATTATCCATTTAGTAATCCTTTTTCTTTTAGTTCTGTTAATGATTTATTATAATCAGAAGTGTCTTTGGGAATATCATTTTGAGCAACAGCCCAATCTATGAAACTATGAAGACCATCATTAAAACTCCATTTTGGTTCAAAACCCGTAATTTCTTTGATCAACTTCAAATCTGCATAATTATGTCGTATATCACCTTCTCTAAAAGTACCTGAAATTTTAATTTCGGATTCACTTTTTAAATAAGAAACTATCTCTTGTGCGACTTCAAGAACATTTGTAGGGATTCCACTACCAACATTTAGGATATGCTGCCCTTTTTTATCTAATTTCAAACAACTAATTGTTGCTTTTACTACGTCCTCGATGTGAACAAAATCCCTACTTTCAAGCCCATCTTCAAAAATATTAATTTCTTCATTTTGTATGGCCAAACGAGTAAAAATAGATAAAATACCTGTATAAGGATTCTTTAACGATTGTCCTGGACCATACACATTTTGATAACGTAAAGCAAATCCATTAATATTCTTAAGCTGGGCTGCTAAAATTATCATTTGCTCTTGCACTTGTTTTGTAATTCCATAAAAAGAAGAAGGATGAATTTTAGACGATTCATCAGTTGCCTCAACTTCTAAATTATATTTTCCTGTTTTGGGACAACAAACTTCAAAGCTTTCTTTTACATTATTAAAAGTTCTGGAATTGGGATAAACTGTTCCATGTTCTGGAGAATTATATTTTCCTTCCCCATATATGGATCTGGAAGATGCTACTATAACACTTTTTATCTCATGCACTTCATTAATGATATAATCACATAAATTAGCCGTAGCTTGAATGTTTACGTTGGTATAATGAGAAACGGCATACATTGACTGACCTGTACCAGTTTCAGCAGCATAATGTATTACTACATCTTGACCTTGGAGCGCTGCATACAAAACTGACTTGTCTGCCACATCTCCAATAATAAGTTTAACTCTTCCTTCTAACTCTTCAGATAAATTATTTTTATCACCATGAATTTGAGGTAAAAAATTATCTAAAATTGTTATTTCATAGCCTTCTTTAATCAATACCTTGGCAACATTAGAGCCTATAAAACCTGCTCCTCCTGTAATTAATATTTTTTTCATTGAATTATATATTTTATTTTAAACAGACAACCACTCATTAATTGAAAAATCATATTTCTTGATAACTTTTGCAGGACTACCAACTGCTACACAATAATCCGGTATATCTCTAGTTACAACCGAATTTGCACCAATAACACAATTTCTACCTACACTAGCTCCCATTATACATACATTTTCTCCAATCCATGAACCATCACCAATGGTAACTTTGGGCAATTGAATAATGCCCTGTGATAATATTGGAATATTAATACTCGAAAACTCATGTTGATTATCAGAAATGAAAACTTTATCAGCTGTCAATACGTTTTTACCTATTTCTATTTCACCTGTTGCGAAAATGTGATTAAAATGACCAATAATAGTACCTTCTCCTATTGACAAATGACATTTCTCAGCTTTCGTTAGAGGCATTGCGGCAATCCAAGTCATTTTTTGAATGATAACACCTTTATGAATTGAAATATTTTCTTTCCCTTCTATACGAAGTAGTTTTTGTATGTATGCTTTTGATGATAGAAATCTATACTTATTTTTATTAAAAAAATAATATAACCTTCTTTGAAAAAAATTAAGTACTCTATTTATCATTTCTCAAATACTCAATAAACTCTGCAGTGTTTAACATTAATTCTGAATTTTTCTCAAACCATTCCTCAGGATAATTCCACCACTCACTTTTTTGTAATAAATCAATAGTTTCCGAATCAAATCTATATTTAATATGTTTTGCTGGAACTCCACCTACAACAGCGTAAGGCTCTACATCTTTAGTAACAACTGCACCCGCCGCAACAATTGCTCCTGTTCCAATATTTATACCGTCTAAAATGACGACTTTTTCTCCTATCCAAACATCATGTCCAATGGTAACATTTTTACAAGTTACTACACTATTATTTCTCGAAAATACTTTTGGCAAAGGCGACGATTTCTGATAAAAAGCAGGATGTGTAGAAATATTATTCAGATCATGAATACCTGGCGCAATACTTACTGATACTGCAATCGAACAAAATTTTCCAATTGAACAATTAAATATTCTTCCATTCATTTGAATGTAAGTATGGGAATCTATTTTAGAATTATATATTTTACTATTATCAAATATTTTAACATATTTACCAAGAGTAACATTTGTTAACTGAGCAGTAATATTTAAGTCACAAGTTGGATTTTCTTTCGACAGTTTTGAAATGCTATAAATATGCTTGTATTTATTTATACTTATTACAAATATATTTTTTAAAAACTTTATTAAAATCATACTTTATTACTTTTAAGAAAGTTAATAAAAATTTCGCTTGTTTCAATGTTTTGAGTTTCTGGCCAAGTCTGAAAATCGAATTTATAGTTTTTATAGTTTTTTAAATTCACTTTATCAATCAAATTAATTTTATCTTTTTTGTTAAAATACTGGTAATTACAACCTAAGTATTTAGAAAAATAAAGCACATTCTGATGTACCGAATTTATACCATCCTCAATATTATTTGAAGTTATTAAATGAAGTTTTTTATTAAAAGCAATTGGATAGTTTATAGAAGTTGTATCGTGAGCAATCACAAAATGTGCATACTTTGACAATTCGGCAGTTTTACCAAAGTAGACTTTTCTATTATCAAAAAAGTCTTCTTCCTTATAACGATTTGCTTTAGGGTGTGCAGCTATAACAACTGGCATATTAAATTGTTTTTCAACTTCAGTAAAATAGTCATTAAGTTCCGGGTAATAATCTTGAGGCTTCACATTTTTTATATTAAACAAAGATGTATCCGGATGCAATGGTAAATATTCGTCGAGAAAAACAATATAATCATGATTCATTAAGTTTTCAGCATCTTTAAGTTTTAGATAATTATCATAATCATCACTATTTACTTTTACTGATTCTGCTTTTGATATTTCGTCAAATGTTACATTACCAATACCTAACCATCCCTTTTTACCACCCAAAAAAACAATATCGTAATTTTTAATTAAGCCATTTTTGATGTCTTTAAGTATCATTCTGTTTCTAATAAAATTAATTAGCTTTGAAAAATTAATTTTTAAAATTTTATCCAATAGGGAAGTTTTATTAGCTGATGCTAAAGGAAACATATTACGTCCAAAAACAGCTAATTGACAATCAAACTTTGTAAGTAATTTATAAAGCTTACCTATTCTAGCTTCAAAAGTCATTATAGAAATAAACAAGGTATCTTGAAGAGATTTTTCGGACTTTAGTGCTGTTTCAATTTCTACATAAGAATTAAATTTTCTAGTTTTTGTAAGATGTGATGAGTCTTCCATACCAAACTGATTTTTAAAAAATATAGCTGTAAAATCCCAATATTCAACCTCAACTCCAGATTTTGATGCTTCTTCCATATGGAAATCGGCAAAAACCTTTGCAGTTAATGGCATATATCTAATATATATTAATTTTTTAAATCTCATCTTAGGACGATTATTTTATGTTTTTAAACTATTTACTGTTTTTAAAAAATAGTCTTTTAGTGGCTTTACAGTAAGCAAACTTATACCCATTGCAAGTATTACAGTAACTCCGATAATTGAAGCATTTATAAGTAAATTGATTTTACTTTTATCGGTTACAAAAAAATCCTTAACATAATTTAAAACTACAATTATAAATAAAATAGCAGGAATATAAGGCACTATACATTTTTTAAAAAATGTATAGGCAGAGATTTTTAAATAGTTTAAAGAATACACAAGGTATACAATTCCGCTAAATACAAAAATGATACATTTAAATATTGCAAATGAGTTTATGCCAACACTATTTATAGTAACATAAATACCGCCCCAATAAATAACTGGCATTAATAAATTCAAAAAATATATGCTTTTTAATTTTTCTTGCGCTATCATAAGCATCCCTGCTGGATAACTTATAAAAGCCAAAATATTGCATAACACAAGCCATCTTACTATTTCAATTGAACTTGAATAAGTTTCTCCTACCCATGATATTACAATTGGTTTGGCAAAAATTACAACTGAAAGAATTGGAAACACTACTATTGGAAATGTTAATGTCATTATATTTAAATAGAAATTGTTTAGTTCACCGTGTCTTTTTTGCCCAATAAAATGATTAAATCTGGCTGAAAAAGGGGAAAAGAAAACACCTAATAACGATCTGAAAAAACTCAAGATAGTAAAACCTATTGCATAAATAGCCACAGCTTCGGCTCCTAATAATCTTCCTATTGAGAAAGAATCTATCTCATAATATAATATCCAAGAAATGGTTACAAATAATCCTGAAAAAGCCAATGCTTTGGTTTTATCGAAAACTTCTTTATTATATTTTAACTGTCTGATTAAATAAATAAAATCGTAATCAAATTGCTTTTTAGCTTTAAAAATTCCAACCATAGCGCAAACTAAATTGACTATTTGTACAAACAAAAAATAACTTACTATTTCATATTTACCTATTCCAAAAAAATAAAATACTGATATAATCTTTATTAAGTTGCCAACTATATTTATTCTCTGCAAAATAAAATCTTGCAATCTAATACTAAAAATAGATTGCAAAACCCTTTGGAGAATTATTGTAGGAGTAAAAATAGCCAATATAAGCAGTAGTTTAAAAGCCGTTCGTTCTTGAATACCAGGGAGAATTCCTTTGATTAAAATTTTTGGATTAAAGCTTAAATATAAAAAAAACAAAGATAGAATTGCTATAAAAAAAAGTAATATAAAATGAGTAAATCCTATGAGTCTCATCTCTTCATCACGATTTCCTTTTGAATAACTTTCCCCTGCATACTTCATCCCAGATCCTAAAAATCCTAAATCAGCATAGGATAAAAAAATAGTTACCGAAACACAAACAGTGTATATGCCATAAGTTGTTTTGTCAGTACTGAGATACGGTACAACAATAAATAATGATACAAAACCAAGAAGTATAGATAAAATTTGAAAAAAGTAAATTTTCAAATAATTTTTGGAATATGAATTTTGCATTTATATTTATCTCTCTATTTTTTTAATGATTTTTGCTGGATTACCCGCCACAACTACCCCATCTGGAACAGATTTAGTCACTATTGAACCTGCACCTACTACAGAGTTCATCCCTATAGTTACTCCTGGTAGTAGTATCGCATTAGCTCCAATCCAACATCCTTTTTTTAACACTACTTGTTTTGCAATAGAATGTCCTTGCTTAGAAATCAACTGATTCGGATTACTAAAATTATGATTCTCAACATATATATGAACTCCGCAACCTATTAAAACATCATCTTCTATAAGAATAGTATTCTCTAATGAATTAGACTCTCCATGTAGCATTGTTCCCGGTCTAATAATCACTCTTTCTCCAATTGAAATTTGAGAACATCCAACCACATATGCGCCTGGTCTTATTTCTGAAGAACTATCGAATTGTAGAAACTTTTTTTGACAAAGTTTAATCATTTTACTTTTAAAAAAAATACGCCAATAAGTCCAAATAATATCTGGCCCTATTCTATCGGTATTTTTCCAAAATTTGATTTTATTTAATACTACAAAAAGAAACATTATTTTAAATCATTTAAACCAGTTCCTGCAACATTATGTCTCAACTTCCAATTTCCTTCAACATCTTTATCCCATAAATGCGGTGATCTAAATTTATCACACAATTCGTGGAAATATTCAGATTCCATACCTATATATTCCATTACTTCATTAAAATATCTATCAGGAAATTCACCATCAAATCGATTTACAAGAGCCTGCCCTTCTTCTCGCGTTAAATGTCTATTTCTGATTTCTTGTGCGGCATCATAAGTCGCTCTACCAATCCCAAATTTTATAAAAGTTGTATAGAAATGTAAATCGTCTATTTTATCATCGATCCCACTATATTTACTAAATGTACCTTGAGTTCTGTGCGGTCTAGCTTTAAAGCCTGTATTTTCTACCGCATAATAATACACTTCTTGAGGAGTCCATTTCAAATAGTAACCTAAATAATGTACTTCAATATTTGCCTTTTCTAATTCTTCTAATTTTGGAGGTAAATAAGCCATTAAATCACTCAATCGTACATCGTATTTTTCCATTAATTCTTTAATAGAAACCCCAGCTAAAAAGACTTCATCTAAGTGTTCAAAACTAAAGTAGGATTTATCTCTTAGAGAACTCATATTGTCCGCTAATGGATTACCATATTCCGCTTCGTTCTCTCCATAAAAAATTAAATTGATTCCATGTTGTGCAGCAATTTTTGGAGCAAGATTTTTTTGACCCAAAATAAATGTTTGAAAAGGATGTAATAAATTTTCAATGGATAATTTTGTTAACAACTTCATTACTTTTCCATTACGGTAAAAGGAGATGTTATCAAAACCACTATCTAACCAATTTCTCCAATTTTTCAATCCATAATCGGTATATAAAATTGGAGGCCAAGTAACCGTTAAAGGATTCATGTTGTATTTATACTTTAAGACATGTGC
>Ga0209555_10003390_pt1 | contig 10643 bp, 12 predicted proteins | sample SaaInl85LU_5_DNA_FD_184643 | JGI IMG/M metagenome (GOLD analysis project Ga0209555, IMG submission 184643) | Marine microbial communities from expanding oxygen minimum zones in the Saanich Inlet - ESP_85LU_5_DNA (SPAdes) (version 2) | ecosystem: Environmental > Aquatic > Marine > Intertidal... | reverse complement strand
CAAACGGGTAAGGCGAGTTTTGGGTGGTTGTGGAAGTAAAATGGAATCTCTATACAAACATCTCCACCAAGCTGTCTCGGATAAGGCCTTGTTTTTGAAAGTCTACTATTCACTGCAGCTGGGTTCGAACTCACATCTCTCATAGACATGTTGAATAAGTTGATCTGTTTTGTCGTCGGGTATTCAAGTTCGGTATACATATCCAAGTATTCCGTCGTGATGTGTTGAATAACTATACCACCAACAGACAACGTGATGTAGTCTATGAAATTACACGCTTCACCATAAATATAATCCCCATCGGGGTCAACCCCGTTTGCTAAGACTATGTCCGGTAAACTAAACATGAGGTTGACACCTCTTAACACATCACAATGATCATACGGTATGTTGAATCTATGTATTTCACCATACTCGAAGTCTTTATTAGAAGGAATGTCGATAAATTGTAAAGAAAAATTCGAGTGTTTCTTGAAATTTTCTTTAAAAAAAGTGAACTCAGGATTTTCAGTCGTGTAAATGTCTAAAAGACCTCTCGACTCGAGCTGAATACTCCCTGCCATACTAATATAAGACAATTAATAAAATTTTAAGCCAGCTAACCCGGAATCAAACGATAAGATGTTGTAGTTGATGGCATATACACGAACCTGTGTTTCTTCGTTGGAATACCCCCTCACAAACAAGGTGTTGTCATTTGGATTGACAAATCTGTCCTGTTCCTTAAATTCAATGGTAAACTTTTGATGAATGATCCTGCTCATGTTCAACTGCCCTGTCGGGTCACTACTGTCAGGGTCGAGTGCGAAGGAATACATTCCAAACTGACCTTCACCAGTGTCTGGTATGTTCATATGATTTTTAAAAGGTTGGACCACCGATAAAAAGTGACCATTCTCTCTAAAGAAGATGACATTGTTTAAGCACAACTCAGCATTGTGTATCTGTCTAAACCTATAGTTATTGATCACATCATTCGAGTTGTTATATATGGGCTCGCCCAAAAAGAACAATTCTTTCACCGGGTGTTTAAAGTCCAAAAGAAACACCTTCTTATTATTACCAGGTTCCATTCGTGTCTCTTTATGTTGGACCTGTGTGATGAGATACTCCATATGATTCTCTTGGAAGGCGGAACGTTCCATTTCACTTAAATACACATGCTCTGTAGTCAGGAATATCTGATCGATGAACTTCTCAGACTGATCAGTGATCGGTGGAAGGTTTTGAGACACTGACTTGTAAGAATAATACTTATCCCTACTCACGAGTTTTATTCTTATCGACACCTCTTGCTTGGTGAGTTTACATAAGGGAATGGCGGATTTATTATTTCTCGTAAAGTAAAAAGGCAACTCCAATGAAAATTTTGTTGGGTAATATCCTTGTGGCATGGGAACCTCCCCACCCCTATACAATTCGATATCCTTGTGCTGTTCAGATGTGTCCAGCTTGTTTCTCATATAAATGTATTCACCAGATATCCTGTCAATCACCTGCTCACCAATCAATAACTCCGCGTGCTCAATGAGTTTTGTAATGGGATTGGCGACTGTCCTCATAGCGTCATAATCACTCCGCCACAGCACCGTGAGGGATACAGAATTTAGTAAATCACTCTTCGTGCTAGGTATCCTCACAGTCAGAACTTCACCAAAATCTGAGTTTCCTGTGAATGGAATGTCACTGAAATCTATACCAAATGGTGTGTGTCGCCTAAATGTGTATATAAAGTGTGAATAGTCTGGGCATTTCGTGATCCACTCATCCTGAACACCTTTGACACAGAGGTACATTCTATTATTAGGTATCTTTTTTTTAATACTCGATTGTCATGAAACCTCTAGAGAAGTTAAACTTCTGCATTTCGAGATAATACAGGTGCAACTCAAACTCACCAGAGAATATTTGGTCATTCGCGGGGTCTGGTGATGCCCCTACCTCAGTTTGTGCCGCGTTTGGTAACAGTTTGTTTATCTCAAATTCAATCAAAGTTCTATCGGAATTTAAATTTGCAAAGTCGAGGGTGCCGGTGGACTTTTCATGTAGAGGGTGAAGAGCGAAACTTTGTGTGTATATGTTGATCCTGTCGTCAGTCACACCCAAATCAAATTTGTAGGGAATCGCGTACTTGTAGTGTTCGTGGCTCTCCATGAGAGTGTTTGGAAAACTTTCACCATTCAAAAAGAAACGAGCCTTTTTCATTATAGGGGTGTTTCGCGTAATCATTGCCACAGAGGAACTCCCACCAACCCATGTCAATTCCTGTGCTCGACTCCTCACAAACGTGACATACCTGTGAGTCGCTTTAGTTTGTGTCGTGAATAACTTGTCTCGGAAAAACCAGTGGAAAGCTTTCACCTTTGATTTCGGTTCCAAATTTACTTTAAAAGTTGAATTGGATTCGGGTGTCGTGGTGAAAGATGTATGCTTTTTTAAAACGTTCACTAGGATTTCATGATTCGCCTCTATCATATACAACCTCTCTTCATGACTAAGTTTTATCTCTTCGCTTATCAACTGAAAATTGTTCAACTCGATGATAGCTGGGGTATGACTATTTTCTGCACCTTGCCACCACGTCTGAGGATGAAAAACGAGTTCGAACATAATCTTTTGCTTGTGAACCGCACACACAGGAAAGTAATGACGGTCTTCAACTTCCTTACGAAGTTCAGTCTTTCCATACTTACGTGAAAAGAAAAATGAAAGTGGGATTATGAATCTATTGGAAGGTCCGTAACTGGAGGGGGCAGAGATACCAGGTGTAAAGTCTTGTGACATGTTTTGAAGCACCAGGTTACCCTTCTTGGACTGTGGATCCAAGTACAGAGACTCGTGTATCATCTCCCAGTCGTCTGTGATTTCTTCAACCTTGATATCATCCACATACATCGTGATACTTTTGAGAAATCCTCTACCGAGTGGGGTAGTGTAGTTTACGTTCACTGTTTCCTTGGCTGGCAGGTCAACCTTGAGGTAGAGGTTAGTGAGCAAGTCTCCCATGTTTTTGGGGTCATACTCAACCTTGACGGTTTGATTGAAAGGCCACCCTACCGCACGACCTGGATTCAAAACATTTTTAGTTTTATGAAACTTTCTAAATTCTGAATGTCTCTTCACATCTTGATAGTCGAAGAAAGTCTTCTCTGGGTCTTTGGATAACAAGTAAGTGTCCTGTTTTCCAAAAGCTTTCAAGGAAAGTCTAGCAGCTTCACCCATACTTATCTATTAACTACATATTTTTAATATCATTCCCCCACATGTCGAGGTGTCCCATAGCTTCCAGTGACGAGAGTTCCTTCTTAAGATTGTTCGATTCTTCAATCAAAGCCTTGACACGCTCTTCTGTGTAGTCGACAGTCTTAATGTGTAGCAGGTAGTCATAGGAACCATCAACCTTTGGGAAAGACTGTCCGATTTCACGCTCGAGGTCTTGTTTCTTCTTCTTGAAGACCACGATATCACCTTCAACAACTTTCTTGACAAACTGAGCACGATAAGAACACATATCAGATCTCTTCTTGGTGTTGGCGATGAGATGTGCTTTTCTCTTTTTGTAATAGTCCAATCGAAGATCGATAAAGTCCAAAAGGATTGTCTCAGCGTTGTTATACTTGCAAATACCCTTAGTGGGGTGGAATAAGTGCATGTTTGTGTCACGGACAGTCTTTTGAAGTTTGAGATCCTTCACAATATCCTTACCATCATACCCCTGTATGACGAAATCAACGTCTTCTGTTGTGCTGTTGTTCGTAAAACTTCCAATGACCTTTTTCTCAACAAGACTGTCCAAGTATTCCTTATAGTCTTGGGTCCATCTCCCCGGTGGAAGCTCGGTAACCTTGACTGTGGTCCCTATGACCTGCCAAATACCCTCAGTTATCCAACCCCCCGTTTCATCCTCAAAAATACGACCCCTGAAACCCTTGAACCATGGCTTCATTTTCTTGAGTTCTTTACCATTCATAAAACTCATAATATTCTTCTTAATGTCGACAGGATTGAAGGGTGGAACGTAGCAACTGAAACCCGTCCCAATACCCTCCGTTCCATTGACCAATACCGTAGGAATGACTGGCATGTAAAATTCGGGTTCGATGGAACGTCCATCATCATCAAGATAAGTGAGAACAGCATCATCCTTGGGATCGAAAATCTTTCGCGCGTCATTCGACAACCGTGTAAAAATATACCTCGTCTGAGACGCATCCTTACCACCCATGAGACGAGTTCCAAATTGACCACAAGGCTCAAGTAGATTTATGTTATTTGATCCAGTGTAGTCATTGGCCAACTTGACGATGGTCTCGGCGAGGGAAACTTCGCCGTGGTGGTATGCGCTCTTCTCAGCCACATAAGCCGCGAGTTGCGCAACTTTCATCTCGTCCCGCAAATTCTTCTGGAAGCATGAAAACATCACCTTGCGCTGAGAGGGTTTGAGACCATCACAGACGTGTGCGATGGAACGCTTGAGATCAGCGAGACTGAAATTGACTAGGTCCTTGTGGACAAAGTCAGTGATAGCCAGTTGCTTCACATTACCATAAGCCACCTCCAGTTCACCCGCTTCCTTTGCGGTGCTCTCGAGAAGCCACGTCTTTCTCGCATCCGCCTTCTTCTTGTCAAAAGCGAGGATGATGGACTCATCGGTCATGGTGTCCACATCAAATTTGACGGTGAGATCTTGAATCTTCTTGAAATATTCACGTGCCTCAGCGCTCGTGCTGGTTCCCAGACCCTTGTAGTATTTGATTCTCCAACCAGATTTACCACTTCCATACCAGGACCGGAACGCTGAATCAGTGTAAAAAGACTTCGTCTCAGAACCCTTCGTAGCTTTGATGATCGGCGTGACCATGCTCACGACAAAGTTGAACTTGAGGAGAGATGGCCAAAAGTAGTGGAACATGTTGAGAATGAGACCCTTGATATGGGACCCGTCATTGTCCGCGTCAGTCATGATCATGAGGCGACCGTAGCGAAGCTCTGAAACATTGGTATATTCCTTACCTTGCTGGAGACCCAAAATCTTCTTGAGATCATTGAACTCCTGGTTAGAGGTGAGCTGTGCCACAGAGGAGTCCCTCACATTCTTACACTTACCACGAAGTGGGAACACACCATAGTGATCCCTCCCAACCACCGAAAGACCCGCCACAGCCAAAGTCTTCGCAGAATCACCCTCCGTGACGATCAGGGTGCACTTCCCCGATTGTGCTGTGCCAGCTTTGTTCGCGTCATCCAACTTGGGGATCCCAGTGATTTTGGACTTACGAGCACCATCTGTCTTCTTGAGTTCCTTCATCTCCTTGAACTTTGAGAGCGCCGTGAGTTCATCCGCGATACCAGTCTTGAGCGCGTTCTTCACAAAGTTCTTTGGGGGCTCAAACTTTGAACCAAAGTCAGCAGCCTTTGAGGTGCATTCAGACTTCACTTGGCTCGAGAAGGTTGGGTTCTCGATGGTCGCCTTCACAAAGATGGTAAAGGCGTTCTTCACCTGTTGTGGCTTCAACTTAATCTTCTTCGCCATGTCATCGATGATTCCATTCGCGATGAGATTCGCCGCGTGATCAACGTGAGTCCCACCTTTCATGGTGCAAATACCGTTGACGAAGGAGACTTGCTCGAGTCCATTTTCAGATGGACCAATACACACCGACCAACGGTCCCCAGACACAGAGGCGACATCTTGGACGCCTTCATGCATCTTGGCATAGGCTTCAAAGTTCTGTTTGGGGAGAACGTCCCCGTTGAACTTCACCTTACAGTTTTGGGTTGTGCAGATGTTGGCATCCCAAACCCTCTTCTGGAAAATGTTGTAGATGGTATCGTCCATCTTGGTCATCCCAAACCTCTTCCACTCGGGTGTGAATGTGATAGAGACGGATGATGTAGCGCCCGAATGTTTTTTGATTTTTGGGGGGTCACAGACGGTCATATTCTTAGACCATTTTTGGGTATACGTCTGCTTTGTCTCGTGATCCTTGATAATCACAGAGAAGTCACTGGAATAAATATTGGCCAACTTGGCACCGTACCCGTTACGACCTCCAACGATGCGCTTTTGTGTGTCATCATAGTTGGTGCTCGTCAGAAGGTGACCAAAGACAAGTTCGGGGTTCCAGAGACCCTCTTTTTCATGCATACGAACACCAATACCACCGAGGGGTCCGTTGTTCTCGATAGTCACCGAACCCACATTCTTGTCGATGGTGACAGAAATGGAACTAACCTGCTTGGGGTGGAGAGAGTTGCGGTCGATGGCGTTGACCAGGATTTCATCAAAAATTTTCAAGAGAGCTGGGGAATACTTGAGGTTCTTCTTCATGAAGGTGGACCCATTAAGAATCCAGTAGGGTTCAGAACCCTGCTCGACTGGACCGACATAGGAGTCAGGTCTCTTGAGAATGTGTTCGATGTGGGTGAGCTTTTGGACACTTTCCATACTTTCTTAAATTTATTACCGGTCTAATCTCTAACTTAGGTTGTCTTTTGACACGACTTCCACTTGTCATATGTGGTACTATTGCGCTAAAACATTACAATTTTCCTAAATCTTCAAGGACTTTTAACACGTAATTACGTTCTTCACGGGTTGTTTCATATGAACTTATCTTATAAGCAATTTCATTAAATATCTCTCGAATTTCGCTGTTAGACACCTGTCTAATAGTCAGGGGTTGAACTATTTCGTATAAAGATGTCATTTTTCTTGAAAGTTTCAAAGTATCGACTTTTACTTAAGTTTTCATCTTCTTGATGAGAGAAGCTACGAAATACATGATTGGTGGAACAGAAATAGAACCCATAGTGGTCATCATAGCCGCTTGAGCTTCTTCTGGTGTTTTGATTTCACCGTTGATAACCTTAGAGATTGACCCCTCCATGAGCTTATCTACCGTCGAATCGATGGGTTTCACTATCATGGGGATAGCTGAGACACCTATCAGTGTAGGTAAGAAGTGGATCATTTGATTGTCATCCAGGTTGTTATCAGATATGATGTTGGCGGCCATGTTCACGATCACTCTAATAATCGACCCTGGCCAAAATACTGACGCGAGCATCTGCCACGTGAGAGTTTCAGTAGATATCCTTAGAGTATCCATAAACTTATCTTCTTCTTCGGCAGCCTGATACGCCTTCTCACCCTTGTCAATAGTGTCGAACAATACATACGACGCCGCAACACAGTAAGATGCGGGTAAACCCCAATCGGGGAGATATGACGTAAAGGCTTCACCAAGTTCATTCGCGTATCCCATGTAGCGCAGTGAAGTTTCACGGTAAGGGTCGACATTCTTATAGGCGGTTGAGTAAATTTTGAATCGTTTGTTGTGTTTTGGTTTGGGTTTATATAACATCGTCGGTGCAATAATGGAGAGCATTTTTCATTATGAGTATTACTATTTAAAACTTTATGTATACTTAGGATATATGCTCACAGTGGCCACTGTCCAACCAAAAGTTAACATTCCACGGAAATTTGAGAAGCGTGTAAATAAGACTGTAGTTGGAACAGCTGTGAAAGTTATTGATAAATTATATGAAAACAAAGACTATGCTCGCTTCTATGTCCTCGAAACTGTTGCACGTGTACCCTATTTCTCATTCGTCTCTGTCTTACATCTCTACGAAACCCTCGGTGTGTGGCGAAAAGCCGACTACTTGGAGACACACTTCGCTCAGACCATGAATGAGTTCCATCATTTGCTCATCATGGAAGACTTGGGGGGTGGTGATCGTTTCGTAGACAGATTCTTTGCACAACATGTGGCATTTGCATACTATTGGTTGACGTGCTTGATTTACTTGGCTTCACCACGGATGGCGTATAACCTGTCAGAGCAGATTGAGGAACACGCGTATCATACATACGACGAGTTCTTGAAACAAAATCGTACTAGTTTGGTTCTTGAAAAGCCACCAGCTGCGGCTGTCAACTACTATGAAAATGTTAAGAATTTGTATGACGTGTTTACAAACGTGAGAAACGACGAAGGTGACCACGTGAAGACCATGCAGGAGTGTCAGTCCGAGCTAATGGAGGTGTAAACTTTTCTCCACCTACTGTAAGAATGTATTTCTACTTTGTCGTAGCGATCTTCATACTCATCGTCATGATGCAGAACAAGACGAGAGGTATTACACACTCCATAGATAAACTCGTCAGACAGTCCGCTCGGTACGCGACTGCCGCTCAACAAGACAAATCTCCGATGATCGCTGTCTTACACGCGAATTACGCAGCGGCGTATTTATACGCACTCAAAGATATAGCCACAAACTCACAGATCCACAACGCCACTGGTATCGACGTAAAGAAGTTTACAGAGCATATAGTCAACGTTCAGGACTTTGTAACAAAGAAGACGACTGAGAGCTGTCCAGAGTTTGTTGGTCAGGTTGATGTGTATCTCGCAGAAATTGGGGGTGAAGCTTGAGCACCTAAGTCGACCTAGTTTTTTTAATTTTTCAAGTTTTTCAAAATGCAAGTCATCCGTGACGAAGTTTGGCAGAAATGCCTGGCTGATGCGACAAAGATGCATCGGCTCTCCGAACCAGATGAAAGATGCTATAACCTGGCAGATGCGACATGGAAGTGTAAGATGTCCTACAAGATGCACGAGATGAAGAAGAATGAACGACAAATCATCGTGATCGACAAACCCCCAGAAACAAAGAGCGCGCAACGCACGGCAAATAAATTGTGTGCTGCGATGACCATGGCTGGAAAACCCTGTTCGTTCAAGGCTGTGTGTGGTGATTTCTGTAAGAAACACAGAATCGACAAGAATGAGATGGGAGTCAAAATTAAAATCCAGGAGTAGTATAGAACAATGTTAGATCAGGATAGTCTTAGACCCGTTATAATTTCAATGGCTCTTTATATCACTGTGTGCACACTCGTCCCCATACTTTTCAAAAAGCCAACTGGTGTCCAAGTCATTGACGACCTCACACTTTCTGTCATTCGTCAAAAGGAAATGCTAATGAGTGGCACGATTCTCGTTGGTCTCATCACCATGGGAACCAATTACATTCATGACGAACTCATTTAAAACATTCTTCCTCCCGACCAATTCCCGTGTATGTGTGTGGTCCATGTATCGCACCCGCTTTTCATACGCGTCCCTCATGAACCCTAAAAGTTGATCAAAGTTTGGTTTTCCCCATTCCATACCTTTTTGGAAGAGGAAATCATCTTGCTCCAACTTTTCGAGTTCACAGTCGATGAGATAGGGGGTCTTGATATATTCAGGAGCACCCCCATAATTCGTGATGATCACAGGTTTGTCGCGTATAGCGGCTTCGACAGCGCCCATACCGACACCCTCAGAGTGTGAAAAACTCACGTAACAATCTGATCTATGGTGAATCTCGTCCATCTTTTCCTCGGATACTAGACCGTTGATCACTTCAACGCGAGGAAGCTGTATATCGATATCCCGATTACATGTAGCTTTCACAATCAGGTGAGTATTGGGTTCATTGAGTCTGATGAACGCTCTCAACACTTCTCTAAAATTTTTACGCGGATCCATGACATTACCGATATGATAGAAGACATAAGGTTTCTCCACAACTGGTGGAATGTGGGCGTGTATCACAAAGAATTCATTCTTTGGAAATTGTTTAGATAAAACTCTTTTACAAAACTCACTCGGAACAGCGACCCTTTTGAATTCATTCATGATCAGACCGTAATCTGCGTGAACAGTTTCTGTTTCACACACCGTCATACAGACCAGGTTCTTAACACGGGATCGAATGTAGTCTAAGTGTCGCAGGTGATCTTGAATTGGAAGAAGAAAGATGAGTCCATCATCCACCTCAGGAAGTTCGCTACCGATCAAGTAGTAACCACAATTTAGTAACCTCGTGTACTTCTTGGCATGTTGACCGATCCCACTCAACGTCGTGGGACCAATTATGATCATTAGCTTAAAAACAAATCTTGTTTTTATATATAGTACCATGAGTTCTCTCCGTGAAGAAATTATCCAGGAAATGACAAACCCCCGTGTAGATAAAAGGCGTCTTTTTGATATCCTCTTGAAGATTGTAGACAATGGTGGTGCAGGTGGTGTTGGACCCCAGGGTCCCCCCGGTCCCCCCGGCCCCCCTGGTCCTGCCGGCGAGCGCGGTCCCGCCGGACCCGCTGGTAAGTCTGCCACCACCACTTCCACTGCCGCTAAGAAGACCACCACAAAGAAGAAGGTGGAGACATCTGCTTAAAGTATACGTTACATGGTTAGTTACATGTTGACACTCAGTTACACACCTACCCGTATTTACAATTCGTCGAATAAAAAGCCACGGAATCCAGAATCGAGACCAAAGAAATATCAGGTTGTGGAAACGGTGCAACTCGAACAAATGCGTTACCAGATTGCCAGGTATAAACAGTCGGAAAAGAAGATAAGATTGCTCACTTCATGGGGTCTGCGCGCTACAGAGTCGTCACTGAGCGATTTGCGTGGAATCTTGGAAACACTGGACGAGCTCTATGGAGAAGACGCCTTTGATGATGAACTTTAGAAAGCCTGGCATGTGGGAGTATCCCGCTTTTGTATATGGAACCCAGAAATAATCCACCAGACAGAATCTTGGTTGGTAGAACACCAAATCTTGTAGGG
>Ga0209555_10003389_pt1 | contig 10644 bp, 12 predicted proteins | sample SaaInl85LU_5_DNA_FD_184643 | JGI IMG/M metagenome (GOLD analysis project Ga0209555, IMG submission 184643) | Marine microbial communities from expanding oxygen minimum zones in the Saanich Inlet - ESP_85LU_5_DNA (SPAdes) (version 2) | ecosystem: Environmental > Aquatic > Marine > Intertidal... | reverse complement strand
AAATATGGGATAAGAATTGAAAATATGGTCGTGGTAAAAGAAAGTAGTCTTGATAACTCTTTTTTAGAATTTGAAAATTTAACTTTATCGCCAATATCCTATAATTTAATAGATACTAATATGCTAACACATAATGAAAAATTATGGCTTGCCTCATACCATCAGGTACTGCAGAAAAAACTCAATCCCTACCTAGATGAAAATTGCAGAGCCTACTTAATGGAGCACACATTTTTTTATAATGAATTAATTTAGAATATTCTTGAAAAAGTGTGTTGCGTCTATATATTAACATTATCGAACCTTAGTTTTTGTATTATGGTCAAAACAAACCTACCTTCGATCTCATCCGAGCAAAACATATCTCTGTACTTACAACGTATCAGAAAATTTCCTATCCTATCAAATGAAGAAGAAGCAAATTTGCTCTATCTTTGGATACATCATAGAAAATTAGCAGCAGCTCATAAGCTGGTAACTGCGCATTTAAGGCTGGTAGTTAAAGTAGCTCTTAAATTTCGTCATTATGGATTACCTATCATGGATATAATCTCTGAAGGTAATATAGGTCTAATGAAAGCAGTAAAAAAATTTGACCCAGAAAAGGGTAGTAGACTTTCTACTTATGCAATGTGGTGGATTAAAGCGAGTATTCAGGACTACATAATTAAGTCATGGTCTATGGTTAAAGTAAGTTCAGGAATATTACAGAAAAAATTGTTTACTAGTATTGCTAAACTTAAAGAAAAAATCGAGAGCTCAGATGAAGAGCAGGATTCAAACCTCAAAAATAATTACCAAGCCATTTATTTAAATGAGAAGCTTGATAAGTATCAAAATACAGAGTTTGTTGACATAATATCGGATAATCAGGAGTTGCAAGATGATAACTTGGCTAATAATCAACTAAAAACAGAGAGAATGTTATTACTTGAAAAAGCTATAAACTTCCTTTCACCAAGAGAAAAGTATATTATTGAAAATAGAAAACTATCCGAAACACCTGTAACACTAGAACTACTTAGCAAAAAATATAATGTTTCGTCGGAAAGAATCAGACAAATAGAAGAATCAGCCTTAAAGAAAATTAAAAGTTACACGTTGAATATAAGCAGATGAAATACGACCCTACATGTAAAAATTATAAGATCATAGTAGACCTAGAGCCTCTTTTTACCAATAAGTAAAAAATAGTAGTATAGTTTTTCATTTTCCCCTTATTCTTTTATTGACTGACGTTAATTACTAATATAGTAAATATAGCCTTGTAAGGCTTAAAAGCTCGTAAAATTTTTATTGTTACCACCATATGAACTCAATAGATAATGAAAGCAAAAAAATTCTAAAACAATATATAGAAAGAATAGAGAGGTTAGAAGAAGAGAAAAGTATAATTAATAATGATATTAAAGACTTGTTTGCTGACGCAAAAGCAAAAGGTTTTGTACCTAATGTCATGAAGCAGTTGATTAAACTTCGAAAGATGGATGTAACAAAGTTAAATGAACAAGAAATATTACTTGATCTTTATATGAAAGCTATTGGTTTGGAATGATCAAGTACAATGAAACTAAGCGATTACTTTATATCCACGACTAAAAATATCACTTTAGAAGCCAAGCTAGAGTCGCACAAACTTATGCTAAAGAGCGGTCTAATAAAACAAATTGCGTCGGGAATTTACTGCTGGCTCCCCTTAGGGCTAAGAGTATTGAATAAGTTAACTAAACTGATAAGAGAGGAGTTGGACCTATCTGGATGTCAAGAAGTCTTGTTGCCCTCTTTACAACCTATTTCTTTATGGAAAAAGTCTGGCAGGGCTAAGGAAGAATCTGAGATGAAGTCTCAAATGTTTCACTTAGAGCATTCTAAAGGAGCACAGTACATTTTACCCCCTTCTGGAGAAGAGGGAATGACTGAGCTTTTTGGGAAAAGTATCCATTCTTATAAAGAAGTCAGTAAAATTTTATATCAAATTAGTTGGAAATTTCGTAATGAAATTAGACCAAGACATGGCGTAATGCGTGCAAAAGAATTCTTAATGAAAGATGCTTACTCATTTAATTGTAGTAAAGGAGAAGCTCTACAAAGCTACGAAAAAATATTTAAGCTGTACCTCAAACTATTCGAAAGAATTGGTATTGAGGTAATACCTGTAGCTGCGCCCGTAGGTGCTATGGGTGGTGACTATAGCCATGAATTTCATGTATTATCTAAAAATGGAGAAAGCACTATATATTACCAAAGTGGTATAAGAGAATTTTTAAAGAAAGACAATTTTACTCTCAGAGATTTTGAAAAATTTTATGCCAAGGAACAAGAAAAATACAATGAAGATTCTAACAAACCACTAGACCTTATAAAGAGTAGTAGCATTGAAGTTGCGCACTTGTTTTATCTGGGACAGAAATATAGTAAAAGCCTGAATTGTAAGTATAACGATAGTCAAGGAAAACTTGCTTTTATAGAAATGGGCTGCTATGGAATTGGGATAACAAGGTTGATAGCTGCAATTATCGAGTCTAATCATGATTCAAAAGGGATTGTGTGGCCTAACAGTCTTATATCACCCTTTCAGATAGCTGTAATCAATATTAAAAATAATGATGCATTATGTATTGAAGCCTCTGATAGGATTTACTCATTATTTAATAAAAAGTACGATGTGTTGTATGACGATACTGATAAAAGTGTGGGCAGAAAATTTGCTGATACGGACCTAATAGGATGCAACATACAAATCATAGTTGGAAATAAATACATTGCAAATAGTTTGTTCGAAGTCAAAATACGCAGGACGGATGAAATTCATTTTATTCATGTTAATGATATAGAAAGTGCAATGCATGGTTTTATTTAACATCTATTGCACCTCAGTACAATAAGTGGGATTTATAATCCCAATTTAGGAAAAGATATTTTGATATACAGCAGTCCGTGCATTTGTTAGTGATCTTCGATCATGAGACTCTAGTTCGATTTTCACAAATGCCTACTGTATTCTCTTATAAAAAACAATTTCCCCTCACGTCTTTAATAGAATTCAAAATTAGATATATACCTAATAACAGCATAGGGATACATAAAACTTGTCCCAAGGTAAGAAAATTGTATATATACCCGATTTGGGCATCAGGTTCTCTAAAGAACTCAGCTGACATTCTAAATATGGAATAAAAAAGTAAAAAGACCCCACTTAAAAACCCCCTTAAATGAAATAATCGATTCTTTTGAACTTGTTGTTTAATGATAAATATATATTTTGTTTTAAGTGCTAACAACATTAATGCTAACAACATTATACCTTCGAAAAAAGCTTCGTATAACTGACTAGGATGTCTAGGTATAGAGTCTATATCAGGAAAAACTATCGCCCACGGAACACTGGTTTCTCTCCCGTACAATTCAGCGTTAATAAAGTTAGCAATCCGACCACAAAACAAACCTATTGGCGTGGCACACGAAATCAGGTCCATGATCGATATAAAATTTTTATGATTTTGAAAGCAAAATATATATACCGCGATCATTACTCCTACTAATCCACCATGAAATGACATTCCACCATGCCATATTTTGAAAATTTCCCAAAAGTTTCCTAAAATTATCAATGGACAATAAAAAAGTATATAGCCTACTCTTCCACCTATTAAAATGCCTAAAATAATATATGTCATTAGGTCATCAAAATGACTTTTTTTTAACTTAGCAATAATGTACTTTTTTTCTATTTTTTGCATTAAAAAGAAGCTTAATAAAATCCCTATAACATATGAAATACCATACCAATAGATAGAGATAAAACCTATATTGAAAGCAACAGGAGTAATATAAGTGAAAATATTCATAGTTCTATAGTGTAGTTATTGATAAAAAGTTAACAGGCGCGTAAGACTATATTCAAAACTACAGATTAGTAAACAACAAATTTTTGTGACTCTCATAAACATGAGTATTGAAAAATAATACAATTCATTGTATTGTATTTCTAAAGTTAAAAATTTTTTAGTGATAAAGCAAGAGTTACTGCCAGCTGAAGACTCTAAAGTACTTCTACATTCATGCTGTGCTCCCTGTTCAGGAGAAGTAATGCAATCTATGATTAACCACGGTATTGATATCACTATATTTTTCTATAATCCCAACATTCATCCTAAGAAGGAATACGAGTTAAGAAAACGCGATAACATAAAATATGCAAGAAAGCTTGGCATACCATTCGTCGACGTAGACTATAACTTTGAAGATTGGTTTAAAAGAGCTAGAGGTATGGAACGAGAGCCGGAAAGAGGAATTAGATGTAGTATGTGCTTTGACATGAGATTTGAGAGGACCGCTCTCTATGCTTATGAAAATGGATTTAAAATCATCACTAGTTCTCTAGGTATTTCAAGATGGAAAAATTTTCAACAGATCAATGAATCTGGGGCTAAAGCGGCAAGTAACTACCCTGGAATGAAATATTTAACGTACAACTGGAGAAAAAATGGGGGAAGTTCTAGAATGTATGAAATTGCTAAGAAAGAGAATTTTTATAAGCAAGAATACTGTGGTTGTGTATATTCTCTTAGAGATACAAACGATTGGCGAGTAAAAAGTAATAAAAATAAAATTCAAATAGGAATAAGCTACTATTAGTTAGTGTGTGATGATAAATTTAAGGAAATACGACACCATGTTGATAGACTTGTGGGGTGTTATACACGACGGCAGTAGTCTTTATCCGAGAGTTTTAGAGACGTTATACAAAATAAAAAACTTAGACAAAGAAATCATTATCTTATCTAACGTGCCCAGAAGAAAAAAGACTGTAATAACAAATCTAGATGAGCTTCTCTTAAATAGAGAATTATACGACGATATAGCAGTTTCTGGAGAGTTGGCATATGAATTTTTAGCAAAAAATAAGTGTTACGGTAATAAGTATTTCTATATTGGTTCTCCTGATTCGGAAGAAGTGATACCGCAGTCTGGAAAATACACCAAGGTTGCAAAAGCTATAGAGGCAGACTTTAGTATTATTACTAGCACATTAAAATGTCACAACGAATCTATAAAATTGGCAATGGAATCTCTAAAACATCAATTGCCATTGTTGTGTATAAATCCTGATAATTATTCGATAACTAAAAGCGGCAAATTAAGCTACTGTGCTGGTATAATAGCTAAAAAGTATGAATCTTTAGGAGGAAAAGTGGTATATTTTGGAAAACCATACGAAAAAATATATCAATATGCACTAAAAAGTAGTGGTCCCTCAAAAAGAATCCTAGCTATAGGAGATAGCATGGATAACGATATTAAAGGAGCCAATGGGGTCAAAGTTGATTCTGTACTAGTTTGTAGTGGCATCCACCGTCATGATCTAAATATCAGTGTTGGTCAAAAACCTACTGATAATAACCTATTAAAACTTTTTAAAAAATACTCATTTCGGCCAACTTATATTCTGAGTACGCTAAGTAATATAATATTATAATCAATAAAAATTGAAAAACATGAACATTAAAATAGAAAATACACCAAACCCTAATACGTTAAAGTTCATACCCGGTGTGGAGGTTTTAAAACAACATATGATAAGAAATTTTAGTAACAAAGATGATTTAAACGAATCTACATTGGCACAACAACTCTTTGACATTAAAGGCATTACAAATGTTTTTTTCGGGCAATACTTTATCTCAATTACTAAAAGTGCAGAAGAAAAATGGGAAGAGATCCAAACACCTATTCTTGCAAAACTAGTAGACCACTTTCTATCTGAGAATCCAGTACTCAATACACAGCAAATAGATATAAAAAAAGAAAATGATAAATTAGATATAGAAAAGCAAATTATTGAGCTTTTAAATACAAGAATAAGACCAGCAGTTGCTCAGGATGGTGGTGATATAATATACAATAGATTTGAAGACGGAGTTTTATACTTGGAGTTACATGGAGCCTGCCGAGGTTGTCCTAGCTCCGCTATTACTCTTAAACAAGGAATAGAAAATATGGTTAAGCATTTTATCCCTGAAGTGCAATCTGTCGAATCCATATAAAACAAAATAAAATGAATAAAGTTAATAAGAATGCTTTAGATTTTCATTCTCAAAATCCTAAAGGCAAATTTTTCACCTGCCTACCAGAAAAATTAAGAAATATTGACCAATACAAGCTATCTTTAGCTTATAGCCCAGGTGTAGCTGCTCCATGTCAAGAAATTCATAAAGATCCGAATAAAATATATGACTATACTTCTAAGGGTAATACGGTAGCAGTAGTAACTAATGGCACTGCTGTTCTAGGATTAGGTAACCTGGGAGCTGCAGCGAGCAAACCTGTCATGGAAGGCAAAGCTATGTTGTTTAAACGTTTTGCTAATATAGATGCATTAGATATTGAAATAGATGAAACAGATCCTAATAGCTTCATAAAAATAGTAAAAAAAATCTCAACCGGTTGGGGAGGTATTAATCTAGAAGATATAAAAGCTCCGGAATGTTTCCTTATTGAAGAAGGGTTAAAAGAGATTTTAGATATACCAGTCTTTCATGATGACCAACATGGAACAGCTATAGTAACTGCAGCAGGACTTATAAATGCTTGTCACATCAAGGAAAGAAATTTAGAAGAATTAAAAGTAGTAATAAATGGTGCTGGTGCCGCGGCAGTGGGCTGTATTAATCTGATCAAAGTTTTAGGAGTAAAAAAAGAAAATATAATAACTTGTGACACGAAAGGAGTTATATATCAAGGCAGAACAGATCGTATGAATAAATGGAAAGAAGATCTTGCAGTCAACACAAGCTGCAGAACTCTTGAAGAAGCAATAAGTGATTCAGATGTATTCATAGGTGTTTCGGCAAAGAATGTAGTATCAAAAAAAATGATAAAAAGCATGGCAAAAAACCCAATAATTTTTGTTATGGCTAATCCAGATCCAGAAATTTTGCCAGAAGAAATATATGAAGTACGGCAAGATGCAATAGTAGCAACAGGTAGATCTGATTATAAAAATCAGATTAATAACTTTCTTTGCTTCCCGTATTTATTCAGAGGTGCTCTAGATGTTCAAGCAACTATTATTAATAATAAAATTAAAATTGCTGCCGCATACGCCATAGCAGAAATTGCTAGAGAGAACATCACTACTGAAATATCAAGTTTTTTAAAAGGGAAAGGGAATAACCAATTTGGGCCAGATTATATAGTGCCGACAATTTTCGATTCCAGGCTTGTAACAAAGGTTTCATTATCGGTGGCAAAAGCTGCGGTTGAGTCAGGTGTATCAAAAAAGAAAATTCAAGACTTTAAACTATATGAAAAGTTCTTATTGAATAATATTGTTCGTAGATTAGACTTATGATATAAGTAAGAAGTTCAACTTATACTAATGACATGCTTATAATAAACGCTTTAGCTAACGATGGTAAGAAGTATCTTGGTGAATCCGTGAAGGCAATGGTACCTTTGGTGATGATTACTCTCATATTTTACTTCATAGTAATAAGACCACAGCATAAAAAAATAAAGTCTCACCATCATATGGTAGATCACTTAAGAAAAGGCGATGAAATTATCACCTCTGGTGGAATATTAGGATCGGTATGTAAAATAGATACCAAAGAAGATACTGTCATAGTTGAAATAGCAGAGAACGTAAAAATAAAAATACAAAAGGATGCAATCTCAAAAGTGATAAAAAACTTTAAGTAATTAATTCTAACCTAGGTTAACAAAATGCCAAAAATAAAATTTATTCTTAATAATGACACGATCAGAGAAGTGAATGCCCCTATAGGATTATCCGTAATGGAAATAGCTCACCAAAATGGTATATACGAAATCGAAGGAGCATGTGGTGGTGCTCTTTCTTGCGCTACTTGCCATGTTATTATAGAAGAGAGTTTTCATAAACTATCCGAAAAAAACAATCCAAGAAAAGAAGAAGAAGAAGACATGCTTGATTTAGCATTTGGCATAACTAAAACATCAAGATTGAGCTGTCAGATAATTATGTGTGACGAATTAAATGGGTTAATTGTAAAAGTACCTCCTCAATGAGAAGAGTATTATAAACAAGAACTTACTAACTTTCTTACAGTGCAGAGCTAGTACTGAATATTAGCTTTGTTGATATATATTAAGTTGGCTATACTTCCTTGACCAATAACGTAAATTATAATATACTGGAGCAGCTTTCGGCCGAGTAGCAAAGTGGTAATGCAGCGGACTGCAAATCCGCTAGGCGCCAGTTCGATTCTGGCCTCGGCCTCATTTTATAATAGTTCTGTGAAGTGAAAATAACGCATTTAAAGTCACGCCAAATATTTGATAGTAGAGGTTTGCCTACAGTAGAGACAGACCTAATAATTGAAAATGAACACTTTGGTAGAGCATCAGTCCCTAGTGGTGCATCAAAAGGGATATTTGAAGCTATTGAGCTAAGGGATCAAAAAAAAGAATATCACGGCAAAGGAGTGTTAATAGCAGTTGGCAAGCTTAACAATGAAATAAAGAAAAAACTTATTGGCAAAACTTTTTATTCCCAAAAAGATCTAGATGAATATCTAATTGAGTTAGATGGAACAGACAATAAATCAAACTTTGGGGCAAATACTATATTGTCAATATCTATAGCTTTTGCAAAAGCTGAAGCTAAATTCAAAAATAAACATTTATTTGAATCAATTTGCTTCCAAAAAAAATACTATTTGCCTAAACCAATGTTAAACGTAATCAACGGCGGAATACACGGAGATAATGGATTAGATATACAAGAATTTATGATTGTCCCAGTGAAGTATAGCAGCATTGTAGCAAATCTAAAAATAGCCTGCGAAGTTTTTCACGCGTTAAAAAAGATTTTAAAGGGGAAATCCTTTAGAACTAACACTGGGGACGAAGGAGGTTTTGCCCCCGAAATTAGCTCCACTCAAGATGCACTCGAACTAATTATGGAGTCTATAATGGCCTCAGGATATCAACCTGGAAAAGATGTCTGTATAGCATTAGATGTCGCTGCCAATGAGTTATATCATGATAGTAAATATGTATTTCAAAGTCATAATACTCAGCTTTCTAATAATGATTTGGTGCAATATTATGAAAAGCTATGTGATAAATACCCCATTATTTCTATAGAAGACCCATTCTTTGAGAAAGATTACGAGGGATGGAAATTACTAAATAAAAACATAGGAAATAAAATTCATATTGTAGGAGACGACCTATTTGTCACAAATCCTCAAAAAATAAATAAAAGAAAAAATTTAGCCAATTCTATATTGATAAAAATGAATCAGATTGGGACAGTTTCTGAAACTTTGGAAAGTATCAGAGTTGCTAATAGAAATGGTTTTGTGAATATAATTTCTCATAGATCAGGAGAAACCGAAGATACCACGATATCCCACCTAGCTGTTGCGACAAACAGCCCCTTCATTAAGGCCGGTTCAATATCACGTACCGATAGAGTGTGTAAATATAATGAATTAATTAGAATTGAAGAAAGCATTCTGATGTCACAAAATGTTACTATTTAGACTGTTAGTTTCAATATTATCTATGATGTTAGCGTATACAAATGTATATACTAAGGAGCTTTGTGAAGATAGTTGTTTTAAAATAGATAATTCTCGTCCCTGTAATAGAGAGGATAAAAAAGACCACGATGTCAATAAAGATTTGATCAAGCAACCACTTATGGATAGTAAATTAGAATCATTAAATGCAGCTAAAATTAGAATACTTGACTCAAGCTCGGGAAGAAGCAAGTCTATTACACTGAGCTTAAATAAAAATTTTGAATTAGGCAGAACAAAAATTGCTTTGAAAGATTGTAAAAAAAATGTTCAGAACATTTTTAATACCCTAAGCATGGCTCTCATTAAGATAGAAAGAGAAGATGGTAGTACTATTAGTAGGTGGATCTTTTCAAGGAATCCCTCTGTATCGTTACCTATGGCGGAAAATAATTTTATTTATTTAGATCAGTGTGAAGAAAAAATTGATATAAGAAAAAATATTACTCCCTGAATATTATTTTTCAGATTGACTTGTAATTTTTTCGAGATTTTTAGAAATTTCTTTCTATTCGTAATAGAGTATTTTCTAAATATTATTAGAAAATATTTTTCTCATACATTCACTATAGACTTTTGGTCCTAATCAAGATATAACTGTTGGCAGCAAATCTTATACGCTTATGCTCCAATACATATAGCGTAAAGTAACCCTATAAGCCAACAACTCAAGTTAAGTAAAGTGTCTAAAATAAAAACAGATAAGGAAAAATATAACATTGTTATAGATCACTCTAAGGAGGAGAATTTAACATCTTTTGCAAAAGCAATGCTACTGGACAGGTACTTACTCAAAGGTGAGTCTTTTCAGCATCTCCTTTCCAGGGTAGCTGCTTATTATGCGGAAGATAATGAACATGCTCAAAGACTATACAACTATATGAGTGATTTTTGGTTTATGCCCTCCACTCCAGTGTTGAGTAATGGAGGCGCTCAAAGAGGCTTACCAATTTCTTGTTTTTTGAACGAGGTTTATGATAGTCTCGAAGCAATAGTTTCCGTATGGAATGAAAATGTTTGGTTAGCATCTAAGGGAGGAGGTATAGGAACGTATTGGGGTAACGTACGTTCT
>Ga0209555_10003388_pt1 | contig 10648 bp, 2 predicted proteins | sample SaaInl85LU_5_DNA_FD_184643 | JGI IMG/M metagenome (GOLD analysis project Ga0209555, IMG submission 184643) | Marine microbial communities from expanding oxygen minimum zones in the Saanich Inlet - ESP_85LU_5_DNA (SPAdes) (version 2) | ecosystem: Environmental > Aquatic > Marine > Intertidal zone... | reverse complement strand
TATATTAAAACGAAAGCCGACTCTACTGTGACTAACCTACCTGGTGTATTCTGTTCAGGTGATGCCCAAGATAAAATTTACCGTCAGGCAATAACCGCAGCAGGAACAGGTTGTATGGCTGCCTTAGAAAGCGAAAGATACCTTGGTGCTTTGGGTCATTAAGATCCAGGCGTATATATTAAAAAACCGGTCTTAACAGACCGGTTTTTTTTATGCTCAAAATCCAAAATAGCCTTTAGCTATAAAGTACGGGAGTAGTATATATAGAAAGCCGTCACGAATAAGGTAGAATATGAATATGGCGATAACGGCACGCCAACCTAACATCTTTAAACCGGCTTTAAAACCATTTTCCTTAAAAACCTGCACCCATTTTTGAATGAATCCAGGAGTAATCTTTTGTCTAAATCCCAAGGCCGTTTTCCTAAAGTTCTAAGTATAACATCAATCTTCACATCAAGTTCAAACGTTAGACGATATAAGCCGGATTCTGTCCCCTTGCGGGTCCTTATCATTTATCTAGGCGCACCCTCGCGAATGCGCTCCATCTGCCTACCCCTCGTGCAGTAAACTCCAAGCGGGTCGCTTGGTCCATAAGGAACACGATATACATGACATTTCAGCGTATGAGGTTTACCGTGCCAATTCAGTCACCTGAACCGCGGTGGGCTCTTACCCCACCCTTTCACCCTTACCCGAAGGCGGTCTACTCTCTGTTGCACTAGCTGTCCATGCTACGCATGGCCTTCCTGTTAGGAAGCATACTACCCTTTGCTGTCCGGACTTTCCTCTTCTTGCGAAGCGATAAGGCTCGTCTAATGTTTAAACTTAAAATGTAAAGAACGGCTGCAAAGTTACTGCAGGCGATTTACAATACGAACTTCAGTGGCACCATATCCTCCTTCGCTGAAATCAGCGAAATAAAACTCGCAACCGCCCATTTTCCTCAGTAATTCGTGGACTTCTCCTTGCAACCGGCCCGATCCTTTTCCGTGTATGATCAATACTTTAGAAATTCCGCGTCTTCGCGCTTCGCGAACCGTAGCACTTGCCTTGTCCAATTGGTGATTCAAAATCTCGTATCGAGTCATTCCTTGCGTAGACTCTAACAATTCATGGGAATGTAAGTCAATGGATAATCGATCAATCTGTTGCGCCGCTGGGGCCGATTTTTCTCTGCGCTTATCCTTGTGCTCAACCGCGCCTACCTGCCACTCTACAACCGGCAACAATTCATGAGCATCATAGGCATTTTCGAAGCCAAAATCGTCCAGTGCATAAACGATTTCTCCCTCAATACGGCTCACCTTCGCTGTACCTCCAGCATCCTTAAACTTTACGATTTGACCTTTTTCGAACATGGTATAAAATAAAAACCCTGGCCTTTCGGCCAGGGTTTAAAGGTATCGCTTATAGCTATGAAAACTACTCTACCGTGATACGTTCTGTAAGAACTCCTTCATCAGTGGTAAACTTGATGAAGTATACACCAGCTGACTCATTGCTAAGATCGAATTGGTTGTTATATAATCCATTAACAGTAACTACCTCATTAGAGATTACCTGTCCTACCATATTCACGATGCTGATTTCAACATTCGTAGCCGTTGCTGTTGCAAATTCTACGTTGAATAGACCGCGCGTTGGATTAGGATAAATTTTCAAAGTACCGTTCATAAAGTCTTCGTCAACACTGATCTGGTTCACATCGAACGTGAAGGTTGCAGTATCAGAAGAACACGGTCCGAACGCGATAACAGTTACTGTCTCACCTGCGTTATTGACATTGAAGGTCACCGTGCCTGAAGTATCGTTTGAAGTAGTTCCATTAGAGAACTCTACGTAGATACTGTCCGCACCTGTTGTACCTGAAGTACTCCAGTTTGCCATCCAATCCGTTGCGCTGATAGTCGCATTCGCTGTATCTACAGAGATAGCTGCAACTGCATCAGGGTGAATACCTACAGTGAATGTAGAATCTTCACGCTCACAACCTCCAACTGTTACTACCCAATCGTAGAAGAAATAGTGGTAGTTCGTCAATGTTCCTTGCGTTACACTCACTTCACCACCTGATGAAGAGAACGGATAGCCAGATACACCAAACTCACGGTATAAACCTCCAGTTGTTGAGGATACCCCAACCATACGGTACGATCCAGGAGTAACTGCTGCGCCCAAGTAAACTTGCTCTGCAGTGTTACCTGTCGCTGTAGTTGTAATTGAACTTGACCATACTGTTGCACCTGTTGCTATATCTTGAATGGCAACATTGGTGGAACCTGCTGCATTTGGATATACCGTCACAGAATCGATAATTGCCGATTTAGTGACAGAGAATAATACCCCAACTGTTCCGAAGAAGTTGTAGTTACCGCCACCAGTACCAATACCGCGAACGTTACCTGTAGTATCAGAGTAAGATACCGCGCTCACTGTTATGGTCGTATCAGTAGTAATGTTCGTTAAGGTTAACGATGAATCCGCGGCAATAACGCCTAGGGTATCATTACCTGTGGTCCACATTACATTTCCTTGCGATGGTACGGTTACACTCAAAGTAATATCGTCTCCCGCACAGACAAAGTCAGGGTAGACTGGAGATACTTGTTGTGCATCACTTACTTCTACCGTCGTTGTTAACGTATCATTATTTGAACGACCGTCATTAGCAAGCTGCGTATATGCCGTAACGGAATAGATACCACCTACATAATTACTTACGTAACCCAAATCAACGGTGTCTTTTCCTCCAAAAGGAATACCTAGATTAGTTGGAGTTGCGGTTAACGTCGTACCGAAGATGTCTACACTGACAGATAATGAATCTAGTGTGTTTTGACCGTAATTCGCAATCTCGACACTCACCATTAAGCTATCGTCACCACAAATTCCATCAGCTGGTCCTAATAGCGCAGTTAGCGCGGCATCATCCCCTTCAACATCGTACTCATCAGCACCAATATCAACAGTTGTTGATCCTGACATTGGACGTGTATCACCGTCAATATCAATAGTGACACCGACACTGTTATCGCCCTTATCATTCGCTAATGGGCCGAAAACATGAAGGTCACCCGGTCCTGCGAAAATTGGATCACCAACTCTAGAATTTACATTCATCGTTGTATCAACGGCAACTAATGATGCAGAATCGGTCGGGTAATTCGCAGTGCCATCATAGATATAGCCTAAATACGTACCCATGCTGTAGTATAAGTTGTAGTCTTTAGTAGCGGTAGAGTAGTACGAATACAATGCATAATTTCCACCCTGGAAAATATTATTGCGGATATCAACTGTGTTTGCGTTGTAGTAATCGTATATACCATAGTAACTACCAACAGCTGTATTGTGATAAATATCTAGGTTTGCACCATAGTAAATACGCATCCCGTAGTATCCGTCGCTGAACATGTTGTTCGTGATTTCGCTATCAAAGGCAGCTAAAGTCGATGTGTTCAAGTAATATGCTAATAATGAATAATAGCTGCTTGAATGGTTACCTGTAAACTTCACACCATCAATATTATAGAGATACCCCGTGTAATTGTAAGTATTACTGAAGTTATGGATGGTGTTATTCGTGATTTCAAAGTTACGGGCGTAATAGATGTATAAACCATAGTAGTACGCATCGGTAATCTCATTATCTGCTATGACTACATCGTGATTCGCACCTTGATTAGCTAAAGAGCTATAGAATGCAATACTGAAGTAACCTCCTTTTAGGACGTTATTACTAATTGTAATGTATTCTTCACCAGACGTTGCAGAAGAATAAGACGTTGGAGAGGATGAGGCAACAATTGCAATATTACTTGTTGAAGCAGCATTCGATGTTTCAATGGTATTTCCGGTAATATTAATGTAGCTCGTTCCATTTAAACGTACGGCAAAACCTGAAGAGACACTTATGTAAAGATCTTCTAGATTAACGTAAGATGCACCTTCGAGAACTATTGCGCTCAAGGTGTCATTTACAGATGAACCTCCCTTAAAGGTAATGGTGTTTGTTGCACTAGCACCACTCACCTCGCTGATAGGTGAAGAAGCAAAGAAAGATCCTGATTGGAATTCAAAGGTTACTGCACCACCGATACCACATGCATTCAATACACTAATGACACTATCCATTGTTACAAAATCACCTGTAGGACCTACAGAATACGTTCCTGCTGCTAGAGGACCCGTACATTCTGTAGCGAATGTAAATGGACCTTCCCATGTATTGTTACAACAGTTCTGTACGTAGAAATCATAAGACGTGTTTGGAGACAAACCTGTCAAGCTGTACGGCGCAGAAACGTTGGTATCAAGCGTTCCCGATAATGCACCAACACCTGTACCTTGAATAAATCCTGCAGGACCGTATTCAACATTGAAACAGTTTGTTCCTGTGTAATCCCAAGTCAAATCAGCAGATGAGCTAGTAATGTTGCTCGCCATTTGATTGTAGTTGATACATGCAGGGATTGCTTCAATTTGTACACTGTCGATATAAACGTAGTCATAAGAAGCCGCTTTAGAATACATACGGAATCCTACACGCTTGTCGCCTGTTTGAACAGCATTTGAATCTAAATAAACTTGAAACTCTTGGTAAGAAGTATTACCGTTCAAGCTGATGCTTTGCACCGTGCGAGCTGTCTCATAATTACCCATGGCATCAGTCATCACAACGTCGAATCCACCGGGGTATGAAGTAGAGCTGGTACGAGCCCAGAATTTAACCATCAAACCACCTTGATCAATATCTTGAATCATTGGTGCGGAAATAACATTGGTATCACCACCACCTAAGTACATGTAGTTGTACAATGAGTAGCTACCTGAATACGCGTAGAACGAATAACCGTAACCCATAGAGTATGAAGTACCGTAAGTACCGTCATAAGCCCAACAGCTTGGCAGGTTAGGATTAGAGCTATTACCCGAATATCCTGGAGAACTTTCGAAACCGTCCGCCCATGGCGCTGCCGTCGGTGAACAAGGTATTGTTACGGAAATTGGACCCACCCAAGGTGACATCGATCCGTTAGTAGACATACAGTTCGACTGGATGTAGAAATCGTAAGTGGTCGCATCATCTAGCGTATTGATTGACCACGTAGTTCCAGCAACAGTATCCGTTGGTGCACCTGTTCCTTGAGAAAAGCCTGATGGCCCCCACTCGATAATGTAGTTAGTCGCTAACGTACTATCTATCCATGTTAGTGTAGCAGAAGAATCAGATGTAGCGTTTCCTTCAACATTTAACGCTATAGGACAGTTCGGAATATCACGAATTTCGATATCATCTAAATAAGCGTAAGCGTACGCATACGTGTAGCCCGAAACAAATTCAGGAACTACCATAAACACAACGCGCGAAGCGTTTGTAGGTACATTGTCTAAATCAACTGTGAACTCTTGATAAACGTTTGAATAATTCACTGTATCCACGATGTGGATAGATCCCATTGATGCATTTGAATCTGCAGTCGCGATGATCATCTTTGTCGTGTAGTACGCAATAGAAGAAGATGTTCTTACGTTGAAAATCACTTGCTTATCGTTGCCACTCAAACCAGCAATTCTTGGAGAGAATACTGCAAGCGTATCGCCATCAGCACTGTTCGTCGAAGTGGTACTTGAATAACCGTAGAAGCGAACTGAGTTCGTTCCAGTGTTTGAATAGAAACTGTAGTTGTAGTTGTAAGCGTACAATGACGTTGAAGTACCCGTCTTACCGTAAGCCCAACAATCTGGAAGGTTCGGTGTAGTCGTGTTACCACTTGAGAAACCTTCAAATCCATTTGAGTAAGGAACTGCCTGATCGCCACATTCTGTTTTGAATGTAAACGGTCCTACCCAGTTCGACGTACCGTCGCCAGTTGACGTACAGTTTGCCATAACGTAGGCATCGTAGTACGTATTCTGCGTCAATCCAGTCGCTGTGTAAGAAGTTGTTGTACTAGAGTATGACGTACCCGTTCCTTGTGTGAAGCCCATAGGACCCACCTCAATGTTGAACGCCGCAGAGCTAGAAGACCAAGAGATGGTTGCTGAAGCTTGCGTTGTAGCAACTAAAGACAAACCAATTGGTTCTGGACATGGGGGAATATCAGTAACCGATACGTCATCAATACAGACGTAATCGTAAACACCAATTTCTTTTCTCAACATAAATGCAATTCTTGCATCACCCGTTGTAGCACCGTCTAAATAAACCGTGTATTTGTTATACGCAGTTGCCGTAGCGTAAACCGTATCAACGATAGTCAAAGAACTTGGCGTTCCCGCAGCATCGGTTAATCCAATGATGACCTCACCAGGACGACCTACTGAGGTAGTTCTAGCATAGAACTCCAATTGCTTCGTAGCTGAATCAAGCCCCTGAATCTCAGGTGTGATAATCATTGCTGTATCAGCGTATAAACTAGAGGTGCTTGAGCTCGACGATCTATACCCGTACAAGAAATTCGAACCTGAATTGGCATAGAACGAATAGTTACGATTATAGAAATACGGGTAATAAGAAGCGCTAGTTGTATTTACATAAAAATCCCAACAAACCGGTAAAGAAGGACTGAAAGCCGAACCGGTAGTTGAGTTATCGAAATTCTCTGTGTAAGGAGTTGTCACCTGAGCACATGGCGTGAGGAAAGTAACTGGTCCTAACGTATCAGAATACGATGAAGTACCACAGCTTGTAACTGCATACGCTTCATACGTACTTGATGATGCTAATGACGTCAATGAAGCGGTGCCGTTAGATACCGTTACTGACGTTCCAGATGTTGAAGGGTTAAAACCTGCCAAACCGTAAATTACAGTGGTAGTGGCACTAGAATTACAACCTAAAGATACAGCTGCTGTTGCAGCACCTCCAGTTACAGTACCTACAGCGATACCCGTAGGAGCTGCACAGTTGGAGAAACCAGTAGGTAATTCTTGAACCTTAATATCATCTACTATGATGTCATTGTAGAAAGAGGCAGAGCCATTAAATTTACTTACAGTAAACCGAAGAGCGATATCATTTGGTGTACTGATACATGAAACATCAACTTGAACTTTGCGCCAGCCCGCAGAATCCGTACTACCGGACCAGACAGGATGGTAGGACTGACCATCAAATACCTCTACAGTCAAGGTATTGTTGTCCGTGTAGGATGTACTAGTATTGTTTTTAAACCAGTAAAACTCCAAAGATGGGCTTGTCAATGTGCTCACATCGATTGAATCCGTAGTGATGCTCACATCACATGGGTATGGAGATGATCCGTCGACCCACATTGCGTATGACCCTGATGTACCGGTATTATCGGTATAACCAGAAGCCCCGTAGCCTGGGTTTGAAGTTGTTAACTTCCACGAAGCGTTCGTTGAAGTGCTGTTGCAGGAATTAGACTGTGTCCAAGTAGAAGGTATACTACTGAAAGTTTGAGTCATTACCTGAGCGGTGAGCGAGCCGAAAGAATACAGCACGGCCACCATCAAGAGATAGAGTTTCTTCATGATATCGAATTTTGTTCAAAACAACAATAAGGAAAATGCTATACGCAAGCAAAAAATATGTACAGAAATCTTGCTGAAACGTTTTGATTCAAACATAATCGAACTGTAAATCAATTTTTTAGACAAAAAAAAGCCCCGGCCAACGGCCGGGGCTTTAGGGATTTTTAAGCTAGAACTTATTACTCAACAGTAATACGCTCTGTAAATACTCCTTCTTCTGTCGTAAACTTGATGAAGTATACACCAGCTGACTCATTGCTGAGATCGAATTGGTTATTGTATAGCCCATTTACTGTTACTACATCGTTAGAGATTACCTGCCCTACCATGTTCACGATACTGATTTCAACATTTGTAGCAGATGCTGTTGCAAATTCTACGTTGAATAGACCGCGCGTTGGATTCGGGTATATACTTAATGTTCCGTTCAAGAAGTCTTCGTCAACACTGATCTGGTTCACATCGAATGTGAAGCTCGCAGTATCAGAAGAACAAGGTCCGAACGCAATAACCGTTACTGTTTCACCAGCGTTATTGACATTGAAGGTCACCGTGCCTGAAGTATCGTTTGAAGATGTTCCATTAGAGAACTCAACATAAATACTGTCCGCACCTGAAGTACCAGAAGTGCTCCAGTTCGCCATCCAATCCGTTGCGCTGATAGTCGCATTCGCTGTATCTACAGAGATAGCTGCAACTGCATCAGGGTAAATACCCACAGTAAATGTGGTATCCTCGCGCTCACATCCACCGATAGTGAACTTCCAGTCAAAGAAGTATTCGATGTAAGTAGCGTAAGTACCAGAAGTCAATACCGCATTGCTATCTGTTGACCAGAAAGGGTAACCAGTAGCACCAGTACCGACGTACAAGTCGTTCCAAGAACCTGAGGTTGAAGAGGCACGTAGTAATAAATAATTACCAGGTGTCAATGCTGCCCCAATTGGAATACGATTTTCACCAGACGCAGACCAAGTAGCCGTTGTAGAGTAAACTGTCGCACCTGAATTTACATCAACAACAGTAATGGATTCAGAACCTGAAGCTGATAATGGGTAGATGCTTACAGTATCCAATGTCGCAGCTTGATAGGTAGTGAAATAAACACCATCCTGACCTGACCATGTTGCGGTTGGTACCGGAGTGGCAATTGAAGTCTCACTGCTGATCGTTTGAACGGTAATTGTAGTATCCTTCGTCACCCCTACCAAAGTAATGGTAGAATCAACTCCGGCTAATGCGATGGTATCATTACCAGAAGACCACATTGCTGTACCTTCTGTTGGATGAGTTACCGTCATTACTACATCATCACCTGCACAAATCATTGCTGGATAGCTTACAGCTACTTGCTGAGCATCAGATATCTCCACTGAAGTTGATAATGTATCATTGAATGGACGTCCGTCATTAGTCAACTGAGTGTAAGCAACAATTGACATCGGACCTCCTACGTAGTTAGATACATAACCTAACATTACGGTGTCTTTGTCACCAAATGCAATAGAAAGTCCTGTTTGCGTTACTGAAAGTGTCTGTCCTAGCACATCAGCACTTACGGTAACCGAAGTCATCGTATTCTGGCCGAAGTTGCCTATTTCAACACTTATCATCAAACTGTCGTTTCCACACACTCCGTTAGATGGGCTTACCAACATTGTTAAAGCAGCATCATCACCGATCACATCGTATTCATCTGCACCAATATCAACTGTAGTTGAACCAGACATTGGACGAGCGTCGCCGTCAATATCTACAGTTACACCAACTGAATTATCACCTGCATCATTAGCCAATGGACCGTAGATGTGAAGATCCGTTGCGCTAGCGAAGATTGGATCACCTTCAACAGAGTTCATATGCATTGTAGTATCCATACTCTGTAATTGACCCACAGAATCAATGTAAGTCAACGCGTATGGGCTACTTACATAATGGTAACCGAGGTAAGTACCAGAGCTGTAGTACAAGTTGTAATCACCGAATGCACTAGTGTTGTAGTTGTACAATGCATACGTTCCACCTGTAAAGATGTTATTACGGTAGTTAACGTTTGACGCGTTGTAGTAATCACGAACACCTGCATATCCACCAACCGCAGTATTGTGGTAAACACCAACACTGTCAGAATAGAGAACGTTCAGACCGTAATACCCTGCATTGATCATGTTGTTTGTGATTTCACTAGGTGCATCCGCTACACTTGTGCTTGACAAGTAGTAACCATAAACTCCATAGTACACATCTGACATGTGGTTACCTATTATTTGACAACCATCAACATAATAAGGGTAAATACCATAGGCGTACGCTGAGCGGAAATCTGATAATTCGTTATCGCTGATTTCAACATTGTTGGCGTAGTATACGTAGATACCGTAATAGTACTGATCCGTTAACGTATTGCCCTTAATAACAATATCATTGTTACGAGCGTTAGTCGAAGCGTATAAACGAATGGCATGATAACCACCGATAATATTGTTGTCCTCGATAGTTATGTTATTCTCCCCTAGGGTTGTAGAATAAATAGATGTAGCACTTGCCGAAGCAACAATACCATTAACCACAGTTGACGTTGAAGTAGTACTTCCTAGAATTGTAGTTCCAGTGACTGTAATATCACTTGCCCCATTTAAACGGATACCGTTATTGTTAGGAGTGTAGATAAACAAGTCTTCAAAGTTCATGTACTTTGCTCCTTCTAAGACGAACGCAGCGTCAGTTCCGGCTATAATAGTATCGTTTACTGAAGTACTTCCTTTAAAGGTTACGGTATTTGTAACTGAAGAACCACTGATTTCACCAAGATAAGATGAAGACGAGAATGAACCGCTCTGGAATTCGAAGGTTACTGCACCACCGATACCACAGGCATTCAATACGTTCATTACACTATCTAAAGTTGCAAAATCACCTGTAGGACCTACAGAATACGTTCCCGCTGCTAGAGGACCCGTACATTCTGTAGCGAATGTAAATGGACCTTCCCATGTATTGTTACAACAGTTCTGTACGTAGAAATCATAAGACGTGTTTGGAGACAAACCAGTCAAGCTGTACGGCGCAGAAACGTTGGTATCAAGCGTTCCCGCTAATGCACCAACACCTGTACCTTGAATAAATCCTGCAGGACCGTATTCAA
>Ga0209555_10003387_pt1 | contig 10651 bp, 8 predicted proteins | sample SaaInl85LU_5_DNA_FD_184643 | JGI IMG/M metagenome (GOLD analysis project Ga0209555, IMG submission 184643) | Marine microbial communities from expanding oxygen minimum zones in the Saanich Inlet - ESP_85LU_5_DNA (SPAdes) (version 2) | ecosystem: Environmental > Aquatic > Marine > Intertidal zone... | reverse complement strand
GTTTTGCGGACCTATTCGAAGAGTCCCTGCAACAAGTAGAGATGACTCCGGGTGCGATCGTTGTCGCAACGGTTATCGCAATCGAGAACGATTTTGTTGTGGTATCAGCCGGTCTGAAGTCAGACGGCGCTATCCCAGCGGAACAGTTCAAAAACGATGCGGGTAAGATCGAAGTACAGGTCGGAGATGAGGTGCGTGTCGCACTGGAATCCTTCGAGGATGGCTTCGGCGAAACGAAACTCTCGCGGGAAAAAGCTAAACGGGCCGAAGCTTGGCAGGTGCTCGAAGCGGCTTATGAAAAGGGTGAGATCGTCACCGGCCGAATCAGTGGCCGCGTGCGCGGCGGCCTGACCGTCGACCTCAACGGTATTAACGCTTTCCTACCCGGTTCTCTGGTTGATATGCGCCCTCTGCGCGATACTACCCACCTAGAGAATCAGGATCTTGAGTTCAAGCTCGTTAAGCTCGATCAACGCAGCAACAACATTGTGGTTTCTCGCCGTGCTGTTCTGGAAGAGGTTAATAGCGAAGATCGCGAGAAGCTACTGGCGCAGATGGAAGAGGGTGCTGTTCTGAAGGGTATCGTTAAGAACCTGACAGACTACGGTGCCTTCATTGATCTAGGCGGCATTGACGGTCTGCTGCATATCACCGATATCGCCTGGAAACGCGTGAAGCACCCGAGTGAAGTGCTAAACGTGGGTGATGAGATCGATGTCAAAGTGCTGAAGTACGACGCTGAACGCCAGCGCGTATCCCTCGGCGTGAAACAGCTACAGGATGACCCATGGACTGCAATGACCAGTCAGTTCGCTGTGGGCTCACGCATCAAAGCACGCGTCACTAATCTAACCGACTACGGCTGTTTTGCTGAGATTGGCGATGGCGTAGAAGGTTTGGTGCATGTCTCTGAGATGGATTGGACTAATCGCAATATTCACCCCTCTAAAGTGGTGCAGGTGGGTGATGAAGTCGAAGTACAGATTCTCGACATAGACCAGCAACGTCGCCGCATCTCTCTGGGTATCAAACAGTGCAAGGATAATCCTTGGGATAGCTTTGCAGCAGCTCATGCTAAAGGCGAGAAAGTGAGTGGTGCCATTCGCTCGATCACTGATTTCGGTATCTTTATCGGCCTAGAAGGCGGTATCGATGGTTTGGTACACCTCTCTGATATCTCTTGGGATGATCCAGGTGAACAGGCAGTGAAGGCCTACTCGAAAGGTCAGGAGATTGAGGCAGTGGTGCAGTCAGTCGACGCTGAACGCGAACGTATCTCTCTTAGCATAAAAGCCCTCACAGGTGATGACTTCTCTGGTTTCGCAGAGTCGCACTCTAAAGGCCAGGTGGTTACCGGTACTGTGACCGCGGTTGATGCGCGCCAGGCATCAATACAGCTAGCCGAGGGCGTAGAGGCTGTGCTTCGCGTCTCTGAATTCTCCACCGCGCGTACTGAGGATCTCAGTGCTGAATTGAAAGTGGGCGACAGCGTTGAGGCGATGATCAGTAACGTTGATCGGCGTAACCGCACGATTCAGTTATCGATCAAACAGTTGGAGTCTAAGCAGCAGTCAGAAGCGCTTGAAGCTGTACAGCAGCAGAGCGTTGAAGAGGCTGGCCCGACAACCATCGGTGATCTGATCAAACAGCAGATGGACAAAAAATAGTATCCATCAAAGACGGGCGGCCTCGTAGAGGCCGCTCTATCTACCTGATAGCTGGAGTGGGCATGACGAAGTCTGAGTTGATTGAACAGCTAATAGATAAACACCCTGAGTTATCGGTCAAAGATGTCGAGTTGGCCGTGAAGATAATGCTGGAGCATATGACTGAGACCCTGTCTGAGGGCGAGCGAATCGAGATTCGCGGCTTTGGTAGCTTCTCTTTGCACTATCGAGCGCCCCGTGTGGGACGTAATCCAAAGACAGGTGAGTCGGTGTCACTCCCAGCCAAGTTTGTCCCCCATTTTAAACCCGGCAAAGAGCTGCGTGAACAGGTTAACGATAGCCTCAAGCACGAGCGATAAGCCCAGCCCGCAGGTAGCAGTGTGCGCACGATTAAACTGATCTTAACCCTAGCCGTTGGCCTCTTGGTGCTATTGCTTGGCGTGCTATTCACTATCCATAACACCGATAAAGTTAGCATCGATCTGATCTGGTTGCAGCTACCCGAGGCGAGCTTATCACTCTGGCTAATCGGTTTCTTTGTGGCGGGTACTCTGCTGGGTATGGTTCTAACTAGCACCCGCTCGCTGATGTTGAGTGCGCGTCTTAGCAGCACTAACCGTAAACAGCGGAAAGCAGAAGAGCAGCTTAAGCGACTGCAACAGCCAAACTAAGCGCGCTCTCTAACGTCGATGGACAACACTCTATTACTCCTGATCTTGCTCCTGGTCGCTGTTTCTGCGGGATGGGGTGTTGCCCGTTGGCAGCAATTGCGTCAAGCAAAGAGCTCGCTACCTGATGCCTATCTGAGTGGTCTAGATTTTCTAATTGACAATCGAACTGAGGAGGCGATCGAGAGCTTTATTGAGGCATTGGAAGTGAACTCCGATACCCTCTCGGCTCATATTGCCTTGGCAAAACTGTTGCGGCGCAAGGGCGACGTCGATCGTGCGGTTCGCATCCATGAAATGTTGTTATCCCGCCCCGGTCTGAGTCAATTTGACCGTCAGCGTGTCAATTTAGCCCTCGCATTGGATTACCACGCGCTCGGTCTGCTTGATCGCTCGGAGGAGTCACTTAATACTCTTTTAGACGAGGCCAAGGACTCTAAGCTGCGGGTGCGTGCTCTGCGATTGTTGATACGGCTCTATGAGCAGGAAGCGGAGTGGCAGACCGCTTTGGATGTGGCGCAGCAGTTGCCACCGGCTGAACGTGAATTGTTGAAAGTCGAGCTGTCACACTATCTCTGTGAGCGTGCTGAGCAGCTGATGGCCGAGGGTGAAGCTGCGCCTGCACGGCAAAAGCTGGAACAGGCGTTATCGGAGGACCCCGCGTGTGTGCGTGCCAACCTCACGCTGGCGCGAATACTCCAGCAGCAGTCGCAGTGGCGCGCTTCAATTCATGCGCTGCAACAGGTGGCGCAGCAGGATCCACAATTCATACCTGAAATCTTGAGAGGTCTGCGTCGCGCGTATGAAGCCTGCGATGATGAGGCGGGATTTCGCAATTGCTTGAATCGGCTCCAAGAGGCACACCCTTCAACCAGCGCTATGTTGGCGCTGGCTGAGCAGAAACGCGACCGTGAGGGGGTCTTAAGTGCCGGGCTCTTCATTACAGAGGCGCTCAAATCTCGACCCTCGGTCAAGGGCTTCAATCGCCTAATTGATATGCATTTGGAGTATGGTTCTTCGAGTGCACGTGAGAGCTTGATGAGCCTGCGTTCTTTGACTCAGCAACTTGAGATCTCTAAGCCAATATACCGCTGCGGTCAGTGCGGTTTTGCTGGCCGCAATCTGGTGTGGCAGTGTCCAAGCTGTCGCCAATGGGGTAGTATTCGTCCGATTTTTGGACTAGAGGGAGAGTAGTACCGCCATGACCGATAATAAGCGCATTCTAGTGGCTCTGGATTATCCAACAGCAGAGCAGGCGATGGCGATGGCGCAGCAGCTCGATCCTGAAGTCTGTCGAGTTAAGGTAGGCAAAGAGCTCTTCACTCGGTGCGGTCCAGCTATTGTAGAGTCGCTGCACGGACTCGGTTTTGATCTCTTTCTCGATCTCAAGTTTCACGATATCCCCAACACGGTTGCCAAAGCCTGTGCAGCGGCGGCCGAAATGGGTGTGTGGATGGTCAATGTTCACGCCAGTGGTGGCCGCCGAATGATGGAAGCAGCTCGTGAGGCGGTTGAGCAGAGCCGTGCCGAGCAACGTACCAAATTGATCGCTGTTACCGTGCTAACCAGTATGGAGCGCTCGGATCTGCAGGAGATCGGGCTGGATATCGATCCGCTTGAGCAGGTTAAACGGCTGGCTGCGCTAACCCAGAGCTCTGGCCTGGATGGCGTTGTGTGCTCGGCGCAAGAGGCTGCAGCGTTACGCGCTCAGGCGGGTGAAGGGTTCGAATTGATCACGCCTGGGATTCGCCCAGCTAACGCCGAAAAGGGTGATCAGCGTCGCGTTATGACCCCGGCTGAAGCCATAGCTGCCGGCAGTACCTACCTGGTTGTGGGTCGTCCGATAACGGGCGCAGTAGATCCAGGCGCTGCTGCCGCAGTGATTCAGGCAGAGGTCAGTGCTGCTCTAAGTTAGTGTGATTGGTGCCGAATCTCAGGTAAATTTCTGGCACAATTTCTGGCACTGGCTTCAGACTGGTCTATAGTGAGATAAGCGGCGCAGGGAGTGTGTCGCACAATCACTCAGACTACATGGAGGTAGTTATCATGAAACTTCTTACTTCTCGTATTTCGCTGGTTACAAAGTTACTTGCCGGCGCATTGTTGGCGGCCTCATCTCAGGCTTTTTCTGGTTTTGCGGTTGATATCAACTCTGCCAGCGCAACGGAGCTTGCCGATGCGCTGGATGGTATTGGTATGAGCAAGGCAGCCGCGATAGTCGAGCACCGCGAACAGTTTGGCCCCTTTATGGAACCTTCGGAGTTAGTTGCGGTGCGAGGCATTGGGCCGGCTACGCTAGAGAAAAATCTCGACTATATACTGCTGACTTCAGATCCAGAGTTGCTCGCGACTGAATAACCAGCGAAACCAGCAGTAATAAAGTTTGGGCGCCCTCGGTGACGAGGCCGCCCATTTTTTATTCAGATGATAAACAACAGCGTGATCGGAACAATGATGAGGCTCGCCATATTTCCGATCATCACAATTGAAGCGACCGAAAGCGGCTCGAGGTTGTAGCGCTCTGCAACAAGATAGTTCAGTACGGCTGGTGGCATGGCGGAGAAGAGTATCAGGTAAGCCGTGAACTCCGTCGAGAGGTCAAAAAAGATTGCAGAAGGGATTGCGAATATTAGGCTGGTCAAGGGCGAAAGCACTGCACCATAAGTACCGATCCTCCAGTTCGATAAATCGATACCCTTCATGCGTACCCCGAGTGCAAACAGCATTAGTGGAATAGCAATATCACCGAGCATGCGCAGCGGCACCTTTATAAACTCAGGGAAGGGCAGTCCTATTAGGTTCCATGCCAGCCCCAGTAGCGTCGCCATAATCATCGGGTTGAGCAGGATCTTACGTGGCGAGGCAGACCCGCTAACAATATAAGAACCCAACGTGAAATGTAGGGTGTTGCTGATCAGGAACATCGCCATCATTGCAGCGAGACCCAACTCACCAAAAGCGATCAGAGCCAGCGGTAAGCCTAGATTGCCGCAGTTGTTGAACATCATCGGTGGTACAAAGGTTCTGGTGCCCAGGCCGAGCGCCCGAGCGATGGGCAGAGCGATCAAGCCCGAACCAAGTACAGTGACCAGAGCGCCTGTAGACAGCACTGCATAGGTGGAGAGATCGAAACTCTCAGCGGCCATGACGGAGAATATCAGTGCCGGCAGAAAGATATCCATATTGAGCCGGTTAGGAATACGCATATCCGTTTCGTACTTTCGTGCGTATAGAAAAGCTATAAGCACAATGATTGCAAGCGGAAAGACGGTCAGGAAGACACGCTCAAGGAGTGGATATAGCTCGGAGGTGTTTTGCATTAGGGAGTGTTCTGCCTAGGTAAACTTGCAGGAGTTGCGGCGCAGGATACGCACTAGAGTTTCAGGTGGGAAGCTTGGTCGGTTTCACATTTCGGGAGTAAAAAGGTGGAAGAGCACAGCAGATTAGTGGAAGAGATCCGTACTGTTCTACAGAATAAAGATCCGGGCGAGCGTCTACCGAGTGAGCGAGCTCTGGCGCAGGATTATGATGTTTCACGCGCGAGTATTAAGCGAGCCATACTGCAGTTAATCGCCGAGGGGATCGTCGAGCATCAGGCAGGCCACTGCCCACGTGTAGCTGTTAAGCAGGATTCACCGCTGGCGCTTGAGCGCTTGATGAAGATGGAGCCTGGGGTGAGGGCTGACCTTTCTGAGTTTGTTGAGAGGCTATCAAGTACGCAGCAGGGGCAATATCCGGCCTCCATCACGGCGCTTTTGCAACGTCTAGAGCAGTTATCTACTCACTAGCAGAGAATTTTAATAACTCAGAGCAGTAAGCTTATTTTCCCACGTAGTAAAACTACAGTTATGGCGCAATTTTTTTAACATTGTCGCATATTTTCCTCTTTTTTCTGGACTAAAGTTTGAGTCGAGTGTAGTGTCGCAACTACTTATTTTCATCATAAGAGGCGCTTTAGCGCCCGAAAAAAAGATTCAACGAACTCAGACTGGTCGCCGATGATCTCGGCGCAAAAGGGAGATTGCTGGTGCAAGACTTAACAAACGATATCGATCCGATTGAAACGGACGAATGGTTGCAAGCACTCGAATCTGTCGCCAAAAGCGACGGTAACGAGCGCGCGAAGTACATCCTTTCTAAACTCGGCCACAAAGCGGCTGAGCTGGGCGTAGACAACAGCTCTGTCCTGACTACCCCGTATAAAAATACTATCTCCCCGAAAGACGAACCGCCCCTTCCAGGCGATCTGTTTATGGAGCGTCGTATTCGCTCTTTTGTCCGCTGGAATGCGATGGCGATGGTGATGCGTGCTAACGATAATGATGAGGGCCTCGGCGGTCATATCTCCTCATTCTCCTCATCGGCGACCCTCTACGATATTGGTTTTAACCACTTCTTCCGTGGTAACGAGGGTGAGCAGGATGCAGATATGGTGTTCTTTCAGGGACACATCTCCCCGGGCATCTACGCTCGCGCCTACCTCGAAGGTCGTCTGACCGAAGAGCAGTTAGATAACTTCCGTCGCGAAGTTGATGGCAACGGACTTTCATCTTACCCACACCCTTGGTTGATGCCTGACTTCTGGCAGTTCCCGACTGTATCTATGGGTCTGGGTCCGATTCAGGCGATTTACCAGGCTCACGTTATGCGTTACCTCTCTGCTCGTGGCCTCGTCAAGCGCGGTGATCGTAAGGTTTGGGCATTCCTCGGTGATGGTGAGTGTGATGAGCCTGAATCACTCGGCGCTATCTCACTAGCTGGCCGCGAAGGTTTGGAGAACCTGATCTTCGTTATCAACTGTAACCTGCAGCGCCTTGATGGCCCTGTGCGTGGTAACGGTAAAATCGTTCAGGAGCTCGAAGGCGTATTCCGCGGTGCGGGCTGGAACGTTGTTAAATGTCTCTGGGGTCGTCACTGGGATCCGCTGTTTGAACGCGACACTCAAGGCCTGCTGCAGAAGCGCATGGACGAAGTGGTTGATGGCGAGTTGCAGAATATGAAAGCCAACGGGGGTGCATACACCCGTGAGCACTTCTTCGGCAAATACCCTGAGCTGCTGGAGATGGTTAAGGATATGTCGGATGACGACATCATGAACCTCAATCGCGGTGGTCATGACCCATACAAGGTTTATGCTGCTTTTAAAGCGGCTGTAGAGCATAAAGGTCAGCCGACAGTGATTCTGGCTCAGACTGTAAAAGGTTACGGCACAGGTAAGTCTGGCGAAGCGAAAAACGATACTCACTCTATGAAGAAAGTAGGTGTGGATGATCTTAAAGACTTCCGTGACCGCTTTAACATTCCTGTTGAAGACGACAAGCTCAAAGAGGTGCCGTACTACCGTCCGTCACCTGACTCACCAGAGATGAAGTACATGTTCGAAGCGCGTAAGCGTCTCGGCGGTTTCTATCCTGTGCGTCGCACCGAGTGTGAAAAGCTCGACACGCCTGCGCTTGAAGCCTTTGCTGGTCAGCTCAAATCAAGCGGTGAGCGTAGCCTCTCCACGCAGATGGCGCTTAACCGTGTACTAAGTGTGATCGTCAAAGATAAGCAGATGGGCGAGCGTGTAGTGCCAATCGTTCCCGACGAAGCACGTACTTTCGGTATGGAAGGTATGTTCCGCCAGTTGGGTATCTACTCGTCTGGTGGCCAGAAATACACCCCAGTCGATGCTGACCAGATTATGTTCTACAAAGAGTCTAAAGACGGTCAGATCCTCGAAGAGGGTATCAACGAGTCAGGTGCATTCTCGGCCTGGTTGGCTTGTGCGACTTCGTACTCAAACAACAACTGCACCATGGTGCCGTTCTACATCTTCTACTCTATGTTCGGCTTCCAGCGTGTAATGGACCTCACTTGGGCTGCGGGTGATTCGCAGGCACGCGGCTTCCTGATCGGTGCGACCTCCGGTCGTACAACGCTAAATGGCGAAGGTCTACAGCACCAGGATGGTCATAGCCATCTGATGGCACAGATGATCCCGAACTGTGTCTCTTACGATCCGACTTACGGCTACGAAGTGGCGGTAATCGTGCAGGACGGTATGCGTCGCATGTATCAGGAACAGGAGAACAAGTTCTACTACATCACCACGCTTAACGAGAACTACCAGCACCCAGAAATGCCTCAGGGCGCCGAAGAGGGGATCGTTAAAGGTATGTACCTGCTGAAGGAAGGCAAAAAAGCTGACCTCAAAGTACAGCTCTTTGGCTGTGGCTCTATTCTGCGTGAAGTAGAAGCGGGCGCTGAAATTCTGCGTGAAGAGTATGGTGTTGAGTCCGATGTGTGGAGCACGACCTCTATCAATGAGCTTAAGCGCGATGCGATGGAAGTGTCCCGCTGGAATCTGCTGCACCCAGAAGATCAGCCGCGCGAGTCGTACCTAGAACAGTGTCTGAAAGGTCACGAGGGTCCGGTTATTGCTTCAACTGACTATATGCGCATGTACGCTGATCAGCTACGTGAGTACATTCCACGTCGCTACAAGGTGTTGGGTACCGATGGTTTCGGTCGTTCGGATACGCGCACCAAGCTGCGTAACTTCTTCGAGGTAGATCGTCACTACGTGGTGGTCGCAGCACTTAAAGCGCTGCAGGAAGAGGGCAAGGTCAAAGCTTCCGTTGTTGCTCAGGCAATTGCGAAGTTCAACATTAACCCCGAAAAAGCAGCGCCTTGGACGCTCTGATTCGGCTAACTAATCACATCCCGAAAGGAGAATATTTGTGAGCACAATTAAAGTTAGCATCCCGGATCTGAGTGGAGCTGAGAACGTCGACGTAATCGAAGTTCTAGTGAAGCCAGGTGACGTTGTAGCCGAGGGTGACAGTATTATTGCACTTGAGACCGACAAGGCCTCTATGGAAGTACCGGCTGAACAGGCGGGTACGATTGTTTCAATCGCCGTGAAAGAGGGTGATCAGGTTAACGAAGGCGATCTGTTGATGGAGCTTGAGGTTGGCGGTGCTGCTGCACCTGCTGCTGAGCCCGCAGCCGAAGCCGTTCCTGCACCAGTTGAAGCGCCTGCACCAGCGGCCGCACCGGTAGCTGCGCCTGCAGCTGCTGCCGTTGAGCAGGTTCTGGTACCTGATCTCAGTGGTGCTGAAGATGTCGACGTTATCGAAGTCCTCGTAAAAGTGGGCGATACCATTGCTGAGGGCGATAGTCTGATTGCGCTGGAGACCGATAAGGCGTCAATGGAAGTGCCAGCGCCTAAGGGCGGTGTGGTCAAGGCGGTTCACATCAGTGAGGGCGGTAAGGTCAATGAAGGTGACCTGCTGCTGGATCTGGAAGTAGTAGGGTCAGCTTCGCCTGAACCTTCCGCGGCTGCGGCACCTGCGCCTGCTGCTGAGCCTGCTCCAGCTGCTGCGCCTGCGGCAGCGCTGGTGTCCGGTGGTATTGAAAACGTTCTTGTGCCAGATCTCAGTGGTGCGACGGATGTCGACGTTATCGAAGTTCTGGTTAAGGATGGCGATACAATTGCAGAGGGCGATAGCCTGATTGCGCTGGAGACCGACAAAGCCTCAATGGAAGTACCCGCGCCGAAGGGCGGTGTGGTTAAGTCGATGAAGATCAAAGAGGGCGATAAGGTCAACGAGGGTGACCTGTTGCTAGAGCTCGAAGTGGTAGGTGCGGCACCAGTTGCGGCTCCTGCAGCGCCGGCTCCGGCTCCTGTGGCACCTGCCTCGGCTCCGGCAGCGGCTCCTGCTGCTTCTAAGCCAGCAGAAAGCACCGATCTGGTTGCTCTTGAGCAGAAGAATCGTTCTGTTCATGCCGGCCCTGCCGTTCGCGCAATCGCACGTGAGTTCGGTGTCGATCTGACGTTGGTTAGTGGTTCTGGTCGCAAGGGTCGTATCGTTAAAGAGGATGTTCAGGCCTACGTTAAAGGTGCGCTTAAGAAACTCGCAGATGCAACTGCTGGCGGCGCGGTTACCGGAGGTTCTGGTATACCTGCAATCCCGGCGGTGGACTTCAGCAAATTCGGTGAGATCGAGAAGGTTAAGCTCAGCAAGATCGACAAGATCACCCGTGACAACATGTCACGTTGCTGGCTCAACATTCCGCATGTCACTCAGTTTGATGATGCTGATATCACTGAGCTCGAAGCCTTCCGTAAGGGGATGAAAGATGAAGCTGCGAAGCAGGGCGTTAAGCTCACTCCGCTGCCATTCTTGATCAAAGCAGCTGCGGTATGTCTGTCGCGTCATCAGAAGTTTAATGCTTCCCTCGATGCTGACGGTGAGCATATTGTGTACAAGAAGTATGTGAACATTGGCATTGCAGTTGACACGCCGAATGGCTTGATGGTTCCTGTGATCA
>Ga0209555_10003375_pt1 | contig 10696 bp, 9 predicted proteins | sample SaaInl85LU_5_DNA_FD_184643 | JGI IMG/M metagenome (GOLD analysis project Ga0209555, IMG submission 184643) | Marine microbial communities from expanding oxygen minimum zones in the Saanich Inlet - ESP_85LU_5_DNA (SPAdes) (version 2) | ecosystem: Environmental > Aquatic > Marine > Intertidal zone... | reverse complement strand
GTTGTATTCTTTGATCCAGCGATTGATTGTGGCTTGGGCTTGGCAGGTGGTTCGGAACCAGTTTGCGTTTAGGATTTCGTTGCGAAGCGTGCCGTTTAAACGTTCGTTATATCCATTCTCCCATGGCGAGCCTGGGTAAATGTGAATGGGTTCAATGCCAACACGTTTGAGCCATGTTTGGAAGGTTTCAGACACAAATTCAGGGCCATTATCTGAGCGGATATGCTTGGGTTTTCCGTGCTTGATGATCAGTGGATAAAGCGCCACCAAAACTTCAGCCGACCCAAGTTTGGTTCTGATATGAACTGTGAAGGCTTGGCGGGTATATTCATCCATCACTGTCAGCATTTTATAGGGCCTGCCATTGCTGAGCTTGTCATGTACGACGTCAATCGCCCAAATATGATTTGGATATTTCGGGCGCAGGCGGGTCACCGATGCATCTTTGTGGTAAATCCTCTTGCGCTTTTTGTGGCGGGCGGGCAGTTGCAGCCCTTCCTCGCGCCAAAGCCCGGCAATCATTCGATAGCCGTATCGGCCATATTGCTTGGCCAGCCTGATCAAGTCCAGCCTGAGCGCATCATCATCACGCGGCACACCCTGATAGCGCATCGTCGAACGCGAAATACCCGTCACTGAACAAGCTCGACGTTCCGAAACACCAAGCTTCTGGCGAGCATGAATAACCACGCCGCGCAAAAGATTGGTTCAAATAGATAGTCAGGCTGACCATCGTGCCGAAGAACCATCAATTTTGAGGGCTGTGTCAAAGACGTCCGATAGCTGTGCGAAGCGATCAAGGATGGCATCCGCATCTTGGCCGAGCGCCAGACGGGGCCTTCCGCGAAGGTGGCGTTTTTCGCCAAGGCCCAGCGACACTGGGTAGATGTCAATTGCGATGAGGCGATCGTCTTCGAACTGACAAACTGGCACGATTGTTTCCCAATAGCGGCGATCAGAGGGAAAGCCCTTCTGGTCGTCCCGCGTCCGCTCCTTGTAGAGCTTCATCGGCGTCAGCCCATCATCGACGCGGAAGCGATCAAAGGTTTCGCCGGGTAGCATGCGGACCATTTCGTTTTGCCCGATGAAATTGCCAAGGCTGTAAAAGATCGGTTTGCCTTGGTAGATTTCCATCCCGCGCAGCAGGTGCGGGCCATGGCCGACGACCACATCCGCACCAGCATTGATGACGGCATGCGCGAATTCGATTATGAAATCCGCTGGCTCGTCTTTTTCGGTCGCGTGCTCGTGGGCGTGGATGCTCACAACCGCAATATCGGACGCCAGTTTGGCCTCTTCTACCCAGCGGATGATCGCAGCAAGGTCTCTTGCATTCGGGTGCCGCACGTGTTGGGTTTTCTCCGCCACACGGAAGTTCATTCCATTGAAAGGAAATATCCCCTCAGGCGCTTCAAAGGCAAAGCCCGTCCCAATGCGAAGCTGCCGAAACTTTTCAAGGCCGAGCCCCGTTGCCATGTCCTGCACCACCGCCATTTGATCTGCGGTCACTTCATAGGTGCTGTCAGGCCAGAGCGGGTTGAGGCCGGGGCGTCCTTGCATCGCATGGGTTTGGCGGGCGGCCTCCTGCCCTTTGGTGTAAGTAGAGCCGCAAGCGACCATCCCAATGGTGGCGTTTGGGGTGGTCAAATAGGCGGCGCGACGGGCTTCTTCCAGATGGCGACCCGCGCCCGCGTGGCATAGCCCGCGTTTGTCGAGCTGATCCAGTGCGTATTCCAGCCCCTTGATCGAATAGTCCAGCGTGTGGTTGGTCGCCGTCGCAAACATGCCAAAGCCCGCCTCGACAAGATCGTCCAGCACCCAGGAGGGAGCGCCGAAATGCGACCCGCCGCTGTCGAAGGCGGGATCGCCCACATAGTCGTTTGGCAGCACTTCGAGATTGGTGAAGGCAGCATCTGAGCCCCGGATCAGATCAAAGAGCGGCTTGATCACCGGATCTGATGTGCTCAGCAGACGGCGTTGCAAGATGCTGTCGCCGGTCAGGGCAAGTGTGGTCATAGCGGTGCCCCGTCGAAATAGTCGCGCAGAATGCGGGCGTAGATGGATTTGAGCTTGTGGATTTCCTCCACTGACGCATGTTCATCCACCATATGCAAGGTTTCGCCTGTCAGGCCAGCTTCGACCACGGGGCACTTGGTGACCAGATGGCGCGCATCCGAAATCCCGCCCGTGGTGGTCAGCGCGGGCGTGAGACCCGTCTCTTGTTGGATAGCGTTTTGGATCAGCGCCGAAAACCCGCCAGGCGGCGTATAAAAGCATTCGCCAGACAGCCGATGCGTGCTGTTGATTGTGACGCCAAAGTCTTGAGCGATCCGGTCCGCCCGTGAAGCGACCCAAGCGAGGATTTCTTGCGATGTCCAGTTGTCGTTGAAGCGGATATTGACCGTGGCTTTGCACTCGGCTGGGATGATGTTGTGGGCAGGATTGCCGGTGTCCACAGTTGTAATCGCAAGGGTTGAGGGAGCAAAGTTGTCGGTGCCGTCGTCCAGCGTATCAGCCTCAAACACATGCAGCAATTCCACCAGCGCAGGCAGCGGATTCACCGCCTTTTCCGGGTATCCGGAATGCCCCTGTACCCCCGTCACCGTAAGGTAGACCGTGACTGCTCCACGCCGCCCGATCTTGATTGCGTCGCCAATTGTCCTGAGGCTGGTGGGTTCGCCCACAAGGAAATGATCTGCTTGAAGACCTTGTGCATTCATCCAATCCAAAATCGCAGGGGTGCCATCTGGCGAGGCGGTTTCTTCGGCCCCGGTAATGGCGAGGATCAAGCGCCCGTCCGGTGGGGTTGCTTCGACAAACTCAATGGCAGCAGCGGCGAAAGCGGCCACGCTGGATTTCATGTCAGTGGCTCCGCGTCCGTACAGCAGGCCATTGCGAATTTCCGCCCCAAAGGGATCGCAAGTCCAGTCCGCCGGATTGCCAATAGGTACGACATCCGTATGGCCACTATACCCAAAGGTGCGCCCATTTTTACCGGCTCCCCAGACCGCGCAAAGGTTCGAAATACCGCCCCGGTCCACGCGGGTGCAATCAAAGCCGTTTGCGCTGAGTAGGTCGTCCAACAACGCAAGCGCGCCGCCCTCGGCAGGGGTCACACTAGGGCAACGAACAAGGTCGGCGGTCAGGCTGACCGGGTCGATCTGTGTGTCGAGTTTCGTGGCAAGTTGGGGGGTCATGCCAACTCCTTTTCAAGCATGTGACAGGCGCTTTGGTGCGTCTCGGACAAGGCCTCGAGCACGGGTGACTTGGCCTTGCAGATGTCCGAAGCCAACTCACAGCGCGGATGAAATGTGCAGCCGGTCGGCGGGTTGATAGGATTAGGATAGGCCGTGCCCAGATCGACATTCGGCACACCAGCGCCGGGTTCGGGCGTCAGAACCGATTTTAGAAGGGCGCGGGTGTAGGGGTGTTTGGGATCGGAAAAGAGCGTACGTGTGTCGGCTACCTCGACCACGCGGCCCAGATACATGACCACCACACGGGTCGCGATGTGCTCAACCACGGCCATGTCATGGGTAATCAGCAGATAGGTCAGCCCCATTTCAGCGCGCAGTTCCAAAAGTAGGTTGAGGATTTGCGCCTGAACAGACACATCCAGCGCTGAGGTTGGCTCGTCGCAGACCACGATGTCCGGGTTCAGGATCAGAGCGCGCGCAATCGCCACGCGCTGGCGCTGGCCGCCCGAAAGCTGGTTTGGGTAGTTATGATAGAAGTTTCGGGGCAATCCGACCCGTTCCATGATCGCTTCGACCTTGGCCTGTTGCTCAGCCAGAGATCTGACGCCGTGCAGTTTCAGCGGACGGCGAATGATCTCCCCAATCGTGCGGCGCGGGTTGAGCGAGGAGTAGGGGTCCTGAAAGATCGACTGCAGCTTGCGCGATTTCTCCATATTGGACAGGGTCGCGATGTCCTTGCCGTCCAAGCTGATTTGGCCCGCTGTCGGGTCCTGCAATCCCAGAAGCATCCGCGCCAGCGTGGATTTTCCACAGCCGGACTCTCCCACAACCGCCACCACTTCTCCCTTGCGCAGATCAAGCGAGATGTTGTCGACGGCCCGCAGCGGCTTGGCCCCTGAGAACATGCCCTGCTTGACCCTGAAGGTGCATTCGGCGGCGTTTGCACTCAGAAGTGGCTTGGACGCCATGTCGATGCCGACACCATAGCTGCCGTCGCCCGTTTTGCGTGCGGCCAGACTGGAGGTGCCATCGCGCAATTCCGCCAGCGGCAGAACACAGCGATAGGCCTGACTGTCCGAGGCGCTTTGCAGCGCGATGGCGCCTTGTTGGCAGGCCTCGTGCGCGCGGGTGCATCGATTGGCAAAGCGGCAGCCTTTGAAGTTTGTCTTGAGTGACGGCACCAGCCCGGGGATCGACCCCAACTCGCCGCCCGGTTCGATTTGACCGGGGACCGGGATGCTCTCCAAAAGGCCCTGGGTATATGGGTGTACCGGCGCGCGCAGTACGTCTGCGACGGCTCCGGTCTCGATCACTTGCCCTGCATACATGACTGCAATCTTGTCAGAGACGCGAGCAACCACCCCCATATCATGACTGATGATGATCAACCCGATGTTGAGTTCGGTCTGCAGATCTTTCAGCAGGTTAAGGATCTGGGCCTGAATGGTGACGTCAAGCGCGGTGGTGGGCTCATCCGCGATGATCAACTCAGGGTCATTCATCAGCATCATCGCGATCATAACCCGCTGACGTAGACCGCCAGACAGCTGGTGAGGATACTGCGACAGGCGGCTTTCGGCGGCTGTAATCCCCACCTTTTCCAGCAGTTCCACGGCGCGTTTTCGCGCCGCCCCCCCCGACACGCCTTTGTGCAGTTGCATCAGCTCGGTCATCTGCCGCCCGATGGTGTAGACCGGATTGAGTGACGTCATCGGCTCCTGAAAGATCATGGCGATCTTGTTGCCACGCAGATCAGCCATTTGATCCTCGGATGCGGTCAATAAGTCCGTGTCGCCAAGGCGCAGGGTCGTGGCCTCGGTGCGCGTCCCTTTAGGCAACAGACCCATGATCGCCATGGAAGACACCGATTTTCCCGATCCGCTTTCCCCCACAATCCCGAGCGTTTCGCCCCGGTTCACTGTGAAGGACACATCGCGGACGGCGGTCATTTCCCCTTCGGCGATTTTCAGCGTGACCGACAGGTCTTGGACTTCAAGAAGTGCTGACATGGCTTTCTCCTTAGTTCCGGCTTTCAGGCGCGGTAATGTCACGGATACCGTCGCCAAGCAGGTTTACGGCCAGCACCAGCAGGAACAGCGCAACGCCCGGAACAGTGACGAGGAAGGGTTGGAAGTACATCATGGTCTTGCCCTCGGCGATCATCAGACCCCAGGACGCGGTCGGCGGTTGCACGCCAACGCCCAGAAAGGACAGCGACGCCTCGTGGATGATGACCACGGCCATCTCAAGCGAGAATACAACGATAATCTGGTTAAAGAGGTTAGGCAGGATTTCGTAGAACAGCACTTGCCGGTCATTGCTGCCGATCGAGCGCGCGGCCGAGACATATTCCAGCGACCGGATTTGCCGCGTTAGCGTGCGGGTTACGACCATGTAGTACTGCCAGTGCAGCACCCCCAGCACGACAACCAGCGTGAGAATGGATGAGCCGACGAAGAACACAAGCGCCATCGCGAGCAACAAGGAGGGCAAGGCAAGCTGGCAGGTCAGCAGGAACGAGGCCGCCTGATCTATCCGACCGCCCATGTATCCGGCGATAAGTCCAATGCTGACGCCGATGATACAGCCCAGCGTCGCAGCTCCGAACCCGACCCCCATCGAGATACGCGCGCCATAGATCAGGCGGCTCAGGTAATCGCGGCCAAGCTGGTCAGTGCCAAGGATATGCGTCCATGAGCCTTCGGCATTCCAGACCGGCGGAACCAGACGGTTCGACAGATCTTGGACGTAGGGATCATGCGGCGCGACCAGTGGCGCAAAGATCGCAAGCAGCGCGAACAGGATCACAATGGAGGCCCCGAACTGAAAACCGAGGTGGCCCTTGGCCCGCTTGATCATCCGCTCTTTCGGGGTCAGGTCAATAATGTCATCAGCCATTTTGGGGGCCATCTGGGCCACGGCGTTTGCGGTCGTGTTCATGGCGTCACTCCACACGCATGCGCGGATCAAGCCACGCGTTCAGAATATCGCCTAGGATCGACAGGACGATGAAGATAAGGGCGAAAAAGAAGACAAGCATCTGCACGGTCGGAACATCGGCACCGAGGATTGACTCGTAGGCAAGCCGACCCAAGCCATTGAGCGCAAACACCGTTTCGGTAATGACAGACCCGCCCAGCTTGTAGCCGATCTGGATCGTGATCACGCTGACCACGGGAAGCAATGCGTTGCGCAAGGCATGGCGAAAAAGGATCTGGCGCGGGCGGAAGCCCTTGGCGCGGGCGGTGCGAATGTAGTCAGAGCCGAGCACTTCGATCATACCGGTCCGCGTCAGGCGCAGTACCTGCGGGACGGAGCTGGTGCCGAGCACAAGACAGGGCAGCACAAAGTGCTTCCAACTGGTGTCGCCCGAAACAGGCAAGATCGGGAACATGACCCCCAACAGGATGATCAGGATCAGGCCAAGCCAGAAATTCGGAACGGCTTGCGCCGCGGTGCCAAAACTGAGCGCAAATCGGTCGAGCCAGCCGTTGGGCTTCAGAGCAGCAAGAACGCCCAACGTCAGACCGACAACAACCGTAACCGTCAGCGCACCTGCAGCTAGCGTCAGAGTGACCGGGGCGCGGTCGATCAAGAGATCAAAGACGGGCTGTTTCCAGTAATAGCTATCCCCGAAGTCACCGGTCATCAGGTTGCCAAGCCACTCGAAGAAACGCACGTAGAGCGGGCGATCAAACCCGAACTGAACACGGATTTGTTCGATGGCGTCTTGCGTTGCGTCTTCACCGGCAACCATAGCAGCCGGATCGGCGGCAAGGTTGAGCAGCAAGAAGGTTGCCAGAGAAACGGTGAAGGCCACCGCAAGGCCAAGTGCCAGGCGTTTGAGAATGAACTTAAGCATCTATGAAATCCCGAGTTGGGAAAAAAGGGAGAGCGGGCGCGCGAAGCGCCCGCACCAGGGTAGTTACTGCCAGCTGATCTCGTTCAGACGCGGCAGACCATCGGCTGGCGCTTCGAACGTGGTGTCCACGCTGTGCACGTAGTTTTGCGAATACTGGAATAGAGGCAGCAAGTAGGCCTCATCAGCGACACGCGTCAGAGCCTGAGCATAGAGAGCTTCGCGTTCGTCTTGATCGACGGTTTCCAGCGCGGCTTTGAACCAGCCTTCGACATCCGCATCATGGTGCAGGTTCCGGTTGGAGCCAGCAACGTAATAGTTGGAAATCGCCCCAAGATCCGGGGTCGCATAAAAGCCCCATGCGTTTTGGAACGCTTCCAATTGACCCTCGGCACGGGCTTTGGACAATGCCGATAGTTTTACATGGTTGATATTCGCAGTAACTCCAATGTCTGCCAAATCAGCCGCAACTGCTTCCATGATGGGGCGTTCGCGATAGGTCGTCATTTCAAATTCAAACCCATCAGGATAGCCCGCCTCGGCAAGCAATTCGCGCGCCCGCTCGGGGTTGTATTCGTATTCAGTGACGTCCACGTCACAGCCGAACATGTTAAGATTACATGTCGTATGGATGGGGCGACCAGAACCGCCGACAAGAAACTCCACGATTTCTTCGCGGTTCACAGCATGGTTCAACGCTTGGCGCACCAGTGTGTTGGTCAGGGGACCTTCGGGATCTGTCACACCGGCAACGTCAAGGACGAGGAAGGAAACACGTGTCGAAACACCGGTCGTGTGATCCACCATCGGCAATGCGCCCAAATCCTGTGCGGTGTCATCAGGCACGTTGAAGGACCAGTTGACGCCCCCGGACAGCAATTCTGCTGTTACGGTGCCCCAGTCAGGAATGGGGCGCAGATGGATCGTTTCGATTGCGCCTTCTGCTTTTGGACCACCTTCATAGTAGCCATCGAACCGTTCCAGCGTAACGCCGGCACCCATGTCAAAGCTTGTGATCCGGTAAGGACCGGTGCCGTTGAAGTCCTGCGTCAGCGCATCGGTATCCCCGTCCACATAGCTGCCGGTCTTCCGCGTTAAGACAAACACAGAAATGTCGCGTAGCATCAACGGGTAGGGGTTCATTGCGGTGACACGCACCGTCCGGTCATCGATGGCTTGCGCGCTCTCGAACCAGCCGCGGATAAAGGCACCACGCCGCGTTTCGGAATTTTCGTCGGCGATCCAATCGAAGGAATAGACAATATCCTCGACAGTTACAGGCGACCCGTCATGGAATTGCAGACCTTCGCGTAGGGTGAAATCAATCGTGCGGTCATCAACCCACGTGTAGCTTTCGGCAAGTGCGCCAACATATTCGCCCGTTTCCAGATCAATCTCGACCAGTTGATCAGACGTCAGGTAGGACAGGATCAGGTTTTCTCGCGAGGTCGAATAAAGACCATCGAGAGTTTGCACTTCTTTGTTGAAGGCGGCGACCAGCGTATCGTTGGCTTGGTCCGCAAGCGCGGGCACCGCCGAGGAAAGCGCAATCACCGATGCGGTGAGCAGAGCTTTGACAGACATCCAGATTCTCCCATTTTGAATTCAGTCATCCCGACCATACAAACCCGACTTGAATGAAGCCAATGAATGTTTAATATCACCACCATGCACAGCACGAATATAAATGCTATTGACCTGAATCTACTAAAGGTCTTTGCAGCTCTCGCCAGCGAACGAAGTGTAACGAAAGCCGCGAAATCTGTTGGACTCAGCCAACCGGCGGTCAGTCATGCTCTGCGTCGGTTGCGCGATCTACTTGATGATGAATTGTTCATCCGGACCGTCGATGGGATGCAACCAACCGAAAGATGCCGCGAACTGGCCCCTGCGGTGCATGCCAGCCTGACGATGCTGCAGGACGCGTTTAGCGTGAATACTGACGACGATCCTGCTAATTTGCGCACTGCATTCCGGCTCGGCATGAACGACCTTTTTTCCACGCTTATTGCTCCGGGCCTTAGCGCCAGCGTTGCCGCCCAGGCCCCGCATGTGTCGCTGCGCTTTCTACACACTCTTGAGATCAACAAAAGCCTCAGTGATGCCTATGCAGACCTCGACGCGGGCGCGATCGACCTGACGATCATTCAGGACTTCGATACGCCGTCGCGTTTTGACCGAGAATTGTTGGGGGCAAGCAATTTTGTATGCGTCGCTCGCGCCGGGCACCCCGCGTTTCATCCGAGCCTGAGTATGGATGAATTTACATCTTTCGGCCACATCATGTTCACAACGCTGGACTCGGAGTTTGGCCGGATCGATGAGGCGCTCTCGAAGATGGGTATCAGGCGCAGGATCGAATTGCGCGTGCCACACTATTCTGCAGCTCTCAGCGCAGCCGCGCAGACCGATCTGGTCTACACGATGCCGCGGATCCTTGCCTCGCATGCCAAGCAGGCGTTTGGCTTGCAAATGTCTGAACTTCCTTTCGAGGCCCCAGTGCGCAAGATTTTTCAAGTTTGGCACAAAACGCGGACAAAGGAGTTTGGTCACAAGTGGTTGCGTTCTGTCGTGGCGGATGTGGCGGGCCAAGCGGGGATCGCGTCAGTGCAACAATCTGAATTCCACGAACGGGTGATTTAATCGACCCATCCCTTCGATTTCCCGGCAACGACGACTGCTCTTTGTTCATAGTCTTCAAACTTGGTCGCTGCTGCTGCTTGCAATGAAGCATTTTATTCACAACTTCTGCCGTAGCTTCGATGGTGTTGTGTTCACCTAACGAACACATTGCGAAAGTCCAGTCTCAACTTGAATAATTCGGGGCCCGCGAACGACCGCTTTGGCGACCTCCGCCGCTCTCCAACAACACTTCCGCTGCACATGCAAAACCATGCTGCGTTAGCAATGGCCGCGCTTGCACAAGTCCGGTTTGTCCGCATAGCAGACCTTAATACAGAGCGCAGCGAATGCCCTAAACTATCAAACACACACTTCCATAGACTTGTTGGTACGCCCTGCCGTAGTGTTGCTGTGAGGAGCACGACATGCGGCAGCTGCGTGATGATACACATCTGATACTGAACGGCGAGGTGCGAGTGTATCGGCGTGAGCGTTGTATAGGCGCCCCACCTCACAATTGGCACAGGGGCCTAATTGCCCACCAGAACACATTGGCGCGTGCGCCCGCGCGCGTGCTTAAATCTGAAGCCAAAAACAAGTCAGCGATACCGCTAAATAGCGTAGTTCTACGCCATTTTGTCTCGCTGAGCGTCTCGCTGAAATACGCAAGGACAAAGTCGAAAGCTGCTAACTTATTGATATTGTGGCGCCCCCACACGGACTCGAACCGCGGACCTACTGATTACGAATTATTCATATAACCAGCACACTCAACGCCCCAACTACGCGCGCGGGTGAAAAGTTCTAGGTAATTTTTAGGGGACACAATGAGGGACAGAAATGGTCTATCTAGGTTATTTCTATTTTATTACAGAAACTTATATAGATATTGTGGCGGACCGAGGAGGATTCGAACCCCCGACCCCTTGATTCGTAGTCAAGTACTCTATCCAGCTGAGCTATCGGTCCACTGGCGCCGAACTACCGTTGCTCAGCGCGCGTTGCAAGCCCTAAAAAT
>Ga0209555_10003372_pt1 | contig 10703 bp, 6 predicted proteins | sample SaaInl85LU_5_DNA_FD_184643 | JGI IMG/M metagenome (GOLD analysis project Ga0209555, IMG submission 184643) | Marine microbial communities from expanding oxygen minimum zones in the Saanich Inlet - ESP_85LU_5_DNA (SPAdes) (version 2) | ecosystem: Environmental > Aquatic > Marine > Intertidal zone... | reverse complement strand
GCGTACCCAACCTCCGCCAGATCTCGACGCATCGCATCGCTTTTTTCAAAGCCCCAACCGCCGAACATCCGCACACGCATCCGCGGCCCTGTTGTGGCGTAGGTTTCACGACGGTGCATTGCGTCCCAAATGGCTGTGCGGTTGTTTTCTTGCGCCCAGACGGCGGTCAGTCCAGCCGCTTGGAACATCGATCCAGTGATAGCAGGCGTGCCGTCCGGGAATTTCGTGTTGATGCTTGTAACCCGTTCCGGCGACGGCTCTTCAATCGGAAATTTGCTGAAATAGTTATCTTCCTGAACCGTCGTCATGCCTGCATGTGTGTCGGTAGCTCCCACAAGACCAAACTTGAACGGATTCACACCCAGTTCGGCTTCAAATGCTAATCCGCGCTTGAGCCCTGAACGCGCGTAGTCGCCCGGCAGCATATCGGGTGTTTTGGCTTTTGTGGCGTCTCCAGTGCCGAAGTCCCAGGTGCCAAAGTCGGCAAACTCGTCCTCAGGTGACAATATCGGATGCGCTTCGCCGTCACCCTTGTACTGCGTCGCTTCATAAAGGCGCTCGAACCTTTGGCGAACTTCCGCATAGGCCGCATCCAACGGTGCACCTTCTGCAAAATCATCTTGCATCGGGAACATCCACCCATTGGAAAGATTACCATTGTGCGGAATTGCCAGGACCCGACCGCCTGTCTTGCCCTCGTAATTGTCCAGCCAGGCCCAAAGATCACGAGGATTGTTGGAACCCTTGGGCGGCGACGTTGTAAAAGGCACGACTTGCAACGTCTTATCGGGCCCGTCCCTGAATATGACGTTGCGGTGCAAGGTGCGTGCGGCTTCAAAAGAGGTCCACTCAAAGGCTGCAAAGGTTGTAAATGTACCGGGATCGTTGAACTCCTCAGACGCGGCAACAAGGTCTGACCACACATCCGCATATGCCGGATTGCCGGGTTGGTAATTCAGCACATCTGAGATTTCGCCAGCGGCAAATTTCGACGTCAGTTCCCGCGCAGCATCCTGTCGATCTTGAGCATTGGGTGAGGTAAAACCTTCATGAAAGCGACGCCCCTGCTCGTCGGCGAGAATATGTGGCGCACCGCCAATGATATCGGTGATCGCCCCCATCCCATCCGAATGATCGGTGATCATGTAGAAATCCAACGGACGGGAAAGCCTGACCGGTTGCCCTGTATTTGATGTAATTTGTTCACCGCGCGCAAGCCGATAAGCGTCCCTTGGCAGGAGCTTTGTCCCTGCGCCACCCGCGTCGGCCGACAGTGCCGTGTGCACATGGGTGTCTCCAAAATACACCTGCGTAGGGAATTCGCGGTTGGCATACGGTGAATAAGCACGACCCTGTGCTGCCTTTTCGGAGATGCCCGGTTCACCAGATGCCTGTGCAACCAAGGTGGTGCTGCTCAACATTACTGCGATGGCAAGAAGTGTTTTTTTCATCAGGTCAATCCATGGTGGGTGTGTACCAGATCGGTGAAGTGTAGGCGCGATCCTGCGTAGACACAGGTGCTTCTTCAGGGAGATCGACGCCAAAAAAGCGACTGTCATACGTGGTCCAGCGCGGCGTGGGAATTTCCAGCACTCGCACGTAATAAAACGCGCTGGCTGCAATGTCAAAATTCGGGTCTTCCCAATACGCGGCCAACGACGGTTCTCCGATGTCGTTGGTCCAACTCGCCGTCTTCTTGTCGACTGTATTCGAAATGTCGTTTTCGCAGCGGCTGCCGATGAGCTTGCGGCCGCCACAGGCCACATCGTATATCTGCTCGGAAGTCGAACCATCGGCATTGAGCCAACCCTTAACGATTTGGACTCGATCGAGATTAGCGCCGTCAGGGTCGCGCAATGCCTGCACCAAAAAGCGCGGATTATGGTCACCACTGCCAAACAAATCGCCTCCCATCGGTACACCGTGGGAATAGCCATGCTCGGCAAAGTCAGGCCGTGAAAGATCACGCTGACTGAAATCGAATCCTGCGAACACGCGCACACGCATCCGGGTTCCGGTGGTGGCGTAAACCTCTTTTCGCATCATCGCGTCAAAAATCGACTCGCGTGTGTTGTCCCTGGCCCACACCGCGGCAAGCCCCGCTGCGGAGGTCTGCCAGGCACGCTGCCACGCCTCCTCAGTGCCGTTCCTGCCCGTCAGTATTTCGTCGAAGCGAATGGGATCGGCCGTCGGCTCTAACTGTGCAACTTTGCCAAAAAAGTTGTCTTCTCCCGTTGTCGATAGAGAAGTGTGCGAATCGGTGGAGCCAACCATACCGAATTTGTAAGGGTTCACGCCTAGGGAGGACTGAAATGCGAGACCGCGTTGAAGAGCGGGCCGGGCGTACTCACCGGGAAACATATCGGGCGTCTTCGGCTCATTACCGGCCAGGCTGCCATTATCGAATGTTTCGAAATCCGCGAAGGGGTCGTTCTTCGATAGCGTCGGGTGCGCCTCACCGTCACCTTTCATCTGGGTCACTTCATAAACCGGCTCAAAGCGCTGACGGCGTTTAGCGTAGCTCGCGTCAAGTTTCGTCTTGCCATCAAATCGGACCAGAGGAAACATCTGACCATTGGAGAGATTGCCATTGTGTGGAATCGCGAGCACACGGCCCCCGGTGTCACTCTCCAGCGCTGCCATCCAATCCCACAAGGCCTCGGGATCGGAGTTCAAGTCAGCGCTCAGCGGCACGCGGGTATTAGCGACCGCCTTACCATCCCGGTAGAGGACGACACGGTGCAGATTATTGCCGCGCACGGCCGAACTCCACTCGAAGCCAATAAGCGCCGTGAATCGTCCCGGTTCGTTGGCCGCTTCAGCCGCATCAATAATTTCCTCCCAGGGGCGCACAGCAAGTTCGGCGTCGGTGGTTAAGGGGTTCTCGCCGCGGGACTTGGTCCCTACGAAAAAGTTGTACGCTGCGCCAATCGCTTCGCTGGTCTTGGGTTCATAGAGCTTATAAAGCTCGGCACCAAATTCGTCTGCGAGCAAATCCGAATCCGCTCTAATCAGCATCGGGGATACGCCTAGCGCCTCTGCATGATCGGTAACCGCGAGCCAGTCTAGTGGCCGCCTCAAACGTACTGGCAACCCGGTTGATGAGGTAACCTTTTCTCCTTTGGCGAAACGGTAGGCCTCCTCCGGGCCCAGTGTATTGCCGATCATACCCGCATCCCAGGAATACGAGGTATGCAAATGTGAATCACCAAATAGTACTTGATCGGGAAAATCACTGGCCACATAGGGTGAGTAGTTGCTGGTAGCGGCATCGCTCGCAGAGGAGGCCTGTACAGAGGGTAGGCTCAGTAGGAAAACAGCGGATATGGCGAAGATACTGCGCAACATGCTTAGTCCTCCTTCTCTGGTGTGTACCAAATGGGCGATGTGTAAGCACGTTCCTGCAGCGTGGCAGGATGACCCGTTTCCTTGACGTCTATGCCCAGTGCAATGGCATCGTACAGCGAATACCTGGGAGTCGGGATTTCAATTACACGCGCGTAATAGAACGCCGCCTGGGTCGAATCAAAGTCAGGGTCCTTCCAAACGGCAGCCAGCGAAGCTTCACCGATATCATTGGTGTATTCGCCCGTGCGCAAATTCACCGTGTTGCCGACCGGCGTGGCACCATCGGTACGCCCCCCGGACAACACGACATCATAGACCCGCTCCTCGGTTGATCCGTCGGAGTTTAGCCAACCCTTGATGATCTGGATTCGATCAAGATTTGCTCCGTCGGGGTCCTTCATCGCGGATACGATAAAAGAGGGGGTGCTATTGCCAACCGACAGGTCGCCGCCCATCGGTACACCCTTTTTGTAACCTCTGGTCACGACATCTTTGTTCAGGTCAGATTTTCTAAAGTCCGGTCCCCCGAAAAAACGTACGGACATGCGTGGGCCGGTGCTCGCGTACACTTCCTTGCGCTTGAACGCCTCGAAAATCGCACGTCGTGTATTGTCCTCAGCCCACACGCCGGTGAAGCCCGCGGCGCCCATATCCCAACCCAGGGAACCGCCCACGCCACTTGGCCCGGAACGCTTACCGGGCTTGCTGTCGTGACCACTCTTGCCACCAAAGGACGATTCTTCGATGGTAGGTAGACCGGTGTGACTGTCAGTACCCCCGGCCATGCCCATTTTGAAAGGGTTAACCCCCAGTTCTGCGCCGAGTTGCAGGCCCGTGCGCAGCCCCGAGCGAACATAATCGCCCTCCGTCGGTTCCGGCGCTTCACCCGTCGGGATCGACAGGAAATTATAGGTTTCAAAATCGGCGAACTGATCGTCCGGCGAGAAAATCGACAGGGTCTCACTGTCACCCTTTATCTGGGTAACCTCAATGGCCGGCTCCAGGCGCGCCTGTGTTTCTGCATAATCGCGATCCATTGGCTCTCCGGCGAAGTTCTTGCGGGAAAACATGAGGCCTGCGCTGATGTTCGGTCCGTGTGGAATCGCCAGGAACTCGGCACCTGTTTTCTCGCTCTGCAAATCCAGCCATGCCCACAGCGCTTCAGGATCTTCACTCTCCAGCGATGAAAAGGGTAGAAACTGGCCGGCGACACTCGCATCCTGAGAGAGGAAGACGACCCGGTGGAAGTTCGCGCCACCGGGCTGCGAGGTCCACTCCCAGCCGATGATGGCGCTGAACTGCCCCGGCGCGTTGTGCTCGTCCGCAGTCTCAATACTCTCCTGCCAGGCAGGACGCACATTTTCGCCATGTAAATCGACCAGATCGAGCATAGTCAGGCCGGTATCGTTAGGGAGACCACTACCGACATAGGTTATGCCCTTGTAGACATTGTCCAGCGCTTCCTGTGTTCCGGCTTTGCCAGTCTCGACCACAAATTGTCCCGCGTTGGTCGTGGCAACCTCAGGCGCTTCCCCTTCCAGTAGCCGCGCAACGACGCCCAGTCCCTCTGCATGATCGGCAATAATCAGAAAGTCCAGTGGCCGGTTTATTTTCGTCAGCACGCCGGTGACGGGATGAACAATGGGCAGTCCTTTTGCATAGCGGTAGGCATCGTCGGGGCGCCCTTTGGTGCCAAAGGTATATGCGTCGAACGACAGGCTGGTATGCAAGTGCGTGTCACCCCAGTAAACCCGGGTGTCGGTTGGCCTTCCCTGCGCAAGCAAAGAAATGGTCATACCTAAAAAAATGGCTGTGATTGGTATTACAACTCTCATCCTGCTCTCCTGGCCGCCTGACCGTAGACCTAAGATTATAGATACGATCTAGCCGATGTGGTCGAAGTTTCGCACTCTCGCATACACCCTAAGCAAATATGTCAGCAGTCTTTTTCAGTGGTCGCCATGGTCCCGCTCCCATACTGGCACAATCTTTTCAACACCCTCCACCTGCCCGGACGTATAGCCTCCCGAGTGGTGCTCCGGACCGGGGTAGCCTACCACCTGCCAGCCTGCGAAGCCCGCGTTGCCACCATAGGTAGGCGCAGCCAGGAAACCGACAATAGTGTGAATACGGAGGTTCTCAAAAAACATGGCCGGTGGCGCGGACGGACCCAGCGGCCAACCCTCCAGCGTATTCTGCTCGAGAGTCGACAGAACCGCCTGCTGATCCAGCGCGGTTAAGTCAACGAAAGGTGCTGTGTATTGCGACCTGCAATACACATCGATCGCGGCCAGACCACCGCGATAAAGAGGCAATGCTGCCGCATCTTCATTCGCCAGGGCCTTGTCGATGAAGTTCACGCAATTTGCTTCCAGGGCACCGGGCTGGTGGTCCGTTGGAATGATCTGCGCTGTCATGGCCTCCAGAGCACCCCACTCGGCAGAGGTCAGCATTTCCGGGGCCTTACTGCGCGCTGCGGCCGCAAACGCCAACGGTCTGGGACTATGTGCGGCAACCAATATCCCAGCGCCGACGGCAACTGTGTGACGAAGAAACTGTCGCCTCGAGCGTTCTAAAGTCATAGGGACTGCCTCCTCGCCTGGGCCAGGAAGTGGTCGGCGACCCGGTAGGCATTGGCAAGAATAGTAAGGGTCGGGTTGTAACCTCCGGAAGTCGGGAATACGCTGGCATCGGTAATCCAGAGATTGGGCACCTCATGGCTCTGACACCACTTGTTCACCACTGACGACTTTGGATCGTTTCCCATACGACAGGTGCCGTGATTGTGTGTGGATCCTTTTTGATGCATATCGTCACCGATCGTGGCGCCGGGTACGTCCAGTACCAGCGTCTTTTCCGCGCCCGCTGCCTGTGCCAGTTCCGTCAACTTTTGTTGGAAGTAGCGATGCATCAGCACATCGTTAGGGTGCTGTTTTTTGGTCACTCTGGGCACATAAAGACCGAAGCCATCTTTGGTCTGTGGGTCGAGGTCCACCTGACTGGACGACATTGGGAGTTCCTCGCAGATAGCAGAGAACAGCATCGTGCGTGGAAACTCGCGCAGCTTATCTTTGAAGCCCGCACCCCAGCGTGAGCCGGGAGATTGTCCATGAAGTACCGCACCAAAAATAAGCGGTTGGCTGGAGGCCACATTGGACTCGGCGATCACGCCACCTCGGATAAACCCCCGCTTGGGATCACTGGGATGAAGGTCGTCTGCCGCCACGAGTGACTCTACCCCGGTGTAGGTCCTGAGATCCTCGTCGAAGACTGCAGCGACGGCCGGGAAATGGTGGAAGGTCAGATTGCGGCCCACCTCACCGGAGCCATTGGCCAATCCATCGGGAAACTGGCCTGAACGTGACAGCAGCAGTAGCTGTGCGGTACCCAGTGCGCCCGCCGCGACTATGACCTGTTTGGCGCGCACCTCCTGCTGCTTCCCCGCGCCATCAATATACCGGGCACCCGTCAAGCGGCCATCCTTGCCCACGGGCAGATCGTAGACAGCAGCATTAGCTCGCAGATCAAGTTTTCCTGTCGCCAGTGCGCGGGGCAGCGAGACAGCAAGCGTGGATGCCTTGGCGTGCATGGGGCAGCCATGACCACGGCAGGCACCTCCGTTAATGCAACCCGGTCGATTGCCATACACACGAGGGTTGATGGCCACGGGCAAGGGGAAAGGACTATAACCCAGTTTACGGGCCCCCCTGGCAAACCGATGGGATGACGGCCGCCAGGGATGAGGTGGATTTGGGTAAGGCTGAATGCGCTTCGCCTCAAAGGGGTTACTCCCGGCCTTTCCCGCTACGCCGAAATCCATTTCCGCCTGCTGATAGTAAGGCTCCATGTCCTGGTAGTTGACGGGCCAATCAGCGAGGCTGGCACCGGGTACCGGGCCCTCTACAGACAATTCGCGAAACTCATCCGGCCGAAAACGCCAGGCCCAGGCACCCCAATGGGTAATGGAGCCACCGACCCCGTGCACGATCTCGGCGATATTGCCGTATTCTGTCGGCGAGTTTTCATCTGGTCGATAGGCATCAATCTTGTCAGCGGCGAACAGCTGGCGACGGATGACGATTTTGAGTTCGTCCTCATTGAATTCACTCGGCGAAAAATGCGGCCCTCTCTCCAAAGCGACCACATTGAGTCCGGCTTCCGTCAGCCGGTCTATCATGACGCCACCTCCGGCGCCGGTGCCAATCACACAGACGTCGTAAATCTCTTGTTTGGCACTCATAGCGTCTCAACTCCTCACCTTGCCAGGCTTCTATTCCCACTGTCGAGAGGGCGCACACACGCTCGTCGACAAGACCGACTTTCACTTGCTACTAGCCGAAGTGTACCCCCCAGGTCGTCCTATATTTGTATTGATGCGCCTAGATATTGCCTGGCCCCGCCAACCGCATCACCTGCGCTACCCTCAAATAATGATGCTCCGAGGCTAATGCTCGAACATACCGTACCACCCCAGGCGCTGCTGACATCTGGGTGGCATAAACAAGCAAAAATGTGGCGCCTCAAAGCAAACCGTTGCGGCAGGTAATGCTACTGTATTGTTATCGTTTCTCAAAGTGGCGGCGCACAGATTGGGGCCCGTCACCAAATTCGGTACTCATAGGAGTTCTGGTGTCAGCAAATAGTAAAAGCTTGTTGTTTCGGCCAATGAAGATTGGCAAGCTGGAAATCTCCGGGCGCGTCATGAAAGCACCCATGACCGAGTTTCTCTGTGACCACAATGGTTACGTTACAGACGCGGCTGTCGCATTCTATGAAGAGTTCGCCCGCGCCGGCACACCGTTGCTGATTAACGGATCCACCTATTTCAGCAAGTACTCCCAGGGTATCCGCGGTTCATTCAACCTCGATAACGATGACAAAATCGAGGGTTTGCTGCGCGTAACTGATGCGGTTCACAAACATGGTTCCAAGATCTTTACGCAGATTTTTCATGTTGGAAGGCAGTGTGCCCCGGAAAGTCTCGACCGCGATGTGTCGCTTGCCCCCTCGGCGATCAAAGATCCGACCACCGGCTGTGTGCCGCGCGCCATGACGATTGACGAGATTCACCAAACCGTGAAGGAGTTTGGCGACGCGGCAGTCCGTGCAAAAAGAGGAGGGTTCGATGGGATCCAGTTGCACGCTTCCCACGGCTACCTGATCAGCGCCTTTCTAACACCACACACAAACCGCCGCACGGACGACTACGGCGGCTCTTTTGAGAATCGACTGCGCTTTGGGCTTGAAGTGTATCGCGAGATGCGCGAGCGCGTGGGGGCGGATTACCCAATTATCCTCAAGTTAAACGGTCACGATCTCCTGCCTCTGCGGAAAGGCCTTAAGACGCCCGATCTGATTAAAATCGCCCAGCGCTTTGAAGCAGAGGGTGTAGACGGCATCGAAGTGACCGCGGGACACTACGAATCAGGTGGAAGCTTCGTACGAGGCAACTGGACTGGTTTTTTCAAGACCCTTGTCACCGAAGGCGTTGGCACCTCCTGGCCCAAAGGGCAACGCACACTTATAAAGATATTCGCGCCGCTGATGGATTTCGTGTTCAACCTGCTGTCCGGATACAAGCCTATGTTTAATCTGCAGTATGCCGAAGCGTTTAAGGAAGCCCTTAACATTCCCGTAATAGCGGTAGGAGGGTTCACCGAGAAAGCGGATATGGAAAGCGCTCTGGCAGCTGGCCAGTGCGACATCATCAGCGTCGGCCGGGCTTTCATCGCAGATCCGCATCTCTACTACCACCTGAAGCATGACATAGAAGGCCCCAAGTGCAGTCACTGCCAGGGCTGTTTCGCGCGTGCCGGCACCCACCCGCTGACCTGCTGGGATCCAGAGGTTGCGGCGCAGCGCAAGCGTATGCTGGATGAAGAAAAAGAGTTACAAATGGTCAATATAGACGTCGGATAACAGGCTGCAAACCGAACACACGTACTAACCCAGGGAGAGAATGGCAATGGCATTTACGCGACAGGAAATTCTGAGTAAATTGCGGTCGGAGATCGCAGACGGCAAAGCCATTCTTGGCGCAGGTGTCAGCAACGGCCTGATCGCCAAGAGTGCGGCAACCGGTGGGGCTGATTTGCTGGTGGTCTACAGCACCGGTAAAACGCGCATGATGGGTGTGCCCACCACCATGATTGAGGGTGTTTCCAATCCGATCACACTGGATATGATTGACGAGATGACCAATGTGGTCAAAGACACGCCCTTTATCGGCGGCATCGAGGCCAACGATATTTATGTGCTGGATCTCGAGAAGTCTATCGACCGCTTTCTGCAGAAAGGTTTCAGCGGCTTTATCAACTTCCCCACCAAAGGCCTCAAGGAAAACTTGCTGGGCGATGAAAACATGACGGAGCGTAAGTATAACGCCTCCTTCGCCGAGGGCTACGGCCAGCCCAGTTGGGGCTGGCAGCGTGAAGTAGACATGATTCGTCTGCTCAACGAAAAAGACATCTTCACCATGGTGTACGCGTGCAGTGTTTCCGACGCCGAAGACATGGCTCGCGCCGGTGCCGATGTCATCTGCGTGCATGTGGGTCCGAGCCGCGGTGGCAAGACGGGCTACAAAATGACCGGCAACGATCACCGTGGCCTGGACGGCACGCTGGGCTTTTCGCAGGAAATGATGGACGCGGCGCGGGCAATCAATCCGGACGTGATTTGCCTTTTGCACGGCGGCCCCTTCTACGACCCGCAGAGCACGGAAATCATCTACGAAAAAACCGATGCAGACGGTTTCGTGGCCGCATCTGCCGCTGAGCGTATCCCCATCGAAACGGCAGTTTCAGGTGTCTGTGCCGGCTTTAAGCAGCACAAAATAAAACAGTGATCGCCTGAGAATACTGCTGTAACACATTATAGAAACCTGAACTGAGCGACCGCGATGCAACTTTCTGACTATTTAAACCCGCGCCAAATCGAAACGCTGACACAAATCGGCGAGTTTATCATTCCCGGGGACGGAGAATTACCGAATTTTCGTGAAGCCGGTTGCGTGAACGCCGCCGTGCACGTCATCGGCAATCTGCCTGAGGGTGATCGTAGACAACTGAAAGGTCTGCTAACGCTGCTCTCCTATTTGTCTGAGACTCGCCTGGAAAAATTGCTGCGCCGCGCTGCGCAGGAGACCCCCAACCCCGGCATGTTCGACAGCAAGCTGCAGGAGGTTTATGGAAGCCTGAAGTCTGTCGTCAATATCGCCTATCTGGCGGCATCACCGAAAGTGCCGGAGCCTATGGCGGAGGCCTCCGCTGCGGCCGTGGAGAGTGCTTCAGTTGACGGGCGCAAGCGTCTGGGTGTGATCGCAACCCTGGACACACGCGGGGACGAGGTTAGCCTGG
>Ga0209555_10003368_pt1 | contig 10712 bp, 12 predicted proteins | sample SaaInl85LU_5_DNA_FD_184643 | JGI IMG/M metagenome (GOLD analysis project Ga0209555, IMG submission 184643) | Marine microbial communities from expanding oxygen minimum zones in the Saanich Inlet - ESP_85LU_5_DNA (SPAdes) (version 2) | ecosystem: Environmental > Aquatic > Marine > Intertidal... | reverse complement strand
CATCGCACAGCGCTTTTTGTCCCTGCAGCGCGGTGCGGTCACACAGCCCATCTCATCCGGTGAAGCAGTTGTGCTGTTTCAACTGCGCGGCATTGAAGAAACAAGCGCCCCAAGCCCTGCCCCCGCAACAATCGACTATGCGGCCTATTACATCGCTGGCGGGCGCTCTGAAGCGGGGCTCAAACGCGCCGCAGAAATCCGTGCCAGCGTCGATACATGCGATGATCTCTACGGCATTGCCCAAGGCCAACCTGCGCGCGTTTTGGACCGCGGTGCGCTGGCACCTTCAGATATTCCCAACGACATCGCGCTTGAGCTAGCCAAACTGGACGAAAACGAAGTTTCAACTGCGCTAACACGTGCTGGTGGCGATACCTTGGTGTTTTTGATGCTATGCGGTCGCACACCCCAACTTGGCGAGGACATAGACCGTGGTGCCATCCGCACCTCGCTTTTGAACGAACGTGTTGAGCGGTTGGCCGAGGGCTTCTTGGCCGAACTACGCGCAGATGCGATCATCACTGACCAATAGGCAATGACCCAAACCACACAGCAAAAAGCCCCAATCGCGCTTAGTTGCGGTGAACCCGCTGGCATCGGCCCCGAGATTGCCGCCAAGGCATGGGACCGTTTGCGGGGCCGACAGCCGTTTTTCTACATCGGTGACCCACGACACATTCCAGTCGGCACACCCATCCGCGAGATACATACCCCCCAAGACGCAGTGCACGTAAGTGCCGAAGCGCTACCTGTTTTGCCGATTACTTTTACGGCCGAAAACATTGCTGGACAGCCAGATCCCAGAAATGCAGCCGGCGTTATTGAAGCCATCGCGCGTGGTGTGTCCTTGGTTCAATCGGGTGAAGCCAGCGCGTTGTGTACAGGGCCGATCAACAAAAAAGCGCTGAAAGACGGCGCAGATTTTGCCTACCCAGGTCACACAGAATATCTTGCAGCATTGGCAGGCGTCGATCAGGTCGTCATGATGCTGGCGTGCGACGCGCTGCGCGTTGTGCCTGTCACCATTCATATCCCCCTTGAGGACGTCCCGACCCAGCTGACCGCAGCGCGGTTAACGGACACGCTCTTGATCACCCACCGCGCGCTTAGACGCGACTTTGGCATAGACGACCCGCGGATTGCGGTGGCAGGCCTAAACCCCCACGCGGGCGAAGGTGGTGCCATGGGGCGCGAGGAAATCGACATGATCAACCCTGTGCTGGATGCCTTGCGCCGTGAGGGCATGAACATCACGGGGCCTTTGTCAGCCGATACGATGTTTCACGCAGCCGCACGCAAAAACTATGATGTGGCGGTGTGCATGTATCACGACCAAGCGCTTATCCCGATCAAGACGCTTGATTTTTCGGGCGGCGTCAACGTCACCCTTGGGTTGCCTTTCATCAGAACCTCACCTGATCATGGCACTGCTTTTGACATTGCGGGCCAAGGTATTGCAGATGCGGATAGTCTTATCGCTGCCCTGAACATGGCACGCAAAATGGCCGACGCAAAAACGGGCAGCACCGCGCCCGCGACAACAGAAAAATAGCTTATGGCCCAGATAGATACCCTTCCCCCGCTTGCAGATGTGATTGCGGAAAACCAACTGTCTGCCAAGAAGTCCCTTGGGCAGAACTTTTTGTTGGATTTGAACCTTACGGCAAAAATTGCGCGGCAAGCAGGCTCGCTGACAGATTGCGACGTTCTTGAAATCGGACCTGGTCCCGGCGGCTTGACCCGTGGGTTGCTGGCCGAAGGGGCGCGCCGCGTCTTGGCAATTGAAAAAGACCCCCGCTGTGGGCCCGTACTGGATCAGATCAGCGCCGCCTACCCCGACCGGCTGTCCTATGTCATCGGTGACGCGCTTGACGTGAACCCGCTTGAGCATCTGACGCCGCCCATCCGAATTGCAGCAAATCTTCCTTATAACGTGGGTACAGAGTTGTTGGTTCGGTGGTTAACACCACCTGAATGGCCCCCGTTCTGGAGCAGCCTCACGTTGATGTTCCAGCGCGAAGTCGCCATGCGTATCGTTGCGGAACCGGGCAGCAAAGCCTACGGACGACTGGCCGTTTTGGCCCAGTGGCGCGCAGATACGCGCATCGCGATGTCACTTCCACCAGAGGCGTTCACACCCGCACCAAAAGTGCATTCAGCAGTGGTGCATTTGACAGCCCTTCCCAAACCACGGTTTGAGGCGGACGCCAAAGTGTTATCCCGGGTTGTGGCGGCAGGATTTAATCAACGCCGCAAAATGCTGCGCGCATCACTCAAAGGCGTGGCGCCCGATATCGAGGACCGCCTTATTGCAGCAGGTATCAAACCGACCGAGCGCGCTGAAACTGTTGGGCTCGAACAATTCTGTGCCCTTGCCCGCGCCGTAGCTGCTGGTTGAGTGGAGTAACGTGATGCTAAGCGCAGCTTGGCCGCATTCAGCGCAGTCTGTAGACGCTTAACAGCTCATTCAGCTGCTGATGTGTCGGGCGTTTGCTCAGCTGCAGGGGCCTCTGACGAAGCTGAAACAGTCTCTGAAGGTGCCTCTGCAGACCCATTTTCATCTGTTTTCGTAACACGAGGCTTGCGCGGACGGCGGATACGCTTGGGGCGCTCAGCCGGGGCATCTTCAGAAGTTGGCGCATCTGCGTCCGCATTTTGCTCAGCGGGTGCCTCACTGGCATCTTCCGATGCCTCAACGGGACCGCCTTCACGTTCCTGACGCTCAGCACGCTCTTGGCGTTCACGGTCGCGTTGCTCTTGACGCTCACGGTTCAGGCGCTCTTGCTCTTCGCGCTTTGCCTCAACTTCGCGCTGCGCTTCGCCAAGGATACGCAGGTAATGTTCAGCGTGCTGCTGAAACGCTTCGACGGCAACGCGGTCACCGGAAAGCTGCGCATCGCGCGCAAGTTGTGTGTATTTATCAATGATTTGCTGAGGGGTTCCGCGCACTTTGCCTTCGGGACCAGAGCTGTCAAAAACACGGTTAATGACGTTGCCACCGGACGGGCGATTAGTGTTGCGGCTTTTGTTCCGCGAGCGGTTTTTAGATGATCTCATAAGGTATCGATGGCCCGTTTAGTGGCGCCTCACATCGGCGCAGTCCATTTTATACGTGATACATGCGTAAAGAAGCGCGTCGCGGCTTCCAATATTCGCAGTGTCAGCTTAACAGCGATGATCGAACTGGTTCCAATCCCGTCGCTGGGTAGACAAAAGCACTTGGCGCAGGCAGTCGCAAGCCAAAAGACACAAATTTTATGTATTTAATGCCTTAAATCACCTGTGCTGGTGACTTTTGAGCACACACAACGCGGTCTTTGCCGTTAATATCCTTAAACAAGCCAACATTTGCCCATAACGCCTGCTCAAACAGCGCAACCACATCTGGCCCCTGCCCTGCGCCAATTTCGACAATGATACGCCCATCTGGTGTCAAAAATTGCGCCGCATCGGCGGCCAAAACGCGATAAACCTTCAGCCCATCAGCGCCAGGTGTGAGCGCCATATGCGGCTCCCACTCGCGCACATCGCGGGCAAGTCCTGCCATTTCATCTTCGGCAATATAAGGCGGATTTGAAACGATCAGATCATACGGGCCGCTCGCCCCACTCAACCAGTCCGAGCGGTAAAATGCAGCACGGTCCGCCACACCGCAGGCGGTGGCATTTTGTTGTGCGACAGCCAAAGCTGCCGCAGAAAGATCGGCCCCCTCGCCCGTCGCGGTCGGATTTTCAGCAAGCAAAGTGACCAGAATGCACCCCGACCCTGTGCCCAGATCAAGAACTTTCGAATAAGGCGCAGATAACGCCCGCTCAATAAGCGTTTCAGTATCAGGGCGCGGGTCCAGCACATCTTTGGTCACAATAAACTCGCGGCCATAAAATGCGCGTCGACCGATGATTTGTGCCACAGGTTGATGGCCCAATCGCGCATCGACGTAGGCTTCAAAAGTTGCCGCCGCCTGCGCGGAAATTGTATCATGGCTGTGAAGTGTCAGACGCGATGCAGCGATGCCAAGTGCGTGGGCCATTAGGCGACGCGCATCAGGTGCAGGCTCAACAATTCCCGCTTCACGCAACCGCGCAATTGCTGCCATCAAAGCAGATTGCACCGTTGCAGGCGTGCTCATCCGTTCATCTCGGCCAGAAGATTGGCCTGGGCTTCAGCAGTCAGCGCGTCAATGGTCTCGGTCAGATCGCCGCCCATAATCGCGTCCAACTTGTAAAGCGTCAGATTGATCCGGTGATCTGTCATACGCCCTTGCGGGAAATTATAAGTACGAATGCGCTCGGACCGGTCACCACTGCCAACTTGGCTTTTGCGGTCAGCAGAGCGTGCATCATCGACCCGCTGACGTTCCATGTCATAGAGGCGTGTTTTCAAAACCTGCATCGCGATTTCGCGGTTACGGTGCTGCGATTTTTCCGAACTCACCACGATGATGCCGGTGGGAATGTGCAAAATGCGTACGGCAGAGTCGGTTGTGTTAACGTGCTGTCCGCCTGAACCACTGGCCCGCATCGTATCAATGCGCAGATCGCCTGCATCAATTTGTACGTCTACATCCTCAGCCTCGGGTAATACGGCCACCGTTGCCGCAGAGGTATGAATACGCCCGCCGCTTTCAGTGGTCGGAACACGTTGCACGCGGTGCACGCCGCTTTCATACTTCAATTTGGCAAAAACACCCGCGCCCTGCACGTGTGCAGTCACTTCCTTAATGCCGCCCAGCTCAGTTTCCTGATGCTCGATGATTTCGAATTTCCAGCCCTGTGCCTCGCTATAGCGTTGATACATGCGCAACAAATCACCTGCGAAAAGTGCGGCCTCGTCGCCACCTGTTCCCGGACGGATTTCAATCATTGCAGGCCGCGCGTCAGCGGCATCTTTAGGCAAGAGCGCAAGTTGCAGGTCACGCTCCGCATCGGGAACAGCCGCCCGCAGGTCCGGCAATTCCATCTCCGCAAGCTCACGCATTTCTGGGTCAGACATCATCTCTTCTGCGTCATTTAAGTTCTGCAAAAGCTGCTGGTAGGCGTTGATCTGTGCCACGACGGGACCAAGGTCAGAGTATTCTTTGGACAAAGTCGCAATATCTGCGCCCGCCTCAGACATGGCGGCTTCAAGGTATTCGTGGCGTTGCAAAATTTGCGCGAGGGTATCAGCTGGGATCATGCGCCCTATGTGCCCAATGCCAGAACGGCGCGCAAGCTTTTAGAGACCCGCGCGCGCCAAGACCGCCGTGATCCGCGCTTTATTCACGCCCAGATCAGATTTGCCGTAAATCAAATGCCCTGCGATATGCACTGTGTCGCCCTCAATCCAAACACGCGTCACATCCGGAAACGCCCAAAGCGCGCTTCGGGTCACAAATGTCGCCGGTGCATCCGCAACTTTGTGCGTGCGCGGCAAGGCCGACAGTGCAGACGTAATCTCAGCCAATGCGGCCTCGGCATCCGTGACTTTGCGCACGGCATAATGCCCCCCAGCGACGGGATACTCCCCCACCGTCAATGACGCAGGAACCGGCGCGCGGGCCACAGATACAGGCGCCAAACGAATGTAGGCGGCAGCAACCACGATGCTTGCCACAATGCCAATCACAATACTGGAGATCACTTTCGCTTTTCCTTTTCGCTTCATATCAGCCTCTCTTTGCCGAATGCGGGCCCTGCTAAGTCCGTTGATCAAACGTTGCGCCCCGAATGCATTGGAACTCTGGGCGCTGAATGCATATGTTGCCCCAAACAGGCGCTTGAGGAGGTGCATAATGCAAAATCATGAGCTGATCCACACGCCAAACGGCGGCATCAAACGCTTACTACACATCATGGAATGTTTGCGCGATCCAGATAACGGCTGCCCGTGGGATATAGAGCAAACTTTTGACAGCATCGCCCCCTATACCATTGAAGAGGCTTATGAAGTTGCTGACGCCATCGCGCGCAATGACGTCGCTGATCTGAAGTCAGAGCTAGGCGATTTGCTGCTACAAACCGTCTATCACACGCAAATCGGCACGGAGGCTGGCCACTTTACGTTTGACGATGTGGCAGACGCTATTGCGCAAAAAATGCTGGACCGTCACCCCCATGTATTTGGCGATCAAAGCCGCGATAAATCAGCAGAGCAGCAAAAGAAAGACTGGGAAACCATCAAGGCCGCCGAGCGCGAAAAGCGTGGCGAAGCCGGTGTTCTGGATGGGGTCGCTTTGGGCCTGCCGGCCCTGCTACGCGCCCAAAAGCTGCAAAAACGCGCCGCGCGTGTAGGGTTTGACTGGCCCGAAACAACGCAAGTGCTGGATAAACTGAAAGAAGAAGCCGCTGAACTGGTGGACGCCGCAGCAGATAAAGATGCCGATGCAATTGAAGATGAAATGGGCGATTTGCTGTTCGTAATGGCAAATCTGGCCCGCCATCTTGGCGTTGACCCAGAGGCGGCTCTTCGGCGCACCAACACCAAATTCACCACAAGGTTCGCATGGATCGAGGCAGAGCTGGCCAAAGCCGGCAAAAGCCCTGAGGACAGCACGTTGGACGAAATGGACAGCCTGTGGAACGCAGCCAAAGTGGCGCTGCGCGCACAAACGGCAAAAGGTGCTTAAATATGACCCGTAAAATTATCATCGATACGGACCCCGGCCAAGACGACGCAATCGCGATTTTACTGGCGCTGGCAAGCCCCGAAATTGACGTGCTGGGGATAACAGCCGTGGCTGGCAACGTCCCACTGCCCCTGACAGAACGAAATACGCGGGTGGTGTGTGAACTGGCCGGACGTACCGACATGCCCGTTTATGCAGGGTGTGAAGCGCCACTATGGCGCCCGCTGATTACAGCCGAACATGTGCACGGCGGCACCGGGCTGGACGGCCCTGTGATGACAGAGCCAACCATGACGCTTCAGCCCGAGCATGGCGTGGACTTTATCATTGAGACCTTGCGCGCGGAGCCTAGCAAAACCGTGACGCTCTGCCCGCTTGGGCCGCTGACCAACATCGCGAAAGCCATGCAGCAAGCACCAGATATCACGGAACGCATCCAAGAAATCGTGCTTATGGGGGGTGCCTATTTTGAAGTGGGTAACATCACGCCAGCGGCAGAGTTCAACATCTTCGTAGACCCTGAGGCCGCTGACATCGTGCTGCGTTCTGGCCTGCCGATTACGATGATGCCGCTGGATGTCACCCATAAAGCGCTTGCCACTAAACCACGCATCGAGGCCTTTCGCGCCTTAGGCACAACCCTTGGCACAACAGTCGCCGAGTGGCTCGATTTTTTTGAACGTTTCGACACCCAAAAATACGGTACAGACGGTGCGCCGCTGCATGACCCTTGCGTGATTGCCTATCTCATTGCGCCTGAGCTTTTTGAGGGCCGCCATGTGAACGTGACTGTTGAAACAGGCTCTGAGTTGACCCTTGGTATGACAGTTGTCGATTTTTGGCGGATTACCGAACGCGCAGCCAATGCAACCTTCATGCAAAACATTGACGCAGATGGCTTCTTCGCGCTTTTGACCGAGCGATTGGCCACCCTGCCCCACACCCCATCAAAGGCCCCATTGTGAGCACATCTTTACATCTTGCGGGGCCTGAGGCTCTGCCCAAACTCACCACGATGGTGTCGGCGCTTCATCAAAGTGAAGGTATCACCACGGATGAGGCACAGATCGGCCAAACCATCGCACCGCTTCTTGATGGAAGTCCGTTTGGCTGCGTGTATTTGATCGGGCCAAAAGTTGCACCCGTGGGTTATATCATCGTGACTTTCACATGGTCAGTTGAATTTGGCGGCCTCATTGCCATGATAGATGAGTTTTTCATCCGCGAAAACATACGCGGACGCGGGATGGGCAACGATGTGTTAATCAGCCTGCCACGTGCGCTGGCCGATGCCGGAGTGACCGCCATTCATCTGGAAGTTGGCAAAACAAACACACGTGCACGCGGCCTTTATGAGCGTTTGGGCTTTGTCGCACGCGACGGCTATCAAACAATGGTGCGCACCCTATGAAACCCGAAACTAACATCCCCTTCGACAACAGTTTCGCGCGCCTACCTGAGGCGTTCTACGCGCGGCAGACACCTGAAAAAGCACCAACGCCTGAGCTGTTGATCTTCAATGAAATCCTCGCAAATGACCTTAACATTGAGGTAGAGCCATCTGATATTGCAGAGATTTTCAGTGGTAATGAAATTCCAAATGGCGCGGACCCGATTGCTCAGGCGTATGCAGGTCACCAGTTTGGTAATTGGGCCGGACGCTTGGGCGACGGCCGCGCAATCCTACTGGGCGAAGTCATTGACCGCGAAGGCCAGCGCCAAGATATCCAGTTAAAAGGCGCAGGCCGCACAATGTTTTCGCGCGGAGGCGACGGACGTGCATGGCTGGGGCCTGTGTTGCGCGAATACGTTGTCAGCGAGGCAATGCACGCTTTGGGTATCCCGACCACCCGTGCGCTTGCAGCGGTTGCAACCGGCGCACCTGTTTTGCGCGAACAAGGGCCGTTGCCGGGCGCGGTACTGAGCCGTATCGCCAAAAGTCACATCCGCGTCGGCACGTTTCAATATTTTGCAAGCACGGGTGATAATACGAACCTTCGGGTGCTGTTTGAACACACCGTCGCGCGTCATTACCCGCACGTCGGCACGCCGCTTGAATTGCTGCGCGCGGTCCTGAAGGCACAATCAGAGCTGGTCGCAACGTGGATGGGCGTCGGCTTTATCCACGGGGTGATGAACACAGACAATTGCCACATCGCAGGACAAACGATTGATTACGGTCCGTGTGCATTTATGGATGAGTTCCGCGGTATGCAGGTCTTTTCCAGCATCGATCAAACCGGCCGCTACGCCTATTCAAACCAACCCAATATGGCCGCATGGAATTGTGCGCAGCTTGCCACAGCGTTGCTGAACCTTGAACCCAACCGCAATACCGCGATTGAGGCCTTCCAAGACGAGATCGGCACTTTTGGCGAAATATTTATGGCTGATTACCTAAAAGTGTTCGGCGCAAAACTTGGCCTGTCCACGCCCATAGCCGAAGATGCCGATCTGATTGAGACGGTCCTAAGCGCAATGCAATCAGAGGGCGCCGATTTCACAAATACCTTCCGCGCGTTGACCGATGACAGTTTTGATACGCGCCCTGAATGGCACGGAGCGTGGGCCGACCGTGTCGCGCGCGAACCTGACGCGCGCAAGGTGATGGCGGCGGCGAACCCGGTCATTATTCCGCGCAACCATCAAATTGAGAATATGATCGCTTCTGCGGTAAACGGTGACCTGAGCCCGATGAAATATCTCAATACAGCGCTGCAAACGCCTTTTGACCCACAAAGTGACGACGCATTGCGCCGCCCCCCTGAGTCTTATGAAAAGGTCACCGCAACATTTTGCGGCACCTAAGCGCGAGCTTAGATTGAGCGCACGACAATGATCATCAACAGCGAATAAAGCATGATGCCCCCGCCGATAAGGAACAGCGGCCAGTTTCTGAAAACAGATGCTTTCGCCAACTCTTTGGCTTGGCCCATCAGGTCCGGCCACGTGTAGCTGACGAAATCGCCTTGGGTGAAGACAGCCTTGATGCGCCCGTCTTCATCCACCACCGGCAAGCGGCGGAACCGCTCGTTCGACATAATTCGTAGCCAATCCACCAGATCATCAGTTTCTTTAGCCAAGCGCGGCTCACGGGTCATAATTTCTGACAGTTTCGTCTTGGACGGGTCCAAAGCGCCGTTCACCAGCTTTTTCATGATGTCACGTTCGGTCACCACGCCAATGACTTTGCGGTCATCGTCAATGACCATCACTGAGCCGTAGTTCATCTCGGACATGGCCGCGACGGCAGGTTTCACCAATTCATCCGGCCCGAATGTTAGCGGTTTGGGTTTGCTCGCATATTCCGCCCGATCCATAATGCGCATACGGCGGTTGGAGGTGTTTGTCGTGTTGCTTGCGGCCATGGTGCAATTCCCCTTGGTATTAAAAATTAACGTACCCTTAAGAGACTAGGGCGTTTTGACGCATGTCCAGTAGCAGAGCTGATTTGAGCGCCCGCTTGAACAGCATCTTAACGGCGCAAAAATGCGTTGCCCCCTTTTGCCTCAGACAAACACCAGCTAAGCATGGACCCGCACGAATAAAAGGATGACATGGCGATGGGCACCACTGTTTTGGAGCGCTGCGAGGCAAAAGGCCTACGCATGACCGACCAACGCCGCACCATCGCTGGCGTTTTGCAAGAGGCGGACGATCATCCGGACGTCGAAGAACTTTTCAACCGCGCTGTGACGGAAGACCCTAAAATTTCGCTGGCAACCGTTTATCGGACCGTGAAACTTTTTGAGGAAGCGGGGATTCTCGACAAACATGACTTTGGCGATGGCCGAGCCCGATATGAAACCGCGGACCGTAGTCACCACGACCATCTCATCGATATGAATTCTGGCGAAGTGATCGAGTTCATGGACCCCGATATTGAAGCTTTGCAAGAAAAGATTGCCGCCAAACTTGGATACGAGCTGCGCGGCCACCGCTTGGAGCTATACGGGGTTCCCAAAAAGGGCTAGGCTTTTAACCCTGAGGCCCGCGCACAACACCACGCCTCAACCACACCACAACAAAACGGATGCGAGCATGTCCTTTTCCAGCCCCAAGGCCAGCGGCGCACCCGTCCGCCTGAACGATAACCTGCGCGGCGCCC
>Ga0209555_10003361_pt1 | contig 10718 bp, 7 predicted proteins | sample SaaInl85LU_5_DNA_FD_184643 | JGI IMG/M metagenome (GOLD analysis project Ga0209555, IMG submission 184643) | Marine microbial communities from expanding oxygen minimum zones in the Saanich Inlet - ESP_85LU_5_DNA (SPAdes) (version 2) | ecosystem: Environmental > Aquatic > Marine > Intertidal zone... | reverse complement strand
GCACAGTAAACAGATCCTGCAGGCGATCCAGGCGATCGGTCGCATCCCCCGCCACAATAAGCGCATCCGACAGATGGCCCCGTTCCGCAAACTCCGCCAAACGGTCGAAATTCTCCTGATAATCAATATGAACGTCGGAAATCACCCAAACTCGGGAAGGAATCATGATACTGCGGGCCCTGCAGGTTGTTTTTATGTGGTGTTCAGCGTGCTTTTTATCGAATTAACCACAGGTTAACGACTTTGACACCGTTTGCAATCAAGGCACACCGTGAAATACTATGATTTGATGAAAGCCAAGCCAATTAAGAGGCACCATGAGCAGTTACCAAGATCTTGCCAGACAACAGCAATGCCACAGCAGCTTCGAGTGGTTACGCAGCGAAGCCATTGAATCCCTGAATGTCGTGGTATCCGAATACCGCCACAAAGCCACCGGTGCCATGCACTACCATATCGCCGCCGATAACGATGAGAACGTCTTTATGGTGGCCCTGCGCACCGTCCCTACCGACTCTACCGGTGTGGCGCACATTCTGGAGCACACCGCCCTGTGCGGCAGCGAGAAATACGCCGTGCGCGATCCGTTTTTTATGATGATCCGCCGCTCCCTCAACACCTTTATGAACGCCTTCACCGCCAGTGACTGGACCGCCTACCCGTTTGCCAGCAAGAATCGCAAGGATTTTGACAACCTGCTTTCGGTGTATCTGGATGCAGTGTTTTTCTCCCGCCTCGATCCCCTGGATTTTGCCCAGGAGGGCCACCGCCTGGACTTCGCCGAACCCGGCAACCCCGAGTCCGAACTGGTGTATAAGGGCGTGGTATACAACGAAATGAAGGGGGCCATGAGCTCCCCCACCAGCGAACTGTACGAGCAACTGGGCAGCTACCTGTTCCCATCCACCACCTATCACCACAACAGCGGCGGCGACCCGGAAACCATTCCGGACCTGAGTTATGAGCAGCTCAAAGCCTTCTACCAAACCCATTACCACCCCAGCAACGCAGTGATCATGACCTTTGGCGACATGCCCGCCAATGAGCTGCAGCAGGCGTTCGAAGAACGTGCCCTGCACCGCTTTCAGGCACTGGATCGAACCATCTCCGTTGGGGACGAAAAACGCTACGGTGCCCCCCTGCGCGTAGAAAGCGCCTACCCCACCGATCTGGAAGCCGGTGAAAGCGTTGATAACAAAACCCATATCGTGCTGGCCTGGCTACTGGGCCACAGCACCGATCTGGAAAGTCAGCTGAAAGCCGAACTGATGACCGATGTACTGCTGGACAACAGCGCCGCCCCCCTGCGCAAGCTGCTGGAAACCTGCGGCCTGGGCTCCTCTCCATCCCCGTTATGCGGATTAGAGGATTCCAACAGAGAAATGGCGTTTATGTGCGGGCTGGAAGGCAGCTCGCCACAGAGTGCAGCAGAACTGGAAGAAAAAGTACTGGCTGTGCTGCAGGAAGTTGCCGACCAAGGTGTCAGCCAATCGAGGCTGGAAGCGGCTCTGCACCAGTTGGAGCTGAGCCAACGGGAGATCGGCGGCGATCATTACCCCTATGGTTTGCAAATCATGATGGGTGCCATCTCCACCGCCATGCACCGGGGCGACCCCATCGCCCTGCTGAATCTTGATCCCGTGCTGGAAAAAATGCGTGAGGAGATCAAACAGCCGGACTTCATTCGAAAGCTGGTTAAAGAGTGTCTGCTGGACAACCCCCATCGGGTGCGGCTGGTCATGAAACCCGATGCCAATCTGGAACAGGTAAAAGAAGCCTACACCAAAGCCAAGCTGGCCAAACTTAAAGCGGCCATGAGCGCAGAAGACAAGCAACACATCATCGACTTGGCCAACGCACTGGAAGCCCGCCAGCAGCAGGAAGAAGATGAATCCGTGCTGCCCAAGGTGGGGCTGGAAGACGTGCCTGCGGCCATTCCCATGCCTGCCTACAGCGAGCAGACCCTGGCCAGCGGCAAACACACTCAATATGCACAAGGCACCAACGGCCTGGTCTATCAGCAGGTCATTTACGATCTGCCACCACTGAGCCAGCAACAACTGCAGTTGTTGCCCATCTTCACCCGTTGTGTAGGCGAACTGGGGGCGGGCGATCAGGATTACCTGCAGATACAAGAGCGCCTTAGCGAAGTCTCCGGCGGTGTGTTCGGCTTCTCTGTTTTACGGGGCGCCATCGACAACGAGCAGGCAGTAAAGGGTGTGCTGGCTTTTTCCGGCAAGGCGCTGAAACGCAACAGCGAGCCCCTGTCGGAGCTGATGCATAACATCATTGAGCAGCCCCGCTATGATGAATTGGAACACCTGCGGGAGCTGGTGGCCCAGCAACGGGCGCAACTGGATCAAAGCATCACCGGACAAGGCCACAGCCTCGCCATGATGGCAGCCAGCAGTGGCATGAACCCGGCCGCCTTGCTGTCCCATCAAGTGGGCGGCTTGGCGGGCATTCGTGCTATTAAGGATCTGGATCACCATTTGAACGAATCGGACAATCTGCAAAAGCTAAGCGATGATCTGGCAGCCCTGTCTTCCACCTTGCGCAGCGGCCAGCGCCAGTTTCTGGTGGTGGCAGAACAAGACGCCATCGCCAGCAGCAGTCGCTGTCTGGATGCATTCTGGAAGAGCAAACCCGCAGGCAGTACCGCCGATCTGAAACTGGATGAAGTGCGTCAGCAAGTGCAGCAAGCCTGGCTTACCAGCACCCAGGTCAACTTCTGCGCCAAAGCCTATCCAACGGTGCCGTCAGATCACCCTGATTCTGCAGTGTTATCCGTGCTGGGCGGCTTCCTGCGCAATGGCTATCTGCACAGGGCTATTCGGGAACAGGGTGGAGCCTATGGCGGTGGTGCATCCCAGGAATCCAATATTGCGGCGTTCCGCTTCTACTCCTATCGCGATCCACGACTGACAGAAACCCTGGCTGATTTTGATCAATCCATCGAATGGCTGCTCAGCAAAGATCATGGCTATCAACCGCTGGAAGAAGCAATCCTGGGTGTAATTGGGGCTTTGGATAAACCCAGCTCACCTGCAGGAGAAGCCAAGCAAGCCTTCCAAAGTAGATTATTCGGACGAGATGCCGAGTTCCAGCAACGCTTCCGCGAGCGGGTTTTAGCTACCACTGAAGCAGACCTGAAACGGGTGGCCCAAACCTATTTGCAACCCGAGCAGGCCAGCACTGCGGTTATCACTCACAAGCCAGCGTGGGAGGCTTCAGCACTGCAGGGCTTTGATTTGTTTCATGTGTGAAATCTGATACACACCTGCCAATAAAGACCGGAGCATCCTACCCTTGGGAATGCTCCGGTGCTTCTGACAACTTTGGGCCTTGCCTCACACTGGAATCATTTTTTAAACCGGGCTCGGGCCATAACCTTGGCCCACTCTGCAACCACCGCCTCATAAAACCGGTAAATGTAGTCACACCGCCCTCACCGGCTTCGCGAATCAACGCTACCCGCCGGGGCGTTTCAAACCAACGGGTTCGTGGCCACACGTGATGCACTGTGTGTAGATTCCTGTTCAGCATCAAATAGGACAGCGGCGCCGGTATCATCACATCCCAAGACACCGTCCGTACATCCACTGACGTATTCCGTGGCCTGATGTCCGCGCCATAATGTTCCGCCTGACTGAAGAAGAAATCCATCCAGGCAAACACGCAAAGCGGTAAAAGGTAAGCGACTAAAAACTGAACCGGTGCCAGGTAAGCAGCCACCCCTAACAGGCTCAACGTTAACGCCAGCACCACCCGAGCTCGATTCCATTCAAACTGCTTTCGTAACGGCACATAACGCCGCGCCAAATGGTTAATCTGCAAAGCCACATAGGCGTGCTCAATGGGTGATCCCAGTGCCATCCAGCGCGTTGCCGGGCTTTGGGCGTACAGTATTCCCTCCGGATCATCTTCATCACAGGTATGTCGGTGATGCTCGAGATGAAAAAAGCGATACGCGACCAGGTTAATACCGATCAGGGCGGCGGCCACGGAGCCAATGGCTTCATTCAAGCCGCGATGTGTTACAAAGTTGTAGTGCACGCTCTGGTGCATCAGCTCGAGCATCCCCATAAAGAAGAACCCCTGAATCACAACACTGGGCAGCAACCACGCAATTCGCCAACCTGAATCCCAGCCGAATACGCTACCACCCACAACCAGTACGGCAGAGTTCAACACAAACGCGGTCAGATACAGATAGCTTGGCCAGTCTGCCCGAGATGGAGTAGGCTCCTGAATCTTCATACGGCAATAACCGTTGCTGGATTACCTATGGAATCATCAATAGCACTCTTAACCATTCCCGCATCACCAAACAATGCCGCCCGTTGCTGCACCAATTGATCAATTATCCTATCTATCACCAAGTGGTAATCAACCACTTCAACGCAAGCACAAACGCCGTGCCCACCAGACAGCTGATCCGGCGGATACCCATCCCGTAAAAAGCGCATAGGCTTGTGTTCTGCTGGCCATAATTCTTTGAAAAAAGCCAGGAAAGCATCTTTAGGCATGCCGTGGCTATCCGTTAAACGCAGGTAATCTTCCGGCTTGATATCATGTTCACGGTGAGCATCTGCAAACCCCGGCATAGCCAGGCAGGCAGATACCGAGTTCATGCGCTTGACCGACATCAAACTGAGGGCGTTCAACACCATAATACGATGCGCTTGTTTGGTATATTCGCGTGAGATGCCAGCGGCCACCAGATACAGATTATCACCGGCCGGGTCATAGGTATCGTGCAACAACCCGGCTGAAGTGGCGTGGGCCCAGGAAGTAATTTCTGCAGGCTGCAACTTGGTCGGTTGCAAGATATACCAGCCCACGATTTCAGCTTCAATTGTGTTACTTTGAGGATTAGGTTTGCGCTTCTCCAGCACCCAAAACCAGGGCGTGCCATGGCTATTCAGGGTTTCTACCTGAATCTGTATCGACTCGATACTATCGGTCGCATCTTCCCCCAACCAGCCGTATTCCTGTTGATCAAGGCGCTGCAATTCGGGTACATCTTTCACTGCGGCAGGCCGAACAGCCCAATCGCCAATCCGAAACCCTGATTGGCAATAACGATTGTGACGCAGGTAATGACGTAGCGCGTGCAGCTCAATTAATACATCATCTGGCTGCTGCCGAAAGGCTTCATCCAGCGACAACGATTCTACCTGAACGTTATCCAGCAGATCACACAGGCCGCAAATAGTGGACACATTAAAGAACTGAGTAATGGATAACTCTTCCTGGCTCACCTGTTCGTATCGCTGACAAAATTCAACCGCCGCTAACGATCCCATTCCCTGATCAGTAAGGCAGGCATTCACATCAACTGCATTGGCATTCGGCAAATTCAGAATATCCGCAGCCAACGCCTGCAGAATCTGCTCTCTGGATGCATCCTCCGGCAGTGCGGCGACATGGGAGCCACTCAGGTCATCCACATCGACTTTGGCTTGTAACACATACAGCGCTTTTTCTTGCAGCGATCCATCCTGCCAGCGCTGACGACATGCCTGACGACGCACCTTGCCACTGGTGGTTTTTAACACGCTGCCAATAGGCGCTATGGCGATGGCATGACAGGCTACCTGATGATCCTCAAGAATTTTTAACTGTAGTGCGCTGGCCAATGTTTGCAGCTCTTCTGGTGATGCTTTCAGCTTTCGTATATCCACCAGTAACACCAGTTTTTCTTCCACACGCTCACTGGCACCAGAGCCCGTTTTAATATCCACCGTAAACGCGGCAACGGCCACTGGCTTAATGGGGTGATCCAAAGCCTCTACACTGCCTTCGATATCCTGCGGATACACATTGCGTCCACCCATGATGAGCAAGTCTTTCATGCGTCCACAAATATACAATTCACCTTCATGCACAAAACCCAGATCACCGGTACGCAAATACCCGACTGCACTCGCATTTTCAGTTTCTGAACCTTCAATCTTTGCGTTAAAGGCACGTTCATTCTCTTCGGGCATTTGCCAGTAGCCTGCGGCCTTGCTGGGTGAATCAACCCATATTTCACCGATTTGCCGACTGCCACCGGCACGCAGGCTGTCAGGGCAGACGATCTGCAGATCAACATCCCAAGCCCAGGTGCCGCTGCTCACCAGCTCGATACCATTGGAGTCGTTCTGCGCCAGTTCCCGCACCTGATTCTTATTCTCTAGCAAATCGCGATCAAACCATTTCACGGTGCCGCCGTTAAAAGTAACGCCCACGGTATGCTCCGCCAGCCCATAAGATGGCAAATGGGCCTCGGGCTTAAACCCGGCCACTGCGAATTCAGACACAAAGCGTTGCAGGGTTGCTGCACGAACAGGCTCTGCTGCGTTCATGGCGACTTGTATATGGCGTAGATCCCATTGTTGTCGCTGCTCCGGGGTTGTCTTTTGCACTGCCAGATCATAGGCAAAGTTTGGCCCCGCTGTATGAGTTGCTTTTTCGCGATGTAATAAGTCAAACCACAACGCAGGGCGTTTAATAAATGCATAAGGAGAGCACAAGGTTAACTGTACGTGCCCTGCCAGCGCGGTAACGATACCGCCTATCAAACCCAGGTCATGGTATTGCGGCACCCAGAACACACAGCGGGAATCAGCCGTGAGCTGCATGGCGGTGCGCGTGTATTCCATTTGATGTGCAAGATTGCCGTGGGTTATCACCACGCCTTTAGGTGCCGAGGTAGATCCAGATGTATATTGAATCAAAGCCACATCATCACGCAGCGGCTCCGGACCATACAATGGCTCATAATGTCCGTTTTGAATGGTGTCGGTGCTAACCCAGTCCAGCGCCAGGGTCCAACGGGAAGGGTCTTGCTCGGCCAACCTCTGAACACCGCCACGGTTACGGGTTCTCTCATACTGCTCGCTGGTCAGTATTAGCTGTGCATTACAGTCATGGGCAATACGATGGAACGCCTCCATCCCACTGTCGAACTTCCTTGGATTCGGCGGATACACTGGCACCGGAATCAAACCCGCCCGTAGACATCCAGCAAACGCAATCACAAAATCAATGGAGGGGGGATACACCAGCAGCACTCGGTCACCCACATTCAGACCACGCTCACGACGCAAGTAACCCGTAAGCGCATCCGTTCGAAGCGCCAAGTCATGCCAGGTAACCCGATGCTCGATGTCACCTTGCTCATTGGCGTAAGCATACACCGGTTGATTCGGCTGTTCAGTCGGACGGGTTTGCAGCGCCTGCAAAATAGATGTGAATGCGTTCATAGAATTGCTTCCATTGCAGAAAAGTTAAATCAGGTTGTTAGTACGGCACCGCCCTCAGGTTCAGTTCAGCGCCCATCAAAAGAAGGCCGTTTCAGGCACCAAAGGGTGAGGCCTCCCGGCAAATGATCTTTATGCAACACAGAAAACCCCATGGGTTCATAGAGCGCGATCAACCGCTCCTCAAATATTTCAAGGTAGGTTGGTACGTAATCAGCATCCGCTGTTTGCAGAATCTGCCTCAGTAGCGCGCCACCTTTGCCCAGGCTCTGGCTATCTGGCTCGACACCAACGGCCAATATGTACCAATGAGGTTCTGTAACCAGGTTGAGGCGTCGTTTTTCCAAATGGAGGCCAAGCAGAAAAGCGCGCCATGCTCCCAGCACGCCAAAATGCATAGGCAGCATCAAAGCACCGGCTTTGATTACCGCGAATAAAGAAGGGGATTGAGTGGGAGCAAATGCAAAAATTCCAGCATCATTCTCGCCGGTGGTCAGTATGCGGCCATAACGCAACGCCAATTTTGCGGCAAAGCGCCCGAAAAACCATGACAGGGGCTGTACACGGCTGTGCTTTTTTTCCAATACATATTGATAGTCAGGCGCATCATCCATAGCCCTGGCGACAGCAACACCAATACGATCCGTGTCCACTCCAACATTGCTGATTTCTTTAACCAATACCGAATTCACTGCCACTTCCTTTTCACTACAGCTATAGCGGCGCAGTATACGGTTGTTGTACAGAGCGGCTGTTATCCTTTAGCTGGATTGACAACGAAATAACATTGTGAAATTGGTTTTAGGCAGAGGGATGACGGGGGTTATCAGACTTTTTTGGTATGGTTGGTAATCTTAATGCAGTTGGCATCGCTCAACTTAATTGCAGGATTCTTAATGTGGATAAAGGTTTGCTGAATCACCAGCGCATCGGTACCGGCACGATGAGGCACCATCCCCGTGAGTCGCAACACTTCATCACGCTGTTCACCCCAACGATCCAGCTCCGACTCCGTCAGCAAGCCATAGATCGAGTCCAGCTTGAAACCCTGCAATACATGAGCCTCATAAAACATCAACGCCAGCCAGGTACGATCAACACCCCACCCATCACTGTAAACGGTCTTGCCTTCCAGCAATTCATTCAGCTCATCGGCCACCAAACGTGAGCACTGCCCCTCCGCCAGTAACTGATCCCGCGAGATACCATGCACGCTTTCGGCCGATTCCTGCCAATGGGTCCAATCTTCCATGGGCTTGATCAGCCAAACATGCAACGCACCATCGGGCATAGCCACACCGATCTCAATAGGGTAACTGCCAGATCCAAACCCGGAGGCCTCAATATCTAAAATAATGGGTGTTTCCACAAACCTTCTTGCCTTCGATATCCCGCTCTATTTAATGGGGCGGTAAAAGCTCTCATCTCGCCATCAAGATGGAGTAAACACAACATGCGTTTTGGTTCTGAAGCCCAACCTTACTGGCTTATAAAGCATGCTCATTTTGTAAGCGTAGGAGTATATCGTTTTTTGCACCAAATTGTGCGCGGTGTTATTCACAAAATCTGTGGATAACTTTGGGGATTGATTTGGGTTAAATTGCTGCAGCGCCTGTTTCATCACGGGAATGCGCATATTGCCTGTTTTTTGAGCAGCTTTTTACTGATTAGAAAACAGCATGTTAGGCGCCTGACACTATTCATCCACAGATAATGTCAATTTCATGACAACGCGCTCTGAAATAATAAATTCTGTTGATTAAATTTCTGATTTTGCCTGCCTTAGCGCGTAAGTAACTGCTGACCGACCCACTGGCGGGCAAACTGATAGGCGGTACGACCGCTGCGGGTGCCCCGATTATCTGCCCAGCGTACACACAAAACCTGCAATTCATCGGTCCACGGAATATCGATATTGTGAGGCGCCGCCAGACGCCGCAACCAATGCCGGGCGATGTCCAGATACATGGGTTGGTTAATAGGATAGAAAGACACCCACAACCCAAACCGGTCTGACAACGACACCTTTTCCTCCACCACCTCGGCATGATGAATCTCTGTCTCGCTGTTGCTGGCGCCAGCATTGTCAGACATATACTCGGGTATCAGATGACGACGGTTAGAGGTGGCGTATATCACCAGGTTTTCCGGTGACTGGTACATGCCCCCATCCAGTGCACTTTTCAACGCCTTGTAGCCCTCATCCTGTGCCTCAAACGACAAGTCATCGCAGAACAGCAGAAATCGGTACGGCTCCCCGGCAATGGCGCCAACGATGGCCATCAAATCCGCCAGATCGGATTTATCCACCTGAATTACCCGCAAACCCTGAGCGCTGTACTCGTTCAGCAGCGCCTGCACCAGAGACGATTTCCCGGTGCCACGAGAACCGGTCAAAAGCACGTTGTTGGCCGGTAAACCGCGCACAAACTGCTCAGTGTTCTTCACGACCTTTTCTTTTTGGGTATCCACACCGATGACATCCTGCAGCGCAATCCCCCCGGTGCTGCCCACCGCCTGCAGATGGCCGCTGTAACTTTGTCTTACCCACAGCGCCGCGTGAGTATTGGTCCAGTCCACCGGTTTACTGGGCCTTGGCAACAACGGCTCTACCCGCTCCAGAACACGATCCAGCTTCGCCACCAATTGAGGCAGTAACAATAAAGGTTTCACACGATCACCTGATTTTCTTCAACATGGATTCGAATTCATTCTGCCGCGCATCAGCTTCGCCTGAAAGCCCACCCAGGCTACCGAGCTTGGCCTGCAGGGGCTGCATCTGCTGCTGCAGGGCTTCATCCAGTTGGCCCTGCACCTGTTGCCGCAGGGCATTGGAGCGCTGTTTCAGCTCAGCCGACAGCGCGTTTTTCAAAACACCGTTCAGGTTTGTGGACACCTTCAGATCAGGGTTCTCCAGCGGGCCCTTGGCCGTTCCCGCCAGGGTAAGCTTTTGCAAAGACGACAGGCTCGCGGCCAGCATTGCTTGCCAATCGCCCTTGCCTGATGTTTGATCACCCCCCTGATTCAGGGCCATATCCAGATCAGAAAACACGCCATCCAACTTTAGATCCAGCTGACTGAGTGATTGAATGCTGGCTTTGGCTTCCAGATTTAATAGCGCTTGGTTCACCAGCAAACCCAAGCTCTCCGATTGCGACAGAGCAACCTGTTGCAGTCGGCTGTCTCTGACCGACAGAGAAAGGCTATCCTGCTCAGGCCCGCCCTCCTGGTGTGCCAGTAGCCCCTCCAGTTTGATGGTTCCAAGCGCATCCCCCACTGCGTTGACATCAATGCTGACAGGTTGCGACCACAGGGCAGGCGCGTCGGATAGGTTTTTGATGTCACCGTTAATGATGCCGCTGCGCCCTGCATGCTCAAAGGGGCCGGATAAGCGAATCAGCTTAACCAGAAAATCAGGGGAGGTCTGAACCTCGGCAGCATTCTGCCGGGCAGCCTCAACCGAGTCTG
>Ga0209555_10003359_pt1 | contig 10723 bp, 11 predicted proteins | sample SaaInl85LU_5_DNA_FD_184643 | JGI IMG/M metagenome (GOLD analysis project Ga0209555, IMG submission 184643) | Marine microbial communities from expanding oxygen minimum zones in the Saanich Inlet - ESP_85LU_5_DNA (SPAdes) (version 2) | ecosystem: Environmental > Aquatic > Marine > Intertidal... | reverse complement strand
ATTTCTTATTTCTTGTAAATCATCAAAATATAATGTTATCATTTTAAATTATTTTTTTTGGCAAAACTACTTTTTTCCAATTTTTCTTTTTAAATTCTTCGGTATTTTGCCATGTAGGTAATCCTTCTTTTTTCTTACGAATGATATCTGGCTCATATTCTTCTACCTCAAAATGTGTAATATGGCCTGATGTAACTTGTACGTCTTCAATTGTATAGTCTACCTCTATTGTATTATACCAATCTGCGAGTTCTGGAAAAGTTTCTACAAAATTCTTACCACGTCTTTTATCATATTGTTCATAGAACGATTTGAAATCATGGAAGTGTAAATCTTTTTCATCTTCAGTTTTAGTATGTCCTTGGTCTACCACTTCAATATAATCAATCAATCTTTGAATTTGTGCCTTTTCATGTATCGCAAGTAAATCATTATTTTTATTGATTTCAAACCAATCAAATAACTTCTTATGTAATTTTGCTTTTATATCATCGGGTAAATTTAAAGGAGACATAAATGCAGGCCATCTTAAAATGTTTAAATCAATAAGTGGTTTATTCCAACCATACTTTGCTTTTAACTCTAACATATCATCCATAAATTCCGTAATAGATACCAAACATAGTGAATTGATTGTCATCATAACAATCACTTGATTTATTTTACCTTCTTCAATTACTCTTACTAAGTTTTTTCTCCAAGTTGGATAAATTAAACCATCTCTAATATACTCAGCATGATTATCCATTGATTCATTTGATGTATATAAGTCAAATGCCTTTACATCAATTTCATGAGTAGTTTTTATTAATCTATCAATTAACTTATCAGGTACACCCAAATTAGAGTTTACTGCCATTGTTAATTTTGGAGATGGGTATTTCTTTACTTGTTCTAAGAAATTCCAAAAGTTAAAAGATGCAGATGGTTCTCCACCTGTAATTCTAAGTTCCTGTAATTCCTGTGAAAGTTCTGGCCACCATTCTATAAATGCATCTACATATGGATTATCTTTGCTATTTTTACCAAATGGCTCTGCCCAACTTCCATCAGCGTAATATGCTCCGGCAGAAGAAGTTTTGAATTTTTGATATGCACCATTATCTTCAATGTCTTTACCCCATGCAGTTGAATAACCACTATTACAATAAGAACAAGCAAAGTTACAAGTTCTATCAAATGATACTTCTACTGTTTTTAAATTTACATCGGCATCCCAAGGTACATCTTTTAATGCAGAGATATCTTCTGGTGTGTATATTCTTGATTTATAAATCCTATCTGCAATAGAATCTCTACCAATATCTTCAACTTTCCAACAATAAGAACATTCTGCAGGACGTATTCCCTCCAACATCATTTTTCTTGCAATCTTTTTGTGGTCTGTATTATGTAATGCAGATGGATTGGTTTTTATTTCTTCTAAATCAATTGGATGAGGAAGTGGTAAGTGACATGAGTTAGTAAACCCATGACCTAAGTGTAAAGATGCATTATACCATTTTGCTGCACAAAATGATTTACTTATCGTATTTAAGTGTTCGTCTCTCCACTCTGCTAATTCGTTTGCCATTGTTTTATAATTTGTGTATAAAATTACAGTTTCCTGTCATATCATACGATTTATCATGTATAAATTTTTCAAATGTATGGTATGATAATACTTTACCATCTACTTCTAATTTGAAATTATGTAAATTAAAATCAGTATAGTTTAAATTAAATCCATTTTTTGGGAAGTTTCCTGCCCCAAAGATAATATGAGGTGATTTATCAAAACCTAATTCACTTTCGTTTAATTTCACAGAAACTAATTCAATATCGTTGATACAAAAAGTAATTTCTTTACCATAAATATATTCAAATTTTATATTCATTTTTTTACCAACCTCAATAGTTTTTGGTAAAACTTTGGTATGTGTTTCTCCAGTATTATATAAGAAAATATCACATCCATTATCAACATCGAAACCAGAATACATTGGTAACATTGAAAATATAGTTTTTTTCTCACTTGAGTTATCTAGCAAGGTAAAATCAAATTCTATTTTAAAAGAATATTTACCATTTAGTTTTTTATTGGCAGGGTCTGTTGGAAATGTATCACAAATACTACTTGGCCAGAATATCCAAGGATTACCCTTTCTTATTTCTAACATAAAATTCTTTTAATTGTGGAAATGTTTCTGTAAAATTGGTTCCTCTACGAGTATCATATTCATCTACAAATTTAATAAAGTCTTGTCTAAACTTTTCAGTTGAAAACATACTTTTACCAATTGCATAATCATAAATTCGTTTTATCTTCTGTATCTCTACATTTGAAAATCCATAGTTATCATGTTTAAATTCTTTAATACCATAATATAATGCTTTCTCTGCAGATTCTAAAATAAGTTCTTTATGCTCATCATCTAAAATTTTAACAGATAAATGAGATGGCCACCTTAAATACGAAGTATCTAACTGAATTGCAGATATCCAATATCGTTCATTGTTTTGATGTTTTCTTTTCATTTCAAAAACCCTATCAATTAAATCACTATATGTGAATACTGATAAAGCATTAAAGGTTGCCATGATGTTTATAGTCATCTTTGGTAGTTCAGTCAGAAAAGTATCCACGTTAGTCCAAAAAGTTTCGTAATTCAATCCGAAACGAGTATATTCTGCTTGTTTATCAGTTCCTTCTACCGATGTAAAGATAATTAGCTCTCGTACCTTATTGTTATTTGATAAATCTTGACATAATTCTATGAAACGATTCATTAATTTTTCAGGTACATTCATATTGGTATTTATTGCCAAAGATAAATTTGGGTTTTGTTCCCAATTTTCTTGAATATATTCTAATACCTTAAATGTATCTTTAGAAAGCAATGGTTCTCCACCAGTTATTCTAAATGTATGTAAATCTTTATATAAATCAGGCCACCATTCCCAAAATGCTTCTACATAGGGGTTTTCTTCAGATTGTTTATACGGCATCTCACCCTTCTCTCTCAATGAATCTATTTGATTGTAATTTGTAGAAGTATTATATGGGCCGTGTTTTTCAATCTCATCTACCCATTTAGAAGAATATTGAGGACCACAATATGCACATGCAAAGTTACATGTGTTAGAAAATGAAACCTCAACATACTTTGGATTGAAATCAGTTTTCCAATGTGAATCTTTTATTTTATTGTATTCAGATAATGACCATGGTTCTGATGATTTAAAAGTTCTATCTGAAAATGAATCTGAATTATCTTCTACATTCCAACAATAGTTACACTCATCGGGTCGTTTACCCTCTAACATCTCTTTTCGTTTTTGTTTCTTAAAACGAGTATTATGTAATGCCGATGGATTTTTTCTAATTTCTCTTAATGGAATTTTATGAGGAGCAGGGTGGTGACATGAATGTGTCATACCTAATCCAAGATGCATTGTAACTTGTGTCCATTTAGCTAAACAAAAACCACACCCTACTTTATCTAATTTATTTTTTACGTCTTGTAATTGACTCATAGAGTAACATTTAACATAGTTGCATTTGGGGATATTTCATCCTTACCAACTAATTCATATTTTACAGAATTAATTCCATCTGATTTATAATCCCACTTTCCTTGCTGCATCTGATGTACAAATCTTCGTTCGTTTCTAGCAGTGGTTTCTCCTTTAGCCCATTTATCCACTCCACCAACATTTATCAATCCCTCATCTTCATGTGGTAAACATTTCAATCTACCTGGAATTCTATGTGGTACTGCAGTGTATGGTATTTGAATTTCATCTGATTTTATTTCACAATTATAGGAAATCCCATCGTTTCCATTGTTGGTTTTATCCAACACTAACCCATCTTTGAAATCATAATGTAGGGATAAACCATCATTAGTTGGGTTATTAGAAAGTTCAGAAACCTCGTATGAAGTCAATGCCCTATCCCACATTTTTAAATCAGCAATATCACCTTTGAACCATTTTGAAATATCATCATCATTTACCGATGTGGTAGTTCCTAAATAATAATCAACGTTACCATATCTTTTTAACATCCCCTCAAAGTGTTGTGGTGATGGGGTACCAGTTCCCCAACGAGAATCTGATTCTTTACCATTCATATAAAGATGTATGTTATTATCATCTACAACAAGAGTTATCCACGTCCATTGATTTTCATATCGTTTCATCCATTGATATAAATGGTCTTTCTGATTATTCCAAAGTTGTGCGGTATATGCACGTGAATTATTATAACTTAAACCATAATCAAATCCTGGTCTTCTTAAAATTGGATATTCACAAAATCTTCGTTCAGTATCACCTACTAACCAAATTGGAACTTTTTCTTCTTGTTGATGTGCACGAACTAATACTGAAATGGTATGAGAACGAGAAGTTAAATTTCTTAGTTTTCGAGTACATGGAATTTGTACATAAGAGTTCTTTCCATTAAAAGAAAGATAATCTCTCTTAGTACCCTCAAAATCCATATAACGGTTATCAACATAACCTTCTAAGTTACATCTCCAAAACAAATCATCATCTTCCATTCCCCAATCCCAATAATCATTTGAGTAACCATTGGTTTTTTCTACTTGTTCTTTTGAGAAAAGAATTGCACCACCAAAGTATTCTTCATACTTTAGTTCATAGTTCATCTGAGAAATATTGGTTGCAATGTGAATCGGATTATCTTTTGGAAACGAGTAATCACACCCTTCTTCAGGTATCATATCAATATCATGCCATACTATGTAGTCACATCCGTCTTCGAAAGCATGTTTAGCTGCAATGTTTTTCATTGCACCTCTATTAAAAAGTTTATCATCTATTTGATGACCAAAATATATATGGTAATCTATACCTCGTTCTTCAAGATACTTACCAATTGTTGGTACAAACTCTTTTAGGTGAGCTTCTCTATTTCTATATGGTACACAAACTCCTAATTTCATTTTATTGATTCTGCTATTGCTTTTTTAAACTTGGTAGTACTCCAACCATGTGAACGATTTATCCAATGGATTTGAGTTCCTAATTCTTTACCAGTATAGTCTTTATCGATATAATCATCACCTAAGAATCTAACATCTGGATTAACTGCCCTTAATAACACCATCAATTCTTCTTCAGTATTGTAACTTAAAAAAGTTGGATTGATAAAGAAGTGTTTTAACATTTCTTTTCGTTCCTCAACTGAGAGAATTGGTTTTAATTTTTCAGGTCTTTCGATTGTTGGGTCATCGTGTAAGAATATGTATTGTTTTTTACAATTATCATTTATTTCTTTAAATAACTCAATGTAACCAGGATGGATTACATCAAAGTTACCAGCGATTACTCCTATTTCTGGTTGGTATATCATAACTCTACTGTTATTTTAGTAGTTGTATCTGTTATTATTTCTTCTGAAATATTTTTATATCGAAGTGTGTTTAATCCATCTATTCTAAAATCAATTAAATCGTGTCTGACATCATTATAGTATTTTAATTGGTTTTTACGAGTTTCTTTATGAACCCATTTATTACCAACCGATGAGTTAGAGTCATGTTTTAAAGATTTAAATCTACTGTTCCTACGATATGGCTTTGGTAAGAAAGTAGTAAAGGATTGTTCATCTTTATATAAATATATATTTTCTAAATTAACCGAATAATTTCCACCCAAGTCAATACAAGTTTCCCCGTTAGATAATTCAGGTAAAATTTGAGAATATAGATATTCTGCTGATTTAAAATCTCCAAAATTTCTAATTTTTGGTTTAGTTGGATTTTGAGATATCTCCTTAACTTCCTTTGGAGTTAAACCAATATCGTATATCTCGATACACGATATTAACCCATAGAAAAAATCAGTATTAGTTTTCTTTCCGTTGGCAGCACCTATAAAAATTTCATCAGTAGATAGTTGTAAAATATCAGTATCAATATCTTGAGTTTCTAACAATTCACCATCTACATAAAACGAAATTTGTTTATCGGAATACACCATTGTTAAATGAACCCATCGTTCACCAATAATATCAGTAGAAATCGAGTATGGTTTTTTGTTTACATCGTAAGTTTGACAAAAGAATCTACGAAAGGAATTGTAAAATAATCCAATGTTATGACCTGGTATAGAAATAATTGGTAGTTCATCATATTCTTTATTTTCGTTAAATTTAACTCCGTGTGGTTTTACTAAAACTGAAATGGAAAAATCATCTTCAAGTAATGAGGTATTTTTTGATGAAAGGGTTATATAAGAAGTATATCCCTCAAACTGAAATGCTTCAAATTCCTTAATAGTGTCTTTACGAGTAGTTTCGGTATCTAATTCTAAATCTGATTGTAAACACCTAACTAATAAATCATCATCTTCAAAACCCCAGCCCCAATATTCATTAGAGAATCCATTGATGGTTTTAAAATCTTCTTTATTAAACATGGTTACACCACCAAAGTAATCAAAGAAAGTGGTTTCGTAATCATGTTCTTGTAAATGAGTTGCAAGATGTAATGGTTTGTCTGAATAAGAATAATCTACATCTTCGGGTAGCATATCCACGTCATGGAATACAAAGTAATCACATCCTTTATCGCATGCAGATTTGAATCCAACATTCAGAAGTTTACCACGATTAAATGGTTTATCATCTGATTGTTCAACGATAAAGATTTCATACTCCATATCCTTGAGGTAATCTTCCATATGAGAAACAAACCTTTTTAATTGTTGAGGTCTATCTCTATATGGAACTATTATACCAAGTTTATGAGATTGTATCTTCTCCTTCTGTTTTCTCTTGGATTCTCTCACTGCCTCTTTCTGGTCTATTAGTATTACCTACTGTTTTTGCTTTTGCTATTTGATAGAATTCGTTTAAATACCACTCAAATCGTTCTTGCCATAAATCAGCATCTAAGTCATAGAACCAATCATTCATATCACCAAGTGATGATGCAATTGATTCAAGTGCTTTAACACCTCTTTCTTCTAAACTTTTGTTTTCTGGTTCGTTAGATGTTGCCATAATTTAATTTTTTATTTTGAATTAATTCTTTTTTTAAGTAATCTACAATTTTCTTCTCTACTTCCGATTTATTATCATATGATGAATCTAATTTTGCTAAATAATTCTGTTTTAACAATTCAGTTTCTTTTAAGAAATCCTCATATTCTTTTTGTACAAAAATATCACTTGATACTGTGCTTACTTTATTTTTAGTCAATATCATTTCCAACATAAATAATATACTTGGAAATACTGATGAAAAATCACCATTAGATTGTGATAATTCTTTTGTATGATTGGCTAGTTTTTCTAAACCAATTACAATTTTTTCGTTATGTAACAATTCTAATAAGTTCATATTTTTCTCTATCTTGTTTATCTAATATAGTGTATTTTAATGTTGATAATCCAATTGATTTATAATCTAAGTTATTTGGAATTACATCATGAAAGAAAATATCAGAATTTTCTTCAATATCTGGATTATAGGTATAATATTTTTCTATTATATTGGAATCACCATCATGTACTAAAGATTTATAATTCCCATCTAACCGAATCGGAAGATAAATTTCATTAGGACTATATGCTTCTTCATTTACATTTAACTCACCATAAATTTGAATATGATTTAAAAATTTACCACTATCTAATAAAATATTATTTTTATAGACAGAATCATATTTGAAATAGTTACTTGGTGTTATTCCATGTTTGTTTTGTATTATATCTAACGATTTATTTCCTAAAAAATATAAAGATGAAATAGTATCTTCGTTTATAGTAGAATCGAAAACCAAAACATCAGATATATTAATAGTAGTGGTTTCTTCTGAAATTCTAATACAATGTTTACTATAATCAAATATTTGAAAATCAATAGGTAGTTCTATTTTTCTTGTATTATTATTTATAGTTAGTAAAAGTGTATTATTATCTTTATCATAAATCATTACACAATGATTCCAACGATTTCTAGCATAAGAATGAATAACTTCATAATGTGATTCATTACTATCCCAAATCTGTGCTATTAATTCATTGCCTTTACTTAAAAACAAACCAGTATCACATCCTTCAATTGCAAATATTTTTTTAACTGATTCTCTATCTGTGTTATCATTGAACCAAAGAGAAATTGAAAAAGAATTATTGGTTAGTTTTTTTGTTAAATAATTTAATGGTCCATATATTTTTTGGTTCTTATCAAAAAAATTATAATTTATAGATATTTTTCGTTTAGATGATGTTAGTTTAACATTTTCAATTCTATAAGGTAAGATATCAAGTTCATCATAATTTGAATAAACATTATTTAAATCATAATATTTTTCAAGATATGCACCACTTCGTTGTAACCTGTAAAGTAAATCTAAATCTTCAAAACCATAACCCCAATATTCATTAGAATATCCATTTGCGGTTTCAAAATCTTCACGATTTATTAAAACCACACCACCAAAATACTGTGGATAAGGTAGTTTATTATCATGTGCTTCTACATTAGTTGCAAGATGAGTTGGTGAATCTGGATATGAATAATCACAATCATCTGATAGTGGTAGCATATCAATATCGTGAAATGCAAAGTATGTATATTCCTCTCCAATTTCTTGAGTAACTATATTACATAATTTACCATAATTGAAAGGTCTATCATCGGTTTGTTCTGCAATAAAAATAGTATATTCAATTCCCTTATCTTTTAGGAATTCATGCATATGAGGGACAAAGACATCTAAGTGTTCTTGTCTATCACGATAAGGAACTATGATTGCTAATTTATCTTTCATATATTAATTATAACTTCGGTGAGTTCATTCCATTCATTATACTCACTATAATTCTTACGAATCATTTTCTGTAACTTATATTCTTTATTATCAACATCAATTTTCCAATCATTGAGTTGAATACCTCGGTACATCTTACGATATTCTTTCCAATAGGTATAATCTTCTTTAGTTTCTGAAACTTCTTTAAGTCTTTCTAAAACAGTTGAGTCCCACTTGAAGTGATGTACTTGAACAAACCCTTTTTTGATAGGATATCTTTTGGGATGATTCCAACCTCGTTCTCTCCAAGTATCACTATCATCAACTTTAGCAAAGTGTTGACCTGGTGTTACATCAACCGACCCTTTCATTACACAAACCTTATTTGGCATAGCCCCACTTATTGGATATCTAAAAAATCCTGCAAGTGGGAATGCTTCCCAAATGTTAGTATCTTGTTTCACTAAAGGAAACGAACCTCTCTCTCCTATCCTATCGAGAAACCCTCCTGTAATAAATTCCCATCCGTTTTCCTCACAATCAGAAATCATCTCTCTGATTGGTTTTGGGTAAATGTGGAATTCATCATCATCCGAAACCACCCACCATTCGTTTGGTTTGGTTTGTTTAACTTCGTTATATAATTCAGTTACTCGTTCCCAATTAAATTTTGGTTCAGTAACTATTTTGTAAGGTTTAATACCAAGATTAACAACATCTTCTAAAATACCATCAAGTTCGTGTTGTCTATAAACCACCACATAGATTTCATCTACGATATCTTTATAGTGTTTTAACATATGGGGAAGTAATGTAGTATTGTGTCCTACAACTGTAACCAAATTTAGTTTTTGCATCTCTGAAGTATTGTCAAACCAGTTGAAGATGGTCTACTTCTAAATATACCATTATTGAAAAAGTTAAAAATTTCCCACTCTGAGTTATCTTTTAATTCTTTGATTAACTTAGAAGGACCATTTGCGAAATTATCATTATGATTTTGGTCTGTAATATCTTTTGTTATTATTAAATCCTTCTCAAATGATTCGTCAGTATCATGTATGGAAATTACACCATGTTCAGATAGTAGTTTAGAATATAATTCAAAATCTTGTTTAACATCTTCATATGAATGGCCTGCATCAATATGTAAATAATCAATTTTAATATCTTCTTTTACAAAAAAGTTATAATATGCATTTTCAGTAGTATCATTCACAATTCTTGGATAAAAAGTTTTTCTTAAAAAAGAATCAACCTCCAACCAATCAGTAAATCCACCAACACCATTAGATGCATCAACTAAAAATGTAGTTCCTATATCTCCCCAGTTATAATCACGATTTCCTTCAAAAATCTCAGAATCATATAAATCTATTCTAGCTTGTGTCATTATTCTAGGAATAAATCCACCACCACTTCCTAAACATACACAAGTTTTTGCCCTCATGTATTGAATTATAGAGTAAATCAATAATCCATCACCTAAATGTAAATCAGTAGCACCATGAGTCCAGCGATAAGGAACTCTTTTAAGCTCAGTATATTCATTACCATTTACATCTTTCTTGTAATTTTGGTTATGAGTAAAAAAATCTTTTATGAAATCTAAATTTAGTAGTGTCATAACTATAATAGTGTTATAGTATATAAGTTAGAGGTTATTAATTTATTAAGTATTTTTTTAAACTATATTAGTTATATAACTATACCCCCTACCCCCTTTGTATATACATATATACGATTTCTCCAAACGATAAAAAAAAGTTAAAACTTTAACATTTAATTAAAAGAAAGATAATAACTGAGTTCTAACTTGGTCTACCCAGTCTTTTTTATTATCGTATTTTTTTAAGTATTCTATTAATTTATTTCTTTCGTTTACTCGTGTTTCGTGTGAATCTTTCTTTATTTGTTTTAAACAACTATCAAATTCGTTTTTCGTTCCAGC
>Ga0209555_10003355_pt1 | contig 10746 bp, 10 predicted proteins | sample SaaInl85LU_5_DNA_FD_184643 | JGI IMG/M metagenome (GOLD analysis project Ga0209555, IMG submission 184643) | Marine microbial communities from expanding oxygen minimum zones in the Saanich Inlet - ESP_85LU_5_DNA (SPAdes) (version 2) | ecosystem: Environmental > Aquatic > Marine > Intertidal... | reverse complement strand
TTCATCTCCTCGGAGGTCTCCTTCAACTCCTCCGGGTAATCCCGAAAGAGACCCAAGAGAAATCGTGAGCACTACGCCAAGAAAGAAAACAAAAGATGCGGTCTTCTTTTCGCCCTCGTTTAGCTGATAAAAAACAAAATACACCACCTCAGCAACGGGATGGAAGCGGTAGCTCACAGAACAGATAGCCTACTGCCTAGCTGGGCGAGGACTACAAGTGTACAGCCCGAGTATTGCCACCAATAGATAAACACTAGACATAAAAAAGCACCACCGCTAGGTAGTGCTTATAATTCATTTGTTGTCAGGCATTTACCAACCCTACCGAACTGCCTGAATGACTAGCAATATTCTTTGTACACTTGCTGCAGGTGATTGGAAATCATCTCGGCACTGCGACCTTCTATATGGTGACGCTCCACAAAGTGAACTAGCTCACCGTCTTTGAAAACGCCAATACTCGGGCTACTAGGAGGGTAGGGAAGAAGGTGCTCTCTTGCTGTGGCCACGGCCTCGCTATCTACACCTGCGAATACAGTGAATAGATTGTCGGGCTTTTTGTCACCGCCAAGTGATGCTACGGCACCTGGTCGGCAGGTTCCTGCTGCACATCCGCATACGCTATTTATTACAAGAAGAGAAGTGCCTTTGGCATTGGCTAGTGCAGTGTTGACCTGCTCAGCATCTCTAAGTTCTGTGAAACCATTATTTGTCAAATCTGCTCGCATAGGAGCTACTAATTCTGCTGGATACATCTTTTTTTAGGTATTTATTGCAAATATGCAACAAAAGCAAGGAATGGATTGTTCTGTAAGTATTAAATTTGCACCACTTTTAATTTAAAGAATGACAACACAAACGATGAGCAATTACAAGGTAAAAGACATTTCGCTAGCGGATTGGGGACGTAAAGAGATAAACATAGCCGAAGCGGAGATGCCGGGCTTGATGGCTCTTAGAGAAGAATTTGGAGATAGCAAGCCTCTTGCTGGAGCTCGTATAGCAGGATGTCTGCATATGACAATTCAAACGGCGGTACTCATAGAAACCCTACAAGCACTAGGTGCTGAGGTGACTTGGAGTAGTTGTAATATATTCTCGACACAAGATCAGGCTGCTGCTGCTATAGCTGCTGCGGGCACGGCTGTATATGCGTGGAAGGGTATGAACGAGGAAGAATTTGACTGGTGTATAGAGCAGACTTTGCACGGTTTTGAGGGTGGTAAGCCCCTGAATATGATTCTTGACGACGGTGGAGACTTAACCAATATGGTATTGGATAAGTATCCACAACTGGTAGAAGGCATCAGAGGTATCTCAGAAGAGACTACTACAGGTGTACTCAGACTGTATGATAGACAAAAAGCAGGAACACTTCCTCTTCCAGCTATCAACATCAATGACTCTGTTACCAAATCAAAGTTTGATAACAAGTACGGATGTAAAGAGTCTGCAGTAGATGCGATACGTAGAGCTACGGATGTAATGATAGCAGGTAAAGTAGCAGTAGTAGCTGGATACGGAGACGTAGGAAAAGGTACTGCAGCGTCACTGGCAGGAGCAGGTGCGAGAGTTATCGTTACCGAAATAGATCCAATATGTGCATTGCAAGCTGCTATGGACGGTTTTGAAGTGAAGAAAATGGAGAATGCTATTCCTAGAGCTCAAATAGTAGTAACTGCTACCGGTAACAAGGATATCCTTACGGAGAAGCACTTCAAGTTAATGAACGACAAAACGATAGTGTGTAACATTGGTCACTTTGACAATGAGATAGACATCGCTTACCTAAATGATAATTACGGAGATACTAAATTTGAAGTAAAGCCTCAGGTAGATGTTTACAATGTAGACGGAAACGAGCTTATCGTCCTTGCAGAAGGTAGATTGGTAAACTTGGGTTGTGCTACAGGTCACCCATCATTTGTAATGAGTAACTCATTCACTAACCAAACGCTTGCTCAACTAGAGCTGTGGGAAAACAGTGCCAACTACAAAAACGAAGTATATGTACTACCTAAGCATCTAGATGAGAAAGTAGCCGCACTTCACCTTGCCAAAATAGGTGTAGAGCTAGAGGAACTATCTCAAGACCAAGCAGACTACATCGGTGTAGGAATGAATGGTCCTTACAAAGGAGATGCGTACAGATATTAATTCGCAAAGCGAATAATATCAAATTTCAACATAATAAATTTCAAATCCCAATTGCCTAAGGCGATTGGGATTTTTTTTATTTATCTTTGGGATTGTGAGAGTAGTTATTGCATCAAGTGTCGCTTTCTTGTTTTTCGCAAACATTGTGTATGCTCAGGTAGTTACTATGGATGATAGAGAAGAACTAGCTTTTGAGTACATCGAGGATTCCTGTGCGAAATATATTAATATTAATTTACTAGATAGAAAGCCACTAGTCATTGATGATAGAATTTTTAAGTACAGTGATACCACCTGCATTCACTATACTTCCCCTGGTTCAAAAGAAGTTAGAATTCATTGCTATCCTGATTTTGACAATTATGTCTTTAGATATGTTGGAGATTCAATTTCGAACGAATTTCGGATTTCTAACCAAGAAGTTAGTAGAGATACATTCACTTGGTCTTTTTCTAGATTGGTCGTTGACGATAAGAATGATTCGAATGACTCATTAGATATTGATGAGCTTCTTACGTCATTATATGAAGGAGCAGGTTCTTGGATAAGTTTACCGGTTTTTAATAAAAACTGTGACTTAATGATTGTAGAATATGGTCATATCTGTGGAATGCTATGTGGTTATGGCGTAACTATTCTATATGAGTTTAAAAATGGGAAGTGGAATAAAAAGAAAATTCTTGCCGAATGGGTTAGCTAAACTACCTAATCCTACTCACCCCAGTACTCCCCTTGCAACTATACACTGCATCAGCAGATTCTATGTCCTGCAGAGAAACTTGCTTCTCCGTGATAGCAAAACCATAGTTTCTGAGTAGGTATCGTTGGGTAGCTCCGTTTACTCCGCCGCTTTGGAGGCTCGGGATGAATAAATCTTCGCCTTTTTGAATGATAATATTACTGACTAGCTCTTCGCAGATGTGTCCTTTTGTGTTTTGGATGAGGAGATAATCGGCTTGCTGCTCTTGCTTATACTTAGCGGCAAGCACATAGTAGATGCTGCTAAGGCTTTTTACGGTAAGCCAAGGCATCAACGGTTTTGCTTCGGGATATATGGCGAGTGTTCCTTTACGAACTGGTGCAGATTGGAGGTCGGTAGCTAGGTCTAACGAAGTGGGAAGATAAAACGGTTGACTATGTTCTGTAAACGATTGGTCAAAAGCGACTTCGTCGGTTTCGGGAGCATACTTACCTTGTCCATCTCTGAAAAAATTGATTCGTAAACTACCATTATCAGGATATTCAGATGCTAACGCAAAAATGAAATCTTCATCAATGTTGAAAGCAGGATACATGTCGTAAATGACGAGTGCCTCTGCAATGCGATCAATGTGAGTTTCTACTAAGGGTATTTCTCCGTTTCGTGTTCTTATGGTTTCAAAAAAACCGTCACCGTATAAGTAACCTCTGTTCATAGTGTTATGCGAATAACATACCAGCAATGGTTGCCGTCATGAGGCAGGCAAGCGTGCCGCCTAGTAGTGCTCGTAGGCCTAGTTTGGCTAAGACACTTCGTTGGTTTGGTGCTATAGAGCTGATACCTCCTATTTGTATACCTATAGAGGCGAAATTAGAAAATCCACAAAGTGCGTAAGTCATTATTACGACTGATCTATGTCCTAAAGCTCCAACACCGTTACCTGCGATAATATCTTTGAGTGATAGATAGGCAATGAATTCATTAATTACTGTTTTTTGTCCTAGTAGTTGTCCGCTGAGTACTATGTCTTCAGAATTTATGCCAATCACCCACGCCAAAGGAGCAAAGAGGTACCCCAAGATCATCTCTAGGTTAAAGTTGTCGTATATGGTGTTTGCAGCTATTTTCTCATTGAGTGATTGGAAATGCCAAGAACCAATGCCATCAAAGGCACCTACCATATTCACAAGCAAATAGTTAATCATAGCAATGAAAGCCAAGAAGACCAGTATCATTCCTGCTACATTCACAGCTAGTTTTATACCGTCTGTTGTGCCATTAGCTATGGCTTCTAATGGTCCATTGCCCATTTGTTCTTTACTGAGATTTAATTCTGTGTCTACTTCGTCTGTTTCTGGAAAAAGAATCTTAGCACATACGATAGCAGCAGGAGCAGATAGTATAGATGCAGTAAGAAGATGCTTGGCAAATTCTTGCTGAGAGGCAATATCATCTCCTCCTAAAAAACCGATAAATGCGGCAAATACTCCGCCTGCTATGGTAGCCATACCGCCTGTCATTAAGCACAATATTTCTGACTTGCTCATTTTGGATATGTATGGTTTTACGACCAAAGGAGCTTCTGTTTGTCCTACAAATATGTTAGCGGCTGCAGCTAGACTCTCTGCTCCCGATAGACGCATAGTTTTACTTAAAATCCAAGCAAAACCGTAAACGACCTTTTGCAGAATGCCCAGATAGTATAAAAGTGAAGTGAGTGCAGAAAAGAAAACCACGGTAGGCAATACCTTGAAAGCAAAAATGTAGCCCATTGTCTTGCTGATTTCGGGGTTAGACGTAACTAGGTTGCCAAAGATGAATTCCGCTCCGATGTCTGTAAAGGATAATAGCTGCGTAAAGAAATTAGCGAGGTAAGAGAATATATCTGACAATGAAATCTCGGTAAATGGAATTTCTACTTCAGAAAATATAAGTAATCCGAGTACGAGCTGTATACTGACTCCTGCTAGTACAAGTTTCCAATTTACTTTTTTCTTGTGCTTGCTAAAAAGAAAGGCTATGCCAATAAGTATGATTAAGCCCAGTAAACCTCTTAGTATTTCCATCTAATTTTTTTAAAGCGGTAAATATAAGGTTATCCATTAGTTGAATTCGTAAATTTTGGATATTGACCATTCACATGAGATGCACATTCTGAGCATTCGCCCATTTAAGGTGAAGTAATCAGACGCGTATTCTCGGTTGTTTTTACCGAGTCTATTCTTGTGTTCGACTAATAAGCAAGAGTACTATGACTTATCTTTGCACTCAGCTTATTAACTCAATATGCACGAACAAACACCTTATACTCCAATTAATAAAGTACGAATAGTCACCGCTGCCTCGCTTTTTGATGGGCACGATGCTGCCATCAATGTGATGCGTAGAATCATACAAGCTACGGGCTGTGAGGTAATACACCTAGGGCACGATAGAAGTGCTGAGGAGGTAGTAAATACTGCCATACAAGAGGATGCCAATGCTATAGCTATGACCAGCTACCAAGGTGGTCACAATGAGTATTTCAAGTACATGCGAGACTTACTCAATGAAAAAGGAGCGGGTCACATCAAGCTCTTCGGAGGAGGAGGAGGCACTATCCTTCCTTCTGAGATAGCAGAGCTAGAAGCATACGGTGTCACCAAAATATATCATCCAGACGATGGCAGAGCAATGGGTCTGCAAGGGATGATAAACGACTTGGTGCAGAAATCGGATTTCCCTACGGGTAAAGACTTAACGGATGAAGTAGAGGAGTTCCGAGCAATGAATAAAATGTCGATAGCGAGAGTCATCTCTGCTGCCGAAAATTTTCCGGAGGAAAATAAATCATTACTAGAAGGTATAAAGGCGGAGGCTAAAGCCATAAAAACTCCAGTACTCGGTATCACAGGAACAGGTGGTGCGGGTAAGAGTAGCTTGGTAGACGAATTAGTGCGACGTTTTCTGCTTGATTTTACAGATAAAAACATTGCTATCATATCGGTAGATCCTTCTAAACGAAAGACAGGTGGAGCTTTACTCGGTGATAGAATCCGAATGAATAGCATTCGAAATAATCGCGTTTATATGCGTTCGTTAGCTACCCGTCAGGCTAATTTGGCACTTTCGGCTCATATAGATTCGGCCAAAGACATACTAAAAGTAGCGGGTTTTGATTTTATCATCTTAGAAACATCGGGAATAGGCCAAAGCGATACAGAAATCACAGACCATTGTGATGCTTCTTTATATGTAATGACACCAGAGTATGGTGCGGCTACACAGTTAGAGAAGATAGATATGTTGGACTTTGCAGATGTGATAGCTCTTAATAAGTTTGACAAGCGAGGTGGACTAGATGCACTAAGGGATGTGAAAAAGCAGTTTCAGCGTAATCACGTCCTATTTGACCAAGATCCAGATGAGATGCCGGTATACGGCACTATCGCGAGTCAGTTCAATGATCCGGGGGTGAATTCACTCTACGCTCAGTTGATAGATACTATAAACGAGCGAACAGGAGCAGGGTTTGACTCTAATCTAGTGGCGGCTAACGAGATGTCGGAGAAGATATTTATCATTCCACCAAAAAGAGTGCGATACCTCTCTGAGATAGCCGAAAACAATAGAGCCTACGACAAATGGGCAAAAGAGCAGTCTGCCATAGCTCAGAAACTATACGGAATCAAGAAAACCATCAGCACCATACAAGAATCCGAAATATCGGATGCAGATAGACTGATAAAAGACCTAGAAGAAACGTACACCAAAGTAGCCTTGGATTTTGATCCGAAACTACAACTGGTAATAGACGGATGGGACGCCGTAAAAGAATCCTACGCCAATGATATCTACACCTACCTAGTGCGTAATAGAGAGATAAAGGTAGAGACGAAAACAATCTCACTTTCACACCAAAAAATAAGTAAAGTATCGCTACCAAAGTATGAGGCTTGGGGAGATGTTCTGCAGTGGAATCTGCAAGAAAACGTACCGGGTAAGTTTCCATTTACCGCAGGTATCTACCCGTTCAAACGTCAGGGAGAAGACCCGACTAGAATGTTTGCCGGAGAAGGAGGACCAGAGCGTACCAACAAGCGTTTTCACTACCTCAGTAGCAGTATGCCAGCCAAGAGATTGTCTACGGCATTTGACTCGGTTACGCTATACGGTAATGATCCAGACCACAGACCAGATATCTATGGTAAAATTGGGAATGCGGGTGTGAGCATCTGCTGCCTAGACGATGCCAAAAAACTATACTCCGGATTTAACCTAGCACACGCTATGACCTCTGTGAGTATGACTATAAATGGTCCTGCACCTATGCTGCTTGGATTCTTTATGAATGCAGCAATCGACCAGCAGTGTGAGCTCTACATCAAAGAAAATGCACTAGAAGCCGAAATTCAGAAAAAGATAGATGCTTACTTCAAAACGAAAGGAAGCGAACGGCCACAGTACGATGGTGACTTGCCAGAGGGCAATGACGGACTAGGGCTAATGCTCCTTGGACTCACAGGAGACAAAGTGCTACCTGCCGATGTGTATGCTCAGATAAAAGCAGACACGCTCAAGCAAGTGCGTGGCACAGTGCAAGCCGATATACTAAAAGAAGACCAAGCACAAAATACGTGCATCTTCTCTACGGAGTTTGCTCTACGCCTAATGGGTGATGTGCAGCAGTACTTTACCGATAATGGCGTACGAAATTTTTACTCTGTCAGTATCTCGGGGTATCACATAGCCGAGGCGGGTGCTAATCCGATTACACAACTGGCATTTACCCTAGCCAATGGATTTACGTACGTAGAATACTACCTCAGCCGTGGGATGGATATCAATGACTTTGGACCGAACTTATCGTTCTTTTTCTCCAATGGTATTGACCCAGAATATGCCGTAATAGGCCGTGTAGCTAGAAAAATATGGGCCAAGGCGATGAAGCTAAAATACGGAGCCAATGAGCGTAGTCAAATGCTCAAATACCACATCCAAACCAGTGGTAGAAGCTTGCACGCACAGGAGATAGATTTCAATGATATACGTACTACATTACAGGCACTGTACGCGATCTATGATAACTGTAACTCACTGCATACCAATGCGTATGACGAGGCCATCACTACACCTACAGAAGAAAGTGTACGTAGAGCCGTGGCGATACAGCTCATCATAAACAAGGAGCTAGGACTCGCTCGTAACGAGAACCCTATGCAAGGATCGTTTATCACCGAAGAACTCACCGAACTAGTAGAAGAAGCGGTACTGGCCGAGTTTGATAAAATAACCGAGCGTGGTGGTGTGCTTGGAGCTATGGAGACCATGTACCAACGCTCTAAGATACAAGAAGAGAGTCTGTATTACGAAACCTTGAAGCATAACGGTGACTTCCCTATCATAGGGGTAAATACCTTCCTAAGCAGCAAAGGCTCGCCTACGATCTTGCCCAAAGAGGTGATACGAGCTACAGAAGACGAAAAGCAATTTCAGATCAATACACTCCAGAGCCTAAACAAATGCTACGACGCAGAAGCTACGCAGATACTGGCTGAGATACAGCAAGTAGCCTTGCAAAATGGCAATGTCTTCGAAGCACTGATGGAAGCATGTAAAGTATGCTCATTGGGGCAGATTACGAGTGCTTTGTTTGAAGTTGGGGGGCAGTATAGAAGGAATATGTAAGTGAAGGTTGTTGGAATCATAATAAGTGTTAGTCTTCTTTTGGGTATATCTGGCTGTAGTCAGAAATTAGAGAATCATTTTTGCTCCGATAATGAACTTAGGATTTGGACAGTAATCACTGAAGAAGGCCAATATAATGAGCTTGCAAGTTCAGATTCTTTGGAGTTTTTTTTAATGGGAACATTGGAAATTCAGGTGTAATATTAAATGAGACTTGAAATACTGTTGTCTACAAAGATTATATGCTAGCATATAGAAGTGCCCTTTCTTCCACCCCTTTGGGGTCTCCGGCACGGGACCCCAAAGCCTCGTGAGCACCTTTTTCCTCGACAAAAAATCAACCCCAAGAAGTTCGCCGCAGCGAGCCTCTTTGAAGTTGCCTAGTAAATCTCCCGATAATCTGTAACCCACTTGTTATCTTCCTCCTTCTCATAAAAAACAGCAGAAGAGTAAACATATTGCGTATAGTCTTCTGCTAACATCCATTTGCCTTGGCACGGGTTCCTATGCAGATAATCTAGCTTTATGATGAGCATATCTCTACTCAACATTGCTATCGCATCAAAAGAGTCTTTGAAAACTTTGTGCTTTTGACCTTTGTCCTTTTCTCTGTTAGTAGTGCTTGCGAACAACTCTTGCAACACATACTCTTTTTTATCCTTTTCTAGATTAGCGATGATAGCATAAGCTATGAATCGTTTGCCATTGGCTACTATTTGATTTAAGTTTTTGGGGCAATCTATCGGTATATGAAAGAGTCCGTGAAAATGATTGGGCATTATCACGTGTCCCAAAACTTTTACGTCTATGGTTTTTAAATACTCAAACCACTTGTAAAATGCTGCGTATGCCTCAGCTTCTGAAATGAGTGAATACCACTTATAGCATGTAAATGTGACGAAATAGGTCGTGTTAACTTCAATATGAGGGGTTCTGATTGCTATTTGAGCAAAGCTAAGAGATTTGGATGTAATTCTGTGCTAGCGATTTCTTTTGGGTCCTCTTCGAGACACCCCAAAGAGGCTAAAATTTTAAAATTCTCGCTTTCTTGTCTACCTCAACCCATCCAAATCGTACCTCGACACAAAGTCCCAAATGAGCTGAGCGGTAGATTTGCCTTGGTAGGTATTGCTAAACCATACGTGATCTCCGTTTACGTACTTGTAGAGTTCCACCGATGCTCCATTGTCTCCTTGGTCATATAAGGAGTACTCTATGGTAACAGATCCGCTGGTTTCGGTATTCTGAGTTGGGGAGGTTGAGGTGTTATTGAAACCTACCCAATAATCAACTACCGATTGTGCTGAATTGTAATACGTATTGCCCGCATACGGAATCACACCATCATTGGTGCCGTGTAAATGGATAACCGGCATAGGGTGACTGGTAGGGGCAGAGGTGCCTAAGTCTAGCATAGCTCCAGATACAGAACCTACTGCTGCTATGAGCTCACTCTTATAATTAGCTAGTCCGTAAGACATCATTCCACCGTTGGAATAGCCGCAGGCATATACACGCTTGGTGTCTATGGAATACTCGCTAGCTAGTGCATTGATTAATGTTTCTATAAATCCCAGATCGTCTGCATCACTTTTGTTGTCATCGCTAGGCAGGCTTGGGTTCCAATGCGATGATCCTCCTATCTCAGTGCCTTGTGGGTATACCAATATGAACGTTTCTGATTCTGCTAAGGAACGCATATCAGCATCCTGCATATGCCCGCTTGCCGTTCCTCCAAATCCGTGAAAATTGAACATTAACGGTACTTCAGCAATGCCATCATAAGAGACTGGGATAAAGATGACATATTCTCTTTGCGTACCATCGTGTACTATGCTTCGCGTAGATAGTTGCTCTTGTGTAGTGGTTTCTTCAGGTTTAGCAGGTTCTTCTTCCTGGCAACTAGAAAACGAAAGAGCGAAAAAGAATAGGATGAATATACTTCTGGTCATCCCTCAAAGGTAGAAATATTTTTTTGCACTAGTCTCTAGTTAGTATGTTTTGGTAAAAGTACGTATCCTCACGAACTCCCTTGGAACGCTGATGACGCGGATTGTACGGATTACCCTCCTTTGTGGTCCTGTGCGAGACACCCTAAAGCGGCTAGTATTCTTTTTACGCCAACGTAATAGGTACAGCAGACTAAATGCTTACAGCAATCCACGCTCTTTGAGCACTTCTTTGAGTACCTTGTCTTTCTTGTCTTTTCGGATGAGCATTAC
>Ga0209555_10003353_pt1 | contig 10748 bp, 12 predicted proteins | sample SaaInl85LU_5_DNA_FD_184643 | JGI IMG/M metagenome (GOLD analysis project Ga0209555, IMG submission 184643) | Marine microbial communities from expanding oxygen minimum zones in the Saanich Inlet - ESP_85LU_5_DNA (SPAdes) (version 2) | ecosystem: Environmental > Aquatic > Marine > Intertidal... | reverse complement strand
TTGTGCGCAGCCAAGTGTAGTTCAGCTGTTTGGCGCGCCAGTCTGCTGCAAGTTGTTGCCAGCACTCAGCTATTGCGTGGTTTTCTGGCTGTGATGCTGCTCGGCGGGCGGCCGAGGCTACATCAAACAACGTGCCGTAAGCATCGAAAACACAGGTGGTGATGGGCATTTCCTTGGCTCCTTCAACGTACAAAGCCAGAGTGCCCATCCGCCCGCCAGCGTCAAGCGTGTCTGTGACACGCTAGGTCGTGTGTTAAAGGTTTTCGGACTGCGGCATGCCCAGCACGTGGTAGCCGCCATCCACTCGGATGATCTCGCCGGTTGTGCACGCGCCTGCATCTGACGCCAGATACACGGCTGTGCCGCCCACGGCCTCTAGGGTTGCGTTTGAACGCAGCGGTGCGTTTGTCTCGGTCTGCCGGAAGGTCTTGCGCGCGCCGCCAATCGCCGCACCTGCTAAAGTTTTCATCGGGCCGGGACTGATTGCGTTTACGCGAATGCCGTCTGGGCCTAGATCATTGGCAAGATAGCGCGTTGCACTTTCAAGTGCCGCTTTGGCAACGCCCATCACGTTATAGAAAGGTGTAACGCGGTTGCTGCCTTGGTACGTCAAGGTCAGTACTGTGCCCCCGTTTGGCATCAACAAAGACGCGCGTTTTGCACAATCAATCAGAGAATAACAGCTGATTGCCATAGAGTTCTTGAAGTTGTCCCGTGAGGTGTCCGAGATGCGGCCCGTCAGCTCATTTTTGTCGGAATATGCAATGGCGTGCACCAAAAAGTCGATCGTGCCCCACTTGTCTTTGAGCGTTTCAAACGCTGCGTCCATCGAGGCGTCATCGGTGACGTCCACATCGACCATAATGTCCGAACCAACGCTTTCAGCCAGTGGCGCCAGACGCTTGCCAAAAGCTTCGCCTTGGTAGGAGAATGCCAATTCGGCGCCTGCGCGGTGCATTTCGCGGGCAATGCCCCAAGCGATTGAGCGCTCATTCGCGACACCCATGATCAGGCCGCGTTTACCTTGCAATGAATTGGTCATTTTTCTTCCTCATATACTTACGAACTAAGTGACCCGTTTGGGCGCTTAGGTCAAGTTGACGCAGGGTTTTATGAGGAAGGGTTCGATGTGCGAGCAGCAGTTGAAGCACCCGCACATCTGGTTCGTATGGGTTTAGTCTTGGAACTTGCTCAACAGCATTGAGCCGTTTGTCCCACCAAAGCCGAACGAGTTTGTCATGACCGTATCAAGGCCAGCGTTGTCTACGCGCGCGGTTGCAATCTCTGCAGGGTCGAGTGCTGGGTCAAGGTTTTCGACGTTGATTGATGGCGCGATAAAGTCGTCTTTCAGCATCAACAAGCAGTAGATCGCTTCTTGTGCGCCAGTTGCCCCTTGTGAGTGGCCAGTCATTGATTTGGTCGAGCTGATCACAGGTGTGCTGCCTTGTCCGAAAACGCGGCGCACTGCTTCTACTTCACCAACGTCACCGACAGGTGTGGATGTGCCGTGGGCATTGATGTAGCTGATCTTGCGGTCTTGCGGCAAAGTTTGCAGCGCCAAACGCATTGCCCGTTCGCCGCCCTCACCAGATGGCGCAACCATGTCTGCGCCGTCGGATGTTGCGCCAAGGCCTGTGACTTCTGCATAGATCTTCGCACCGCGCGCTTTGGCGTGCTCAAGATCTTCAAGCACTACAATCGCGCCGCCCCCTGCAATGACAAACCCGTCACGGTCTGCGTCAAACGCCCGTGAGGCTTTCTCGGGCGTGTCGTTATATTTCGATGACATCGCGCCCATCGCATCAAAGAGGCACGACAGAGTCCAATCAAGTTCTTCGCCGCCGCCTGCAAACATGACGTCTTGCTTGCCCATCATGATTTGTTCTGCTGCGTTGCCGATACAGTGCAGGGAAGTGGAACATGCAGAGGTGATTGAGTAGTTGATACCCTTAATTTGGAACGCGGTTGCCAAATTCGCGCTGATTGTCGACCCCATACATTTTGGCACCGCGAATGGTCCGATACGTTTGGTTGCACCGCTTTTCAAAACAGTCTGATGTGCTGCCAGCATGGATGACGTTGAAGGGCCGCCAGAACCTGCAACCAAACCAGTGCGCGGGTTAACAACATCTTTTTCCTCAAGGCCTGAATCTGCGATCGCTTGGCTCATGGCGATGTGGGCGTATGCCGCGCCGGGGCCCATGAAACGCATGGCACGTTTGTCGATATGTTCCTTGGGGTCAATTTTCAGGGTGCCGGCGACTTGGCTGCGAAACCCGTGCTCGGCCATTTCCTCAGACGCAACAATTCCGCTTTTACCTGCTTTCAAAGCGGTAGTGACTTCCTCGGCTGAATTTCCGATGGGCGATACAATTCCCAGTCCTGTGACGACAACGCGGCGCATGAGCAGCTCCCTTTATTGGCTTTATGGATATGTATGGGAGAGCCGCTGGCGGGGCAAGAGGGGCGCTGACCAACAGCGGTATCGAAGCGTGCGCGTCAACGAAAAGTGCCGCTGTCTTTATGAAGCAGCGGCACCTTTATTTGTCTCATCGGTTTTGGGTGAACCCAATGTGATCCTTAGCTTTCGCTTAGTGCCACTTTCATGTCTTTGACTTGGTAAATCACTTCGCCGTCTGCCTCCACGATGCCGTCTGCAACGCCCATGGTTAGGCGGCGGGTTTGGATCGCCTTGGTGAAGTCAATTTTGTAGGTAAGTAATTTGCGGTCAGGACGCACCATGCCGGTCAGCTTCACTTCGCCAACGCCAAGCGCATAGCCGCGCCCCTGCCAGCCGCGCCAGCCAAGGTTAAAGCCCGTTAACTGCCACAGGCCGTCAAGGCCCAGACAGCCGGGCATGATGGGGTTTCCGGGAAAGTGACAATCGAAAAACCACAGATCAGGGGTGATATCGAACTCTGCGGTGATGTGGCCTTTGCCGTGTGCGCCGCCGTCTGCAGAAACGTCCATGATCCGGTCCATCATCAGCATGGGTGGGGCTGGAAGTTGTGCATTACCTTCGCCAAATAGCTCCCCACGGGCGCATTTTAGCAGATCATCTTTGTCGAAGCTGGTGGGGAATTGGGACATGTTTTTCTCTTTCGTCACATTGCGTGGCTTGCTCATGTCATCTCTATCATTGCCGTAAAGTCAGGTGCAACCGTCTGGCCTCCTGTGGGTAAAGAGCTGAGCAAATGCCCATAAAGAAAAGCCATCTTTACGCATTCTTGCCTTTGCAGTTGAAAACGGCTCGCAAAATAGCATATATCAACAACATGAGTACTGAGACGCTTCTCCCAACCCAACGTGGCACTGACTGGCTTACCGCCGGTGGTGTGCGACCAACGAAACAACGCGTTTCATTGGCGACATTGCTTGTGGGCGATGGGCAGAACCGCCACGTAACGGCCGAAGGGCTTTATGAGGCTGCGTCAAAATCGGGCGAGGGGGTGTCTCTTGCGACCGTTTACAACACTCTGGCCGCGTTTTGTGATGCGGGGCTGATGCGTGAGATTACGGTTGATGGTGCGAAAAGTTATTTCGACACCAACATGTCAGATCACCCGCATTTTTACTGGGAAGACACCGCGTCTTTGACGGATGCGCCAGCGGATCAGCTGGAAATTGCCAAACTTCCGGACTTGCCCGAAGGGGCTGAGATTGCGTCAGTTGATGTCGTCATCCGTCTGCGCCGCACTTAATTACTTGTTAAATTAGCACCACTGACCGGGCTCCATTAGCCCGAGGTCCAAAAGCTGTTGCGAGTGCCATTCAAACTGCACCGAATTACGCCACTTAAACGTTGAGATATCAAAAGATGAACCGGGGTTCCGCTTTAACGCCTTTGCCGTGCGAAAAGAGGCCACCACCGCAGTGATGTTGTTGTGCCAAGGGCAAGCGTAGGTGTTGTATTCTTCATCGTTCAGTGTGTGATCCGTGCGCAGCTCAAGTCCTGCCTTGGCACGAAACAGGCTGATCCGGTCAATTTTGCGGCGCTGCTCAGGGATGTGTTCCTCGAACCGCCACCGTACTCCGCCAAAGAAATCAAGCTGCCTTTCTTTCGGCTCCCAATTGGCGTCGGGGTCTTTGCGGGCCAGTGCGTAGTAGCCTGATTTATCAAGGCACGCGCGCTCAACGGAAACCGCATTGGGATGCGCGTTCAGATCGTCTGCATAGAGGTCAATCACATATGTCAGCATCGCATCGCGCCGTTCTTCGGCATGAAACTGTAGCATTTCCTTGATGCTACGGGTCTCGCAGAACGGGTAAAACAAGTATTCGGCGTTATGACAGTAATAGACCCATTGCCCGTTTGCGGCACCGATGACCCGGTTTACGTGCGTGCAAACTGCCTCTGGTTCAATCGGGTCATAGGCAATGCGGTGTACCACCTCTTCATGGGTGGGATCGATGGTGATGTCATCCACCGCAAAGACCAAAACGGTGCCAAACCCAAGACCAAGATGATGTTTGATCGTGCTGTTCACCTCAACGCTGTCTTCCACAAAGATCAGCGCAATCGGCCCTTGGCGCAGCACATCTGCGCCTGAGGCGATGAAATCATCTAATGTATTGTGCCGCATAACCTGTGAAATCCGTCAATAGTACCCGTTGACAGTGCTTCAATAGCGAACCATTTGCATGCCAGAACTACATTATATACATGGGCGCATGGGCGCGCATAGTGCTTTCCTCATCCCAACCAGCAAGGGTCCTTGTCATGGCTGACACCAAGAAGTTGTTTATCAAAACCTACGGCTGTCAAATGAACGTCTATGACAGTGAACGCATGGCCGAGGCGATGGGCTCCAAGGGCTACACAGAAGTGTCCAGCCCCGAAGAAGCCGATATGATTTTGCTCAACACCTGCCACATCCGTGAGAAGGCCGCCGAAAAAGTCTACTCCGAACTGGGCCGTCTCAAGACGCTTAAGACCGATAAGCCGGACCTGAAGATTGGTGTGGCGGGCTGTGTGGCTCAGGCTGAGGGTGAAGAGATCATGCGTCGCCAGCCCGCAGTTGATCTTGTTGTTGGGCCGCAGTCGTATCACCGCCTGCCCGAGATGGAGGAGAAAATCCAAACGGGCCGCAAGGCGCTCGACACGGATTTCCCCGAAGAAGATAAATTCGACCACCTGAAATCGCGCCCCAAAGCCAAACGTGGCCCAACGGCGTTTCTAACGGTTCAAGAGGGCTGTGATAAATTCTGCGCGTTCTGCGTGGTGCCGTACACCCGCGGTGCCGAAGTCAGCCGCCCCGCGTCGCGCATCGTCACAGAAGCCCGTGATCTGGTAGAACGCGGTGTGCGCGAAATTACACTGCTGGGCCAAAACGTGAATGCGTATCACGGTGCGGCGGACGACGGTTCTGATACGTCATTGGCGCAACTTATCTGGCAGCTGGACAAAATTGACGGTTTGGAGCGGATCCGCTTCACAACTTCACACCCCAATGACATGACCGATGACCTGATCGAAGCACACGGTACATGCGATAAACTGATGCCGTATTTGCACTTGCCTGTGCAGTCAGGAAGTAACCGTATTCTCAAGGCGATGAACCGTAAGCACACCGCCGAAGAGTACCTTCAGGTGATTGAGCGTATCCGCGCAGCGCGCCCTGACATTATGCTCTCTGGCGACTTTATCGTAGGTTTTCCGGGCGAAACGGATCAGGACTTCGAAGACACTATGTCTTTGATCCGCGCCACAAACTACGGCTCTGCGTTCAGCTTTAAATACTCTACACGCCCCGGCACGCCAGCGGCAGAAAAGCCGCAGATTGATGATGGGGTCGCAAGCGAGCGCCTTCAGCGCCTTCAGACACTGATTTCAGAGCAGCAACGCGCAGGTCAAGACAGTATGGTTGGTCGCAAAGTGAAAGTTCTCTTTGAAAAACGTGGCCGCCGCGAGGGGCAGTTGATTGGCAAGTCCGAGTATCTGCACGCCACCCATGCATTTGCCCCTGATCATCTGTTGGGCGAGGTGGCTGAAGTGCTGATCACCGCCTCTGAAAGCAACTCGCTGACCGGAGAGCTTGTCTCGTCCTGAAGTGCGCGCAGGCCTTTGGTCACCGATATTTCATACGATAGCGCGTAAATCGGCAAAAATAGGCTGTTCGCCTAGCCATTGTTGCGCAATCACGCACAATATGTGGTAGTTTTTTCTTCACAAACTGCCCGAATTTGCTAGAGTTTTAGGTATTAACGGATTTTTGACACGCCGACGTCAAAACTGATTTCCGTGTTTTTGAGTGAACACCGGTTACAACGGCAGAGGATACATCTCGTGGTGAATAGAGTGAAAAACATAGCGCAATCCGCTATAGCAACGGCTGCGGTCGCTGTGGCGGCGTTGGCGTTTCAGACAACTGATGCAGCTGCACAACAGCGCACAGTGGTAGGCGAGCGTTACGTACCAACAATCTGGGTTGATCCCGATGGCTGCGAGCATTGGGTGATGGATGACGGCGCGGAAGGCTTTATGACGCCTCACGTCACCCGCCAAGGCATTCCGGTGTGTAATCGCGGCAATACGTGCGGCGTTATCAACTCTGACCAACTTTTTGCCACCAACCGGTATCATGTCTCGAACGCAGGCCGCGCGCGTTTGGCCGAGTTTTTCCGCGAAACCGGTGCGGCGGGCTACGTTATTACTGGCCACACAGATAGCCGCGCATCTGACGCCTACAACATGCGCTTATCATTGAACCGCGCAAACGCGGTCGCTGCGGTGGGTCGCTCTGCAGGGGCCAATATTGTGGATGTACGCGGTTACGGGGAACGCCAACCACGTGCATCAAATAAAACCCAAGCAGGCTTGGCGCAAAACCGCCGCGTCGAAATCATCTGTATCCGCTGAGGAGTGAGTAAATGAATATTGTGAAAACCATCGCTCTTGGGTCGGCGGGATTGCTTGTGGCGGGCTGTGTGTCTGGCTTTGAGGGTGGACCTCGGGACGACAAAACCGTTGATGCAGGCTTTCGTGGCAACAAAGACCTAAGCCAGTTGCAGGCGGGTATCTGGGTTGATCCAACAGGCTGTGACCACTGGATCATCGATGACGGTATTGAAGGGTATTTGTCCGCGCGTTTGGACCCCGACGGCAAGCCAGTTTGCTCAGGCGTCGCCCCACCCAACACAGCCATCGGTCCTTTCAAGGGCGCCGATGATGTATCTGATCCGCTCTGATCCGGCTGATCCTAGCGACGTGTTTCTGGAACCCCTGCCAACTGGCGGGGGTTTTATTTTTAGCGCTACAACACTTTAGGGCGGCAACCGTTCATTGTTCGCGCTTTTGCTTTGCTGCGGCTTTGCGTTCTTCATACCGTTGCCAAAGGAACATCTGACCGTTTTGTCGTGCGTTGGCCAACCATAGGCGTTTGCGCACGCCTGGGCTTTCTAAGTGCGTGTAAACGCCGCCAGAGTGGCGTGGCCAGTCGATCGCGTGTCCTTGTCTGACCATTTCTGCGGACACATCTGTCCCGTCTGGTAGGTAGCATTTTGCGACTGCTCGTCCGAAGTGATCAATTGCCGTAATTTCTGCTGTGATCCGCTGTCCCTTACATAATTCAAGAAGTTTCCATTTGGCTTTTTGGCCATAAGGGTGATTGATCTCGGGGGCATCAACGCCAAACAATCTGATTTCCGTTTTCTGAATGCGCAGGCTGTCTCCGTCGATAATGTAGGCGGGGCCTTCCAGTTTTTCGCCCACCTCAGGAGTAGGCGGCTTTGGAGGTGTGCGTGACGCTGTAGCGATTGGAGCAGTAGTTTTTCGTGTAGGGCTGACCTGCTTCGGAAGGGTACTTTGCCGCGGCCGTGCTGTTGATTGTGGCGGTGGGGTTTTGTGCCCCATCTGCGATGCAATCCACCAAACAACTGCACATAAAGCGATAAGCGCAAATATTTCCATAAACCTGTTCACCAATTAACACGGCTGTGCCGCTACCACTAAATACCTCAATACTATGTCGGCAAAATGTTGGTAGGTACAGACTTTGCTGGGAATGAGTGTTCGGCTGGGTCGTTGCGTCAAAACGTCTCTTATCTCTTCAGCACGCTGGTCGTCCGAAAAAATGTTATAATTGTGTGAAACAGGCTTTTGGTGGGTTGCATCCCCATGCCCGTGGGGACACGGTTGAAGCCACGTTCTGGCCAACCGCCACCGACACATCAAAAGGGAGACATGATTGCCTGTCGATACGCTGATACCTGAGACCGGATCTGCTTCAGATCAGGGTCCAGACACAACAGAGACGCTTCTCGAGTTTCCTGACAACCGCCTTTTGATTGACTTATGCGGTGAATACGATCGCAATCTTAGCCACATTGAGAACGCGCTTTCGCTTCAGATTATCCGCCGTGGCAACCGTCTGGCGTTGATCGGTGACGTAGACACAAGTGCACGTGCGGCGCAGGTTTTGGGTGGGCTCTACATGCGGCTTGAAGCGGGCGGCGAAGTTGATATTGGCGAGATTGACGGCGCACTACGCCTGAGCGCCCCTGTTTTCGATCCTGCCAAAGACGGTACAGAGGAAAAGCCTGCGACGGCCGCAGGCGGCATGACCGGTGCGCAAATCGAGATGTTTAAAGGTGGTGATGTTGAGATCACCACTCGCAAGAAATTGGTCAAACCACGCACGCAAGCCCAGAAAAATTATGTGCGTGAGATTTTCAAAAATGAGTTGTGCTTTGGTATCGGTCCCGCCGGGACAGGCAAAACGTATCTTGCTGTCGCTGCTGCGGTGAACATGTTTGTTGGCGGTAAAGTGGATAAGATCATTCTATCGCGCCCGGCCGTTGAGGCCGGTGAGCGTCTTGGCTTTTTACCCGGGGACATGAAAGACAAAGTCGACCCCTATATGCAGCCGCTCTATGATGCGTTGAATGATTTTCTGCCGTCCAAACAAGTTACAAAGCTGATCGAAGACAAAAAGATCGAGATCGCACCGCTTGCCTTCATGCGCGGTCGGACGTTGGCTAATGCGTTTGTTGTGCTGGACGAGGCGCAGAACGCCACATCCATGCAAATGAAGATGTTCCTGACCCGTCTGGGTGAAGGGTCACGAATGGTGATTACTGGCGATCGCACGCAGGTTGATTTGCCGCGTGGTGTTCAATCAGGGCTGCGTGACGCAGAACGTCTTTTGAACGGGATAAAGCACATCAGCTTCAACTATTTCACCGCCAAGGACGTCGTGCGTCACCACTTGGTCGCCAAAATTATTGAGGCGTATGACAAAGATGATCCGGCCAAAGGATGATCGACGTCGTGCTAGAAGACGCGCGCTGGGCGGGGCTTGAGGCGCTGGCTGTTGCTGCCACTGACGCTACGCTGACCCATTTGTCGCTGGATCCTGCGTCTTATTTGGTGTGCGTTATGGGCTGTGATGATGCGCGGATTGCCGAGTTGAACGCCGAATTTCGCGAGAAACAAACCGCGACAAATGTGTTGTCATGGCCCGCCCAAGAGCTTGCCCCACCGCAAGCCCCAACACCTGATCCGTTCGAGGATGAAACAGAGTTGGGTGATATCGCGCTGGCATATGAGACGTGCCATCGCGAGGCAGAGGAAGCCCAGCTTACCCCACAGGCGCATATTACCCATTTAATTGTGCATGGAACCCTTCATTTATTGGGGTATGATCACATTGAAGACACAGATGCAGAGTTGATGGAGGGTTTAGAAGTAGAAATCCTTGCAAAACTGGGCATCCCTAACCCATATTAGCTAAGTCCGAGGGCGACTGGCCCCTTACAAACACGATTGTGACACGATGAACGACAGTTCCGACGGCTCCTCTAGCGCAGCGCAACGCGCGCAGGCACTTGCTGCCACACCGTCTAAATCCCCTTCCTCTGATGACACTAATGATGTTGCGGCGGAACTCCGCTCCACTGATGCGCAACCTGCCCTTGAGGCTGACGTGCCGGTGGCGAAATCTGACAGCTTTTTCGGCCGTATCATTGGCGCGCTTAGCCCTGCGGATGATACCCGTTCTGATGCGGGGGCAGGCGCAAATGCCGGCGCGCGCTCGACCCACGGAATGATCAACTTGCGCCGGTTGCAGTTGGATGACATTGCTATTCCGCGTGCAGATATTACCGGCGTGGCGCTTGATATTTCAAAAGATGATCTGGTCGAAGTTTTCCGCCACAGCGGTTTTACCCGCTTGCCCGTTTATGACGGCAATCTTGATGCGCCGGTCGGGTTGATCCACCTAAAAGACCTTGCCCTGCGTCACGGGTTTAATGGGTCCAAGAAGTTTGACCTAAAAGCGATGCTGCGCGAATTGATCTATGCGCCGCCCTCCATGCCGACTGGGGTTTTGCTGCAAAAGATGCAGGCCGAGCGCATTCATATGGCGCTTGTCATCGATGAATATGGCGGTGTGGACGGCTTGGTCACCATTGAGGATTTGATTGAGCAAGTCATCGGTGAGATCGAAGACGAGCACGATGTGGCCGATGCAGACATGTGGAGCCAGGAAACGGATGGTAGCTATCTTGCGCTGGCCAAAACGCCGCTTGATGAGTTTGAGCACCACATCAGCCAATCCCTGACGGATCACGAAGACATCGACGAAGAGGGCATCGATACCCTTGGTGGACTGGTCTTTATGTTGTCCGGTTCGGTGCCGGCGCGCGGCGAGGTGGTCAAACACCCTGCTGGACCAGAATTTGAAGTGATTGATGCAGACCCGCGCCGGATCAAACGCCTTAGGGTACGGGTGCCTTGATCCCAAAACTGC
>Ga0209555_10003349_pt1 | contig 10766 bp, 9 predicted proteins | sample SaaInl85LU_5_DNA_FD_184643 | JGI IMG/M metagenome (GOLD analysis project Ga0209555, IMG submission 184643) | Marine microbial communities from expanding oxygen minimum zones in the Saanich Inlet - ESP_85LU_5_DNA (SPAdes) (version 2) | ecosystem: Environmental > Aquatic > Marine > Intertidal zone... | reverse complement strand
CTCTTGTTCAGCAACCTTATTGTTATCAGAAGCATCAAAATAGTCCAATAAAATTTTTATCTTTTGATCTATATTAGCTTCTGGATTTTCAAAAACACGGTAGATGTATGTTTTTGCTTTTGCTTCGTCTCCTTTTTGACGATAGAAATTGGCTAATGCAAAATTCAATTGCGGATCGTTTGGAGCTAATCTCTCCATCTCATTATAAACAGCTATAGCTTCCTGCTCTTTGCCATTTACCATGTAAGTATCTGCTAAGGTCTTATAATACTCCATACTTCCGGGATAAGCCTCAATGAGTTTTCTAACCTCAGCCGCAGCTTTATCTACTTCTCCTCCTTTCAAATAAATTTGATGCTTGAGCATTGATATTTGATCAGAAACACCCATTTCATCCTCAATTCTATCTAATTCAGCAAAACCAGCCTTAATATTACCTTTAAATAGATACATTCCTGCTAATTCGTAACGCATTTCAATATCTCCTGGCTTCTGTTTCGCTAAGCTTTCATAAGTCTTGATTGCCTCATCAATTTTCTGAAGCTCTATAGCTAATTTAGCCTTTAAATAAGCGTACCAATAATTATCTGCGTTTAACTCAACAGCCTTCGAAACATACTCATAAGCCGAACTAATATTACCTTGATCCGCATTAATTTGAGCTAACTCATAGTAAGGAGCTGCTTGATTTGGATCAATAGAGATACATTTTAGAAAACCCTTTTGAGCAGCATCTAAACTACCCAACATTTTTTCTTTGTTTGCATCTATTAGCTCTTCCTCAAAAGCTATTCGTTGCTTTTCTGTTAGCACAGATATTTGAATAGGTTCTTTAGAAGCCTGCTTATTAGACATACATCCCACCATTACAATAGATAAAGTAATGATAGAAATGGTTAATCGAAGGTTATAAATCATTATAGTCTCCTATGCTACACTCGTTTAATTCATTCTTGATACTGGTAAAATTACCGATCATAGAATTAGTGTAAGTTACCCCTTTTAAATCGCTATTGGTTTGAATAATAGAATTTTCAATAATTGAGTTTTCAATAACAGTGTTATCACCCACAGATACATGAGGCCCTATTACCGAGTTGGTAATTACAGCGTTTTCCCCTATGTAACTCGGTTCAATGATAACAGAATTTTTTATCGTAGCAGATTGGGAAACAATGTGCTGATCTTTAATAAATTCTAATACCCGCTGATTGGTATAAACCGTCGCATTTTTATTTCCACAATCTAACCATTCGTCTACTTTACCTGGAGAAAAACGAATGCCTTTTTGCTTCATACTTTCAAGTGCATTAGTCAATTGATACTCACCTTTTTCTCTGACATCGTTATCAATTAAGTATTGAAGTTCTTTATTAAGATTAGCACCATCTTTAAAGTAGTAAATACCAATAATGGCCATATCAGAAACAAACTCTTGAGGCTTTTCGATAAAATCTGTAATCACATTATTATCATCTACTTTTACTACACCAAACGCTTTAGGGTCTTCTACACTTTGCACCCAAATAATTCCATCTTTAGAGTCGTCAAGTGTAAAGTCAGCACGAAATAAGGTATCCGCAAATGCAACAACTACTTTCCCATCTAATAAATCCTTAGCACACAAAATAGCATGAGCTGTGCCTAATGCTTCCTCTTGATGAAAAATTCGGCCCTTAGCCCCTAAACTTTCCGCTACAGAAATTAAATGCTTTTCTACTTCTGCTCCGAAATCTCCAATAATAAATCCAATTTCTTCAATCGGCTCAGCACATACTTTCGCAATGTCTTCTACTAATCGTTGCACAATTGGTTTTCCTGCTATTGGTAATAATGGTTTTGGTATGGTTAAGGTATGTGGTCGCATGCGCTTTCCAATACCTGCCATTGGTACTATAATCTTCATATAATGTCTTTTAGAGTTTCTTATTTTACACCAGTACTTCCGAATCCGCCTGTTCCTCTTTCAGTATCTTCTAGGCTTTCTACCGAAATCCATTCTGCCTGTTCATGGGCAGCGATGACCATTTGAGCTATTCGTTCTCCGTCTTCTATTACAAAAGGTTCGTTAGATAAGTTGACTAAAATTATTCGAATTTCTCCTCTATAATCGGCATCTATAGTGCCAGGGGAGTTTAGAACAGTGATTCCTTTTTTTAGAGCTAACCCACTTCTTGGTCTCACTTGTGCTTCATATCCAACGGGTATTTCCATAAAAAGCCCTGTGGGAACGAGTGTTCTTTCTAAAGGTTTTAGTGTAATAGGAGTATCGATGTTAGCCCTTAAATCTACGCCTGCTGCTGCAGCAGTCCCATAATCAGGCAAAGCGTGTTTTGATTGATTTACAATTTTTATCTTCATTCAGTTAGAAGGATTGTGAGAATTTTTCTCATGTATGAAACGAAGTAATACTCTACGAAATTAGAACTTTTTTAGGTTTTTCTAAAATGATGACTAACCCAATATAGGCGGCTAAAAAAAGAAGATTAATGCCATATAAAACGAACTGAGAATCAATCGAAATAAAAGTAGAGCCGAAATAAAGCAATAAGGCTGCTGTAAGATAAATAAGGATTCGTTTAACAGGATAGTTTACAGGGAAATACTTCTGTCCTAAGTAATATGAAATCACGACCATGGTAGCATAACAAATCAACGTAGTAACAGCAGAACCCATATAGCCAACTCGTGGAATTAAAATAAGGTTTAATACAATGGTAATGGTTGCTCCAATTAATGAAATAGCAGCTCCGTAGCGCGTTTTTCCGCTTAATTTATACCAAATAGAAAGGTTATAAAAAATTCCTAAAAAGATATTGGCCAACAATAAAAAAGGAACTACACCTAAGCCTACCCAATATTCTTCATTTCTAACAAAGTGCTTGATAATATCCATGTAAAGCATAACTCCTAAAAAGATAAACGAACATACAATTACAAAATACTTCATCACTAAAGCGTAGGACTTAGTTGCGTCTTGCTCTTTAGATTGATTAAAGAAAAAGGGCTCAGCTGCATATTTGAATGCCTGTATAAAAATGGTGATGATGATAGATATTTTATAACATGCTCCGTAAATTCCAGCTTCTGCAGTGGCAGCATCTACTCCAATTTCACCCTTTAACAACCATTTTACTAATATTTTATCTGCATTTTCATTGACAATTATCGCCAAGCTTCCTACTAAAATGGGCCATCCATAACTCAACATTCTTTTGAGTAGCCCAAAATCAACTTTCCATTTTGCTTTCAATATAATTGGTGAAAGCAATAGAAACTTAAGCGCAGAAGCAAAAAGATTGGCTATAAAAACATATCCTACACCAATAGTAGGTGTGAAAAAGTACTCGGTAAAAATGTTAGAAGCTCCTTCATGATAAGCAGGTATACAGTAACCAATCCAGAAAATATTTAATCCTACATTTAAGAAAATAGACACCAAATTGACCATAGCGAAATACGACGCCCTATTTTGATCGCGTAATTTGGCTAATGGAATAGAAGAAATAGCATCTAACCCTACAATGAATGCAAACCATATAACATATTCTGCGTTATCTGGATAGCTAATAAAATTGGCTATTTTTTGTGCAAATATATAGGCTGTGGTAATAAAAATCACCGTGGTAGCTATTAATGCTAAAACAGTGGTCGTAAAAACTTCATCTTTATTATTTTCTTCTTTAGAATTGAATCTAAAAAAGGCTGTTTCCATTCCGTAAGTTAACAGTATTACCAAAAATGATACATAGGCGTACATTTCTATAATTACCCCAAATTTATCAGGGAGAAAAACAGCGGTATGTATGGGCACCAACACATAATTTAATAAACGGCCAACGATACTTGGCAATCCATAAATAGCGGTTTGACCTGCTAGTTTTTTTAATGGATTCATCTTAATTATGTGGGAATAAGCTCATAAAAATCTCAATTAATTGCCCAGAAAGTTAGGCTTTCTTTTTTCTAGAAAAGCGGTCGTTCCTTCTTTAAAGTCTGCTGTTTCAAAACAATCACCGAAATGCTTAATTTCTGATTCAAATCCATCTACGCCATCTCTATAACCATCATTTATCGCTTGTATTGCCTTACTAATAGCCACCGATGAATTTCTTGAAATTTTGTGGGCCATTTTTTTGGCTGTTTCCAACAGTTCTTCTTGCGTAGTAACTTGATTTACCAAACCAATTCGGTGCGCCTCGTTGGCATCAATCATAGCTGCTGTCATGATTAATTCCATTGCTTTACCTTTGCCTGCTAATTGCGCCAAACGCTGTGTACCTCCATATCCAGGAATTACTCCTAGTGTAACTTCTGGCAATCCCATTTTTGCGTTATCTGATGCAATACGAATGTGACAACTCATGGCCAATTCCAACCCACCACCTAAAGCAAATCCATTTACAGCAGCAATTACAGGAGTTTGACATTTCTCTACTACGTTAAATAAAGTATTTTGTCCTTGCTGACTTAGCACGCCGCCTTCAACTCCGCTAAAATTAGCAAATTCAGAAATATCAGCTCCTGCTACAAATGCTTTTTCGCCAGAACCTGTGATAATAATTGCGGTTACTTCCTTGCTAGCGTCTGCCGTTCTTACAGCATCGCCGATCTCTTGAATGGTTTGCTTATTCAGCGCATTTAATTTGTCCGGACGGTTGATGGTGATTAGTTGAACAGAGCCATCATTCTCTACTAAAATATTTTGGGCCATTTTATGTTATTTTTTTCAAAAGTATTATTTATTCTTCAGCTAATCGGGGCAATGAAATGATAAAAGTAGTGCCAACTCCGAGTTCAGTTTCAAAATAAACTTGCCCATTCGACTGCTCCACTACATTTTTTACAATCGCTAATCCTAATCCCATTCCACTTGATTTAGATGTAAAGTTGGGAACGAAAATACGGTCGTAATCTTCTTTTGCTATCCCTTGCCCATTATCTTGTATTTTAATTATAAATTGATTGCTAGAACTATCTAGTGTCACTGTAATTTTTATTTGCGGTTTTCTGCCCTCAGGAACCGATTGAAATCCATTCTTTATAATATTGTTAAACACACGCAGTAATTGATCTTTATCCGCTAAAACTTTGGTTGATTTTAACTCCGTCGATAAGGCGATGCTTTCTAACTCATCGTATAAATTAACAGCATTCGATAAAATGGGTAAGAAGTCTATCGCTTGCTTCTTAGGCTCGGGCATTTTAGCAAAATTTGAAAATTCATTGGCTATTTGAGCCAATGCATCAATTTGCTGGATCAATGTTTCTGTGGTTTTATCTATCCGCTCGGGCAAATCTTGCCGTTGATCATCAGAGGCCCGCTTTAGGTATTGAATACTCAATTTCATCGGCGTAAGCGGATTCTTAATCTCATGAGCCACTTGTTTCGCCATTTCCTTCCATGCGCCGGCCCGCTCTGATCTAGCTAATACATCCACACTATCAGCTAATTTTACCACCATCCGATTGTATTCCTTTACTAAACTACCAATCTCATCGGTGCCTTCCCACTTAATTAATTCATTGGATGCACCAATATTTAGCATCGCAATTTTTTCTCTTAATAACCTTAATGGCTGAGAGATGTAATTGGCAAACAAGACCGAAAGTATAATAGAAAAAGCGAAAATAAGCACATAAATATTGACACTACTCACCAAAAAACTAGCTATTTCTGCTTCTAACTCATTCTGTTTAGCAAAGTAAGGCAGATTCAAATAAGCTAAGAAGTTACCTTCTAAATTATAAAATGGCACGTAGGCCGATAAATAATTCAATCCACCAATTCGCTCATTATTAATGTAAAGTTGCTTCTTTTCAATGGCCATTGCATTAAATGCAGCATCGTCCATAATGCTCGCTTTTAACCCAATATCAAATATCTCTGACCTTGAGGTGGCAATTAACTCACCATCTGAGCCATATAAATTGATGTCGGTATAAAATACGTTCGAAAATTTAATCAACGTATTCGTCATGTAATCAGATAAGGCCTCGTCTAAAACAGTCTCTGAACCCAACTTTTGGTTCACCTCAATTAGAACCGACCGCAGCTTTTCTGCTATATTTTTTTCATTCTTAATTCTATATTGCTGTTTAATGTAATAGGTAGAAGCAACACTGAACGAACCTATTGACACCAATAAAATTCCGACGATAAATAACTGAATTTTAGTTGTAAAATCATTGATCCGCCATGAAATATGAATTGGAAAACCCGGAAGAACTAATGCGATTATAAATAAAACAATTGCGAGAAAAGTAAATAAATAAGCAAAAGCAGTAAACCGATCTAACAAATTATTAGCGGGAGAAACTAATTGAATAACAGTCGATTCATTTACTCTATAATGCAATACATCGCGGTAATTTATTTTACTTTTGCTAAATGCACCCTCCGCAATATTAAGTTGAGTTAATAATGCATTGAATTCAAATTCTCCAACACTAGAAATTAGCTTCCCATTTTCATACTTACCAAATGAAAAGTCCTTTAGATCAATTGAGCGGCTAATTTCTTTTTGTGCTAACAGCAATTCAGGATACCCTTCATTTTGATTGAATCGCTTGTTATTAAATTCAGCAAATAATAATATCTCGGAGGTGTCTAATTGAAATTTAACTTTACTCAGATAAGATATTCTACCTGTCTCACTTTGCATCTGAAACAATGAAAAAGCTCCAGTAGGATTTCCTTCTGTAGCTATACGCTGATCAAAAAAATCTTCGCAGGGCATACGTTGATTATCAGGTTGAATCAATAATTCATCGGTGGCAGTACAAAACGTAAATTGGAATTCAAAACCTTCCCAATAACCATTGAAATATTCATTTAGTATATATTCATCAATCTCTTCAGGTTGCAGCCAATAAGTTTTAATCTTTCTTAAAAAGGTAGTGTCTGACTTTAATTTATCTATTTCTCTTTCAAAAAGATACTCTGCTATTGGGTCTTTTTCTTCGGCTAATTTTTGAGCTAGAACCACCATAGCACGTCGATCTTTAAGCGCAGTTTGATGAACTAAAATATATGACCCTATACTGCCTAAGATTAATACAAGAAATAACGATCGTGTTAAATTATAATACCCTAAATATTTGCGACTTACAAGCAATACAAACAGGTATAAAATAAGTGGCCAATTGATAAACAAAATATTACGTTCACCCATACTATATTGAACGGCATAATTGAGAATTGATAAGATTATGGCAACTATTACAAGCTGTTTAGTTGATAGTTTGGAAAATGAAATCAATTGATTAAGGGCATAGAAAATCCCATAAAACCCGATTGCAATCACAAGTAAACCTATATAACTGAAAATAGTCAATTGAAACAGGTTGGTGAGATCAAAGCTTACAGTTGAATCAATTACTAAGCCTCTAAAAAGTGAGGTGGTTCCAAAAGCTGCGTAAAATATAATACCAATTGCAATGGAATAAATAAGGCTCGTTAGTCGAATATTTTTTAAAAATGATGTTAAACTAATACTGAAGAAAAGCAGTAACATCATATTAATCAAACTATCACCCAAGTTAGGAAACCAATTATTGATGGCTAAAATTGTAGGACTAAAAAGAGTAGTTTGATATAAAAAAAACGGTGCATGCGCTTGAATAAAAAATACGCGAGCCAGCAATAAGAGTAAAAAAATGGAAGCTGAATAAAGTGGTTTCCTTTTAAAATGAATGATTAATAGAATGGAAACTAGCAGAACTGTTAAAAAGAATAAAATGGTTTTAACATTATAGGTCCCACTATACCCTCTAAAAAAGGGATCGACTTGCAGAGAAAAGACTGTTTCATCTGCCGTATTTTTTATTATTCTATCTCCATCTAAACTAGGTGTAAAATTAAATCCTTCATCTAGCCCACCACTGAGTACAAAGCCTTCTCTTAAATAATTATTTTCATGATGAAATTTCTGTTGTACTAGGATAGCTCCTATGGCCATTCGATTATCCACAGATTTGGATATCAAATAATAGAAACCAGTTCCAGTCTCTATTACACGGCCTTTATGATTTGCTAATTTTTCATAATCCGCACTTACTTTATCATCCGACCAATAAACCAGTTTTTTATTTTCATACAAAAAGTATGTAATGCCTTTCTTCGTTAGCTCGTTCGTTTGAAATAATTGAGTAAAATCAGCAGATGACAGAATAACATTAAGATTTGAATTCGTCTCTTCCTCTAATTGATAGAATGAGTTTTGCGCAACTTCAAACTGCTTGTCAGCATATTGAACATTATACCAACTGCTTGGAATAACCAATAAAACAGTCAATACCACTGCTATCAGAACTCCCCAACGATATAAAGTAAACCCATTGCTCATTAATTCAAATTTATGATTTTAGTTGGGGTAATGAAGATTAAAATCACCGATTGTAAAACCCGCTAGAGGTTAAAAGCTGCGCAAATAACAAATGAATACTTTTTACCGAACTTATGGCACTAAAAAAGTACCTTCAAAACTTTGTCCATCTGCTGAAAACTGAGCTCGAATGTGTTCTGAACCATTTAATTGTAATACATCAATAGTATTAGGAACTATTTCTAACACCATAAAATTCTCGTCATCCATAATAGAGGACCATTTATAAGCTTCATCCTTGCTCTTAATTGGTGTTCCTGGTGCTAATTCAGAGGTATACGATTGATCATTAAACCCTTTTACTCCAGGCCAATACTTTTTAGTCAGTTCATTTTTGTGATGTGTAATCACTTTACCATTTACTCGAACTTGTAAACCTTTTCGATCATTAAAAAAAAGCAGACTTACTAAACTATTCGCCTTAAAATCATTTACTTTCTCACTTCTAGCATCCGTGTAAATTAAGAAACTACCGCTTTCAGTATACCTTCTAAGTACCACCCACCTACTATTAACTGACTCATTATTTGCAGATGATAACACCACATACCTAAATGAGTGGCGTTTTACAGTGGTTGCTTTTTGAAATTCTAATTGTACAACCTCCCAAATTTTCTCCAAGCAAAAATCAGATTCAATCAACGTTCTCAATGGTATGCTTTTTTAGGTCCTCTAGCTTAATAAAATGTAATGTTTTTTCGTGCGTAGCATTCAGATTTACATTAGGTGCTTTTCCTGCTTCAAAAGCTTCTTTCCATCTAAAAGCACATAAACACCAAAAGTCGCCCACCTTTAGTCCTGGAAAATTATATACAGGAATAGGTGTAGAAAGATCATTCCCCTTTGACTTGGTGTACGTTAAAAACTCCTCTGTCATTTGGGCACAAACTGTATGGGTACCAAAATCCTCTGCTCCTGTTTTACAGCACCCATCTCTGTAAAAGCCAGTCATAGGAGATACACTACAATTTATCAAATTGCTCCCCAAAACATTCAAAGCTTTATCCATAATCTATAACTAATTAAACATCTATACTTTCAGAACTAACCTTTTCTTCCGCTTTATCTTCAAACCCTTGGTAATAAATACGACCTAATAAACCAATGTATTGCACATTAATTGCACCAAATTGGTAGGTGTATGAACTTGCAAAAAGGTGTGAAGAATAGTGGGTTGTGCCCAATCTTTCCAAATCAGAGCGGGTTAGATCATCGTTCCCATGAATTTGACCATAATCATTAACAACCTGATCTAAAAAATCCTGTTCATTTGGTTTTGTAAATGCTAATAAAAGAGCAAGAATTAATACAATAGATAAAAAATAACGCAAGTACTTTAGCATATACTACAGATTAATTGTGTGGTTCGCATTTGTTAAAGTTAACAGCATTAAATATATAAAGTTGTAGTTTTTCTGCTTCATTAAGGCAGTTCTGATGGCAAAAGCAGTGTTCCTGACTGAACATCTAAAGTAAGTTCATCTAAATGCCCCATATGCTTCCAATCGGATGTAATTACATGTAGATGCATATTGGAATCATGATGTGTAAAAATTCCTTGATGATTTTTTGAGTAAAAGCCGATGATAACCACTTTCTTATTAAAGATTTTAAAGGATTGTTGACCTGCATGGGCTTCATCAGGATTTGTAACTACACTACCATCAGCTAAATTCTGAATGTGATATGTTGCTTTTAATGCAGTTCCATGAATTTTAAATACAAATGGCTCAGTAACATCTTTTGTTTGCCGTGCCACAAAGTCTTCAATAGCAGAGATCCCAACAACATTCTCCGGTAAGATAATCTCTTTCCAATCATTCTGATTCGCATACACAAAGAAAGGAGCGTTTACATTTCCCTCAATATTGACTGTAGGCGTTCCATCATCCTGGATTCTTGAAACATATGCACGACCATTTAAAAGTAATATCTCTCCTTTTAGATACGCTAATGGTCCAATACCAAATAGCCCTTTTCGATTGGTGATGGTATCTAGAGATATTACGCTGCCTAATTCGCCTTTCCACATTACATTTTTCATGGCTCCAGCTACTTTCACTTCAGAATTGTCATTCTGATTGGAATCATTCTTTGATCCGCATGAAGCGAAAACGAGTATGCAGGTAAATAAGGCTATGTACTTTAAGTTCATTGGTTTTGATTTAATTAGTCAATAAAAAACTCTCTAAAGTTAACGTTGTAAATATAACAACATAAAAAAAGCTCTAAAGTTTTAAACCTTAGAGCTTTGATATAATTTATTGTATTTTCTTAATTATCTAATGCTGCTGCACCACCTACGATTTCTAAAATTTCGTTGGTAATAGCTGCCTGACGTGCTTTGTTGTAAACCAACTTCAAGTCGTGAATCAACGT
>Ga0209555_10003348_pt1 | contig 10766 bp, 8 predicted proteins | sample SaaInl85LU_5_DNA_FD_184643 | JGI IMG/M metagenome (GOLD analysis project Ga0209555, IMG submission 184643) | Marine microbial communities from expanding oxygen minimum zones in the Saanich Inlet - ESP_85LU_5_DNA (SPAdes) (version 2) | ecosystem: Environmental > Aquatic > Marine > Intertidal zone... | reverse complement strand
TATATCCATGGAGGATTCCGCCAAGGATTATCGACTCGAAACTCGAGCGGATGGTCAATCCTATTTTTGGTCAAACAAGGATGTTCACGGCGATAATAATAGTGATAACAACATGCAGGCGCAGTTGAGAGAAATATTTGGTGTCACTGCATCTGGAACTGAGGCCGAGGTCATTCAGGTACTCTTCGGTCGCACCGTCCAGGTTGCCCGATTCAATGACCGGTGTGCCTGGTTTGATTTTTCTGAGTTATGCTACCAACCGCTTGGCGCGGCTGATTATCTTTCCCTCTGCAACCGATTTCCGGTCCTCATCATTGAGCGCGTGCCGCAATTAGACGTCAATCACCTCGACGAAGCGCGACGATTCGTGACCCTTATTGACGTGTGTTATGAATCTCGCACCCGCTTGGTGCTGGCGGCAAATGTCCCGCTCGATGAATTATTTGTCGAGTTTGAAGCGCAAGTCGAAAGTAGTGATGAAAATGAGGAACTGTTTGTCAGTGAAAAGGGGGGGAACTCGAGTTCCTTTGCGACGACCATGATTCGCACCAAAGACGGTGAGCATTTGGAGTGGTCGGCGACGGGCCTAATGGGCGCGACACTGGCAAAATTCTCGGCCGCCAATGATCTTGCCTTTTCCTTTCGACGAGCCGTCTCTCGGTTGGTAGAAATGGGTGGAAAGGAGTGGGGACGCTGATGACGGAAGGTCTTTACTCGATCCTGAAAATCCACAGGCAGTCGCTCTAGAGTACACTCACAAGTCTACTGTAGACGCAAAGAGTTGTTGGAACTGTAATCTCTACCAAGGCGGCGATGCAGATTGGGGTGGTTGTCCCATCTTGGCAAGCAAACAGGTCGTAAGTGCGGGCGGGTGTAGCGGTTGAGTCTGCGTCAGAAGGCCTCGTTCTTTTTGCTCTAAGATATCGCGCTGCGGTATCGGTTTCTTAGGGCAAGCAAAGCGCCTGCGGCTATGCGTAATTAGTTGCTACTGAGCCATATGCAGCATTTGATTGAGTGCTGTTTCCTACTTATCCAGGGTGCTCGATTCGCAGAAGCAAAGCGTAGCGTCTATAGTTTGTTACAGTCGTAAATATGTTCTGATAGTTTTTCAGGACTCGGAGAGCTCATGAACAATACCGCAAAATATGTTTCCTTTTTGACAACATTTTCAAACAATTCTCTGTATAAGCACTAATCATTCAAGTCGAAGGTAATTAAATGCGTTGTAGATTGTGAGAACGTTGCTTTGCTTTATGGATAGTTTTTCCGGCAGACTGGTTTTGTCTCTGTCGTTTATCGCGGTTTTATTGCTCGGTGTTGCAAGTTTTTATTCAGTAGCCGAATTGCCTCACGAGATATTCTATTTTGTTCCAACGACGATATGTAGTTGGTACGGATCAAAAAGATCGGGGTTGTTGGTGTCGACATTCTCTGTGATAGTGCTTTTTGGCGTTGAGGTTTGGCACCAGGGATTCGATCCGTTACTGATATTCACATACTTATTGCCAACCCTTCTTGGCTTGAGCTCGCTTGCGGTAATAGTTACGAACTTTCGCTCTGTTCATAGGTTTGAGAGCCTTGCGGCGCATACTGACAACTTGACCGGTATCAACAATACAAGGGGATTCTACACCGAACTAACTGGCGAGCTACTGCGATCAGTGAGATACGAACACCATTTTACGCTCGCTTTTTTAGATGTTGATGACTTCAAGAGCATAAACGATTCGCTGGGGCATGCGGTAGGTGACAAGCTTCTGAGAGAGGTGGCCAACTGTCTAAAAGTTTCAGTTAGATCCACTGATGTTGTGGGGCGATTGGGCGGGGATGAGTTCGCCTGCTTAATGCCAGAAACTGAGGCAAATGAAGCGAAGCTGGCTTTTGAAAATTTACTCGAAGCACTGACGGTTCGGATGGCACTACATGACTGGAAGGTCGGCTTCAGTATAGGTGTCGTGACATTCGAGCACCTGCCAGGTGATATTAAAGGAGCCCTGAAAGCGGCTGATGATTTGATGTACTCAGCCAAACTGGAAGGCAATAGCAAAGCGAAATATCTAGTTTGGGAAACGAATAGCCGAAATCTTTGAGACGCGTTCGGTGCGAGCAGTCTTGGAAGTGCTGTACGAGTGATACCGACCCGCAACAGACATTTTTCACACGATTTCTGATAATCAGTTAAGCCTAATTGACTGGCCTAGTACACTGTCTTGGAGACAGCGCGATTGAAGCTCTGAAGCAGGCCGAAAGTGCCCAAAAACACCTGTGCATGTTCAAAGGATATTTGAATAACCTCAGAAGCTACCCCTGTTCAGGGAACAGCGCTGGCATCCACCGGTTAGCAAGATTCGCCGGGAATGCTGTCTGCAATGGTGCTCGGGTTGATTTAGATTGTATGACTCCAAACTGCTTAAGCTCCGACACATAACGTCGCGCTTGTTGGTCTGTTGTTCCTACTATTTCAGCGACCTCTGCTCTAGGGAGCTCCCCTCGGTACAGAAGAGCTTGTAGCATTTTAGGTGTAGGCTTCGATAAATTTCCCAAACTAACTTCATCTTTTGCCCAGGCCATAATGCGTGTGTTCAGGCGATTGGGTTTGATGAGTTCGCCCATGAACTCGACTTGGTCAATACAGGTTCTGAGAAAAAACTCTGTAAAGCGAACCAGCGCTCTTTCGCTTCGTGCGCCCCGGCCGTCAAAGTCGCCTTGGCGAACAAGATCGCACTCAACGAGGTGTGACTTGTATTTGGCATGTTGACGGGCAAGTCCTCTGGAGATCGACCATATGCCACCGCTGTTGAGAGCGTCCCGAAGTGTTGCATAGGACATTAGGCGTGCAACACGTCCATTGCCATCTAAAAATGGGTGGATCCAAAGCAGTCTATGATGGGCAGCAGCGGCAGATAGAATTTTCTCTACTCTACTCGTTGCAGAATAGACCTGCTCGAATCTTGCCATAAAACGCGCAATTACATCGAAGCTTACAGGTACATGATTTGAGAGACTTTCGAAATCTGATCAGCCTTACCGATTCCGGTGCTCGTTAAAACATTTGTGACCGCCGTCAGCGATACGAGGGCATCGTCGACTACTACTATGTCGTGCAACATCCATTGAAGCCCCTCAGAGAATTGCTCAGATCATATCTCCAAGGAGTTGGCCACAGCATATGTCTTGAAAATAGCTTCGCCAGATTTGTTGTGTTCAAAGCAAAAGAATATACGTGATGTTGGCATTAAATTTGCTGAATAGCAGTTTTTGTTACTTCATATCGATGGCCTATCATTATGTTTTTTAGTCTCACCTATCTGGTAGAACAGCCAGCCCAGTTTTGGAGCTGGCTCACGAGCTCCCGGCTGACTGCCATCATATGGTTTGGGTTGTGGGCTCCAGCATTCGCTGAGCCTGCTAAAGAGATAGTTGCCCCACAGGATCATTCCAAAACCCTTGTCATCTTTACTGGCCATGAGCAGGTTCCTTCACAGGCAGAGATTTTCAGGGGGTTTACTGATGAGCAATACCAATTAGGTATTGAGGACTTTACGAACTTCGCACACGAGGTGTATACCGAGCGCGTTGACGCTTACCGAAATTTCAGTCTGAATGACTACGATCTAAGGGCAGCAGAAATCCTCAGCGCGTACCAAGACATCCCACAACGGATTGTCGCGGAAGGAAACGCAGCGCAAGCGTTGGCTAACAGAATTGCGGCGTTGAGCACGAAACCGCTCGAAATACTGTCGGTTAATACCTCTCAATATGCGCTCCCAGGCTATTCAAAAGCTGAGCTATTCGACTTGCCCAGCTCGCTTGAAACGATCGCCAATGTACTGCCCAGACTTCAGACATTGTTCGTTATTGCACCTGCCTCGCGCGCAACCGAGGTGAGGGACATTTGGGAGTTCGATTATGCAGAAAATTTCAGCCTCGAAATACTCGATGAAACACTGAGTATTGATCAGCTCCTCGATGCTGTAGCTCAAGGCGATGAAGACAGCGCCGTACTCTGGGTAGGTCGCTCTTCCCATCTGTTGAGTCGTGAGGGGCTGCCGATACGCATCATCAAGCAGTTAGCAGACCTTAACCAGGTACCCGTGTTTGGTATGCAATCAAGTCTCCATAAGGCGGGTGCAGCCGGCGGGGTTGTAACTGATGCTGAAGAGCTGGGTCGGCGGATCGCGCGCCTCGCGCACAACGTTGAGAGTGTTGAGAGTGTTGAGAGTGTTGAGAGGAGTGCACTGACAAGTGTGCAGTTTGATTACCAGCAATCTCAGCGTTGGCAGCTAGATTTCTCGAACTTAGACGTTGAACCCTATCTATTTAATGAGCCCGAGGCGATTCTATCGCAAACAGAAATCCTCGAAATCGTTACAGCTGCGACGGCGGGAACTCTACTAATTTTCGGTTTTGTAGGTGTGCGAGAGTACCGCAATAATCAACAGCGCAAACTCCACCAGAAGGAGGTTGAACGCCTCAACGCTCAGTTGCATCGTGCACTGACAATGTCGCAGATGGTGTTGTTTGAGGAGAATGTTGCGACAGGCGAAGCCTGGTTCATATTGCCTCCCTCTCGATGTGAGGGTGCGGCCCCCTATGTTGGAGCGCAAAGGTTAGCAGCTACCGACCCCGAGTACCGTCCATTAATTGAAGAGGCGTTGGGCACTGTAGGGCAGCCGGTCGAATTTCCGCTGAGCCTGCCCGGCTGGGACCGCCCTAAGTGGGTTCGCAATCAGGTGCTCGACGAATACCTGGATTTAAAAGGTCAACTAATCCGGATTCAGGTGTCACAGGATCTGACAGAGTCTTATGAGAGCCAACAATCGCTGGCAGCTGCCCACAAGGAGACTGAGGCGAGTCTCAAGCAGCTAGAAGCCGCGTCGGAGAAACAGAAACAGCTGTTTGCTGTGGTTGGTCACGAGTTACGTACCCCCACGGCGTCGCTGAATATGATGCTGGAGGCGCAGGAGAGCGAGGGCTCAACGGCGTATGCGCAAGATATTCGCGCGACCGCTGCACACCTACTTGGTGTCCTTGATGACTTGCGCTCTGTTGTCGAGCCTGAGTTGATCCGCTCCCGTGCTGCTGTCCGTGCCAGACCCTTCGAGGTGGTTGAGCGTTCTGTAACGCCGCTGCGGGAAATGCTTTCACAGCGCGGCATTCGCTTCTCTGTAGATTCTGATGCGGCTGCGGGTGAGTATGCCACCTTTGATCAGCGTGGCTTGCGCCAAGTTGTGACTAACTTGGTGAAAAACGCCGCAATTCACAGCGGCGCGCGAAGAATTAATGTTCACGTTGCGATTGAGCAGACCCTAAGTGAATCTCAAACTAGGTCACTCAACATTGCGGTCCACGATGATGGGAAAGGTATAACGGCGCACATGCGCGAAAGGATTTTCAATGCGTTTGAACGCGCCGATTCGAAGGTAGATGGTACTGGCTTAGGGTTACATATCTGCCGGGAGATCATACAGGCAAACAGCGGAGATCTTTGGGTTGAGGATTCTACAAGCCTCGGCGGCGCAGTGTTTCAGATTCGGTTGCCGATTGAGGAGGATTCGCAGAACCTAGAACAAACTCGCGAGGTATCACTGAGCGGTAAACGACTGCTGATCGTTGAAGACAATCTGATGCTACGTAAGCTGACAGAAAATATCGTCAAAGGCCTAGGTGCCGAGTGTGTGCTGGCGGAGAATGGCCGCCATGCGCTGGCACTCATGGGGGATGCAGAGTTTGATCTGATAGTGACCGACATATTTATGCCAGAGTTGGACGGCTATGGATTTGTAGAGGCGGTTCGCGCAGAGGGTAATGCTAATCCTATTGTTGGGGTGACCGCTGCCACTGTCGGTGATGAGACCGATAGACTACTTGAGGCGGGGGCGAATCTGGTCATTTCAAAACCGGTCACCAAAGAGAGCTTGCAGCAGGCGTGGGCGCATATATCACGGGCTATGAGTTGAGATCTTAAAACGTGATCGGCTCAATTAGGTGGTGATTTTACCTACTTCGATAGTGAGCCAGGTGTCGCTGGTTTTGAGTTGAGTTTTGAGGTCGACAGGCCATGAACTAATACGACTGAAGAGCCTGAACGAGCCTTGCGCTCACTGGAGGGTATGCAACATCTCTTGGCAGGGGACCAGCTGACTCTGCGTATGCTGACGACCAAATTGCTTGAAAAGCAGGTCGCCTAGTTTGTTGCTGTCAACGATGGGGCTGAGGCGCTTGCTGCAATCGGAAAGCAAGTATTTGAGCTTGTGCTTACAGATATCAATATGCCCAACATGAACGGTTATGAGTTGACTGAAGCCCTACGGTCGCAGAATTTCACAGGACTAATACTGGGCCTAACAGCGGCGGTCATTGTGGATGAAACAGATCGTTTGGAGGCAGCGGGTGCCAACCAGGTTCTGTCAAAACCAATTAGTATTGATGAACTGAAAAGGGTTTTGACACGGCTGGAGTCCCCGGTTCTTGAGTAGTCATGTTTGTGAGGATTTTTTGCGTTACCGACCCAAAGCAGTCAATTACGTATTGTCCCCTAAAGGCTCCAGAAGGGACCCCAAGTACTTGCAATATTCTAAGCAGTGAGCTGACTAAGGTGTTAAGAAGCGTCCCTGCGTCAGCCAGATTAGTGCAGCGCTCTAGCGATCATCTTCGGCTCCTGAACTGTTTCCTGTATCGGAGTGAAAGAGCAGAGACGGGCGAGACCCCGAATCGATTTCGACCGAGCTAGAGCCCCGGATAGAGCGCAGGCGGCCTGAGACAAAAGCTCGATACCGCGGGCTGCGACGGAGTAGTTACTGATTGCCAAAATCCAGCTGGTTTCAAATGAGTGTCGAACTAGCAGGTTTCCTATTATTTCCTAGTAAAAGTCACGCCAGTAGAACAGGGCGGTGAGAGTGATCAGAGTGATACCCAGCAAATTGAATAGAAGCCCGTAGGAAGCCATCTGTTTTACCTTAACCGCGCCACTGCTCATCGCGATTGCATTGGGTGGTGTGGCGATCGGCAGCATAAAAGCGTAGCTAGCGCAGATTGTGGCAACCATCATGATTAGGCCGGTTTCCATGCCCGCCTGAGAGGCCAGCGCATATATGATCGGTAACACGATAGAAATAAGTGCTGTATTGCTGGTTATCTCAGTGGTGAAGGTCACCAGTGACGCAACAATCAAAATAATGGCGAGCGTCGGCAAGCCCTTCAGTAGCATCAGCGATTCAGCGATCCTTCCGGCCAGTCCGGTTGCGGAGAAAGCTGCTGCGATTGAGAAACCGGCGCCAAAAAGAAAGATGATTTCGAATGGAATCTTTTTGCTGTCGCTCCATTCAAGGAAACGAAAGCCCGGCGCAAACATCAAAAGCCCAAAAAAGAGCAAAATTCCCTTTTCATTCAGGCCAAGACCCGGATACCAAGGTTTGATCGGCGAGTTAACCAGCAGAAGAGTGATCAGCGCCAGCAACAGCCAAGCTAGTTTGCGCTGGTTTGTCGATATCACGCAATTCTGATCGAGCTCCTGAACTTTTTTACCCGGCTCGATACCCAAACTCAGCACAAATCCGGTGATCAGGAGCATCAGGACGGCCAGCGGCAGTGTCATGATCATCCAGTTAAAAAAGGAAACGGTGGGGAGGGCATGCTCCTCAAGGAAGCCCAACAGAAGCAGATTAGGCGGGGTTCCGATGGGCGTCACAATTCCGCCGATACTAGCGCCGTAAGAAATAGCCAACACAAAGCGTAATTTAAGCGCGGTATCCTGAGTCAGAAACAGCCCTATTGGCAAAAGTAGCAACGCCGTGGTGGTGTTTGATAAAAAGCTGCTCAGTGCTGCTGAGGTCAGTGCCAGAGAAAAAATAATCCCGCGCGGAGTATTGGGAAAGACACTCAGAAGTCTGCCGGCAATCACTTGGTGCAACCCAGTTTTTTCCACGGCGATTGCCAGCAAGAAACCGCCCAGAAATAGAAAAATAATCGACTTGGCGTAGTTTTCAGAGACACTGTCAGTGGGCAAAATATTGAGTGCCGGAAAGAGAATCAGGGGCAGCAGAGAGACAACGCCCAACGGTAGTCCCTCATTGGTCCACAGTGCCACCATAAAAATGATGGCTCCGATCAGTCGTGCATGTAAGGGCTCGAACAGAGCGAGGCTGAGAGCGTATCCGAGTGTGCCAAGAATGGCAGCGCTACCTACTGCGCGCACTTCGGCCTCAAGAGCGCTAGGATTGGGGAGCATATTATTGTTATCAACTTCTCGGTTATTAGAACGATGTCAGATATCAGTGTAGGCGTAAATTTTGATCTCATCGAAGCCGGCTATATGGAATGGTCGTCCAAGGATTGGTTTGATCGGCTGACTGCATCTACTCAGGCTTAAAGATCCCAGCTTCGTTTTTGCCCTCTTTTTTGCCGCGGTTTCTGGATAGGGCAGCGTATGCCAGCAGTTGATCGGGATTTGCATCTGCTCTACGCAAAAGTAGATAGCGAAGCGCTCGACCGCTGAATAACCTCAAAGTCCTCGACATCAATCAGTACGCTGTTGTCAGGAAGTTCGAGCAATTGGATATTGCTGAAAGAGGACCTGTTGGCGAAGGTATTAGAGAGCTATCAATGTCCCTAAAGGTTCATAGAGGAAGTCGCTTCACGACCCAAAACGCGACATTTTAGGGGTGTTTGAGACCAGGGACAGTCCTAGGTAATTAAACAACGCTGTTACGATAGTTAGATGTATCCAATAGCCCTCGAAATTTTCTGGGCTGTGTCTCGTAATGCTTCTATAACAGTGGTTTCTAACTCAGCGGTACTGACTACTGCGGTGGGGCAAGAAACGCTGATTGCGGCGATACATTGGGAGTTGGCATTTAATACAGGTACAGCAATGCATTGCAGCCCGAGTGTATGTTCCTGTAGATCCAGACCGTAGCCTCTATCTTTGGTAAGCTCTAGGTCTTCTGCCAACGAGCTCTTGTCTGTGATCGTATGCTCTGTGAGCTTTTGCAACTCTAAACCTGCCATTATTTCCCGTTGGGCGCCCTGCTCGAGATGAGCCAACAGTACTTTTCCAGATGCCGTTGAATAGAGGTCAGTACGCAGTCCAATGAAGGACGAACACTTTAGTGCCCCAGGTTGATGATTTACATCGACCTTATCCACATAAACGATCTCGTTTCCATCAAGAATCAACAGGTGTACGGTCTGGTTGAGCCGCTTGCTCAGTTGCTCAAGATAAAGGTGACCGCGCTCACGGATATCGAGTCGCTGCAAATATGCTTGCCCCGCTCGAACTAGGTTTAGGCCAATGTCATACCTGCGAGTTTCTGGGTCTTGTTGCAAATAACCCAAATCTTTCAATGTCTTCACGTGGTGATGCAAAGATGATTTGTTCTGACCAGTTAGCTCTGAAATTTCCTTCAGACTCAAGGGGCGGTTTGCGACTCGTAGGCACTCAACAACTGCGATCGCTTTTCCAATGGTACTGGATTTCACTTTTTAATTGTCCGTCTGCTGCTGACCACTATCGGTAAGTGGCCGAGTTTATCAAATCTCTTACGCTCCAGCGTTGGAGGATTATTGACAGGTTCTATTTATGTCATTAACGTGAAAGTATCATATCTAGAAATAGCGTTTCTATATAAGAAACTATAATTTTTCCACGCGGTACTAACCGCTCTAGAAGGAGTCAGGCTATGCATAAGATCGGTTTTATTGGACTGGGTTTGATGGGCTCAGCAATTGTTAGCCGCCTGCTCGATCTGGGCTATCCAATGACGGTTATGGGGAGGCGCAACCGAACTCCAATTGAACTTGCTATCAAGCGAGGTGCCTCTGAGGCCACCTCTGGTGAAGGGATTGCGCGGCAGAGTGAGGTCGTTTTTCTATGTGTTGATAATTCAGCATCAGTTGAGTCAATTATGCTCGGCAGCGACGGCGTAATTGCTGGCATACACCCCGGTACTGTTGTGATTGATCTTGGAACTTCTCAGCCTGAGTCGACTAAACAAATAGCGCAGTTGGTTGCCAATGCTGGTGGTTGCTATCTAGATGCTCCGCTAGGACGCACACCTGCACATGCCAAAGAGGGACTTCTAAACATCATGGCGGCAGGTGATAAGTCTGCGTTTGATAGGGTTTATCCGGTGCTATCGGACATCGGAGAAAACATCTACTACCTCGGCGCGTCTGGCTGCGGGCACACAGCAAAACTCATTAATAATTTCTTTGGTATGACGCTTGCTACCGCAATGTCTGAAGCCTTTGCCGTTGCAGATAAAGCAGGTGTTAAAAGAGAGGATCTCTACAGCATCATGTCCAGTGGCCCCTTGCACAGCGCAATGATGGACTTAGTAAAAGCTAACGCTGTTGATGGTGATTCAACAAAACTTGCATTCTCGATAGCCAACGCTGCGAAAGATCTGGGCTACTACACCCAAATGACGGATAGCCTCAACTCTCCAACGTTCATAGGGTCAGCTACAAAGCAGGCGCTTAATCTGGCCGCAACTCGTGGATACGGGTCGTCTGACGTGCCTGTAATGGTCAATTTCTTTGAAGAGATCTATTCCAATTCAAAGACTAACTAAAGCCGGACTTTAGGCCTCAAGCCGGGGAGCGAGTACCAGTGGATCATATCGAAATCGCCAAACAAGCAATAGAGGTTGTAAAGCCATCTATTGAGGCGTTGTTTAAGCATACAGTGCGTAAGGAGTTGCATATTGTCGTAGTCGATCCCCGAGTAAAGCCTTGGGAGGCGAGTTTTGACGATGCAATCTTGT
>Ga0209555_10003344_pt1 | contig 10772 bp, 10 predicted proteins | sample SaaInl85LU_5_DNA_FD_184643 | JGI IMG/M metagenome (GOLD analysis project Ga0209555, IMG submission 184643) | Marine microbial communities from expanding oxygen minimum zones in the Saanich Inlet - ESP_85LU_5_DNA (SPAdes) (version 2) | ecosystem: Environmental > Aquatic > Marine > Intertidal... | reverse complement strand
ACCTTTGCCACTGGTGGCGCTTTCGGTGCGGCTGGTGGAATTTTAGGCGCGGCTGGTGGAGCCTTAGAAGGCGCTGGAGGAGCTTTCGGTGCAGGGGTAGGCTCGGCCACTGCTTTTGGCTTTGGCTTTGGCTTTGCCGCTTCTTCCTCTGCGAGCTTTGCCGCCTCACGTTCTTCTCGCTCACGCTGAATGTCCTGCGCACTCTTGACGAATGCGCCTGCCGGTAAGACGGGCGCTTTGGGTGCTTCAGGCTCAGGGCTTGCTTCCGTTTCGGCAGCTGGTGCTTCAGCTTCCTTCTTGGCGGCAAACTCCTCTACGAGAGATTCGGCGGAAATATTATCAATCGTGCTGGAAGCGCTCTTCACTTCGAAGCCACGACTTTTTAGGAGCTCAATTAGCTCCTTATTTTCCATTCCGATTTGTTTGGAAAGCTGGTGTATACGAACACTCATAAATGAGTTTTTTCTTTAAGTCTTAAGTTGGGCGAAATTCTACAGGTATGGACGAACTATGCGTTTTGTTGCAAGTAAGCGTCGACTTTAGAAAGGATGTCTGTGGCTTCTTCTTCTGAGAACCCTGCATCCACGAGGTCGGCAGCGGTCACGCCTTCAAATACCTCGGGGCTAGAGAAACCGATGGAAACCAAGCGAACCGCGTGCTCTGGATCGAGCCCAGCGATAGCGCTAAGGCCTTCAGTCGCTTTCGCAATTTTCTCATCAAATCCGACGGCTTCTTTCTCTTCCTTGCCAATGTCGAGCTTCCAACCTAACAGGCGGGACGTCAGCTTGGCGTTGAAACCGCGGCGGCCAATTGCGATAGAGAGGTCATCTTCGGCGACTTCAAAGTGGATACGGCGATCACTCTCGTTCACTTTGATGTTGCGAGGCACTGCTGGCTTGAGGGCTTCCTCGAGTAGTTGCAGCGGATCTTGGAAGTGACGGATGATATCGATCTTTTCACCACCGAGCTCACGAACGATCGTCTTCACTCGAGCGCCACGAGCGCCGACACAAGCACCGACAGGGTCGACCTTTGGATCTGAGCTATTTACAGCGATCTTTGTGCGGTAGCCCGCTTCACGTGCCATCGCTTCGATAGTCACAGTGCCATCAGCGATTTCAGTGACTTCGAGTTCGAAGAGGCGACGCACAAAATTAATATTTGAACGGGAGAGGATAATATCTGGACCGCGGTTTGTTTGCTCAATTTTTAGCAGCAAACAACGAATGCTTTCGCCGGGTGCATAATCTTCACCCGGGACACGCTCGCGAGGAGGCAAAATCGCTTCGGCTTTACCTAGATCGATAATCAAATCACCGCGCTCGCGACGACGGACTGTGCCTGTAACGATATCGCCAACAGTGTCTTTGTAATCGTCATAGATGCGATCTTTCTCAAATTGGCGGATACGCTGCATGATCGCTTGGCGAGCTGTTTGCGCAGCAATGCGGCCGAGATATGCAGGGTCGACTTCGACTTCAAGGACTTCATCAAGTTGTGCATCCGGCTTGATCTTGCGCGCCTTTTCGATATGAATCTCAAGGGCAGCATCACCAACAGAGTCAACAACTTGCAAAATACTCCAAGCTTTCAAAGCACCCGTCTTCGGATTGATTTCAACACGCAGGTCTTGCCCCGCACTGTCCCCCTTTTGGGCAGCGCCAATAATCGCAGAGGAAATGGCTTCGATCATGTCTGGACGACTGATCCCCTTTTCCTTCTCCATGTATTCTAAAACTGAAAGTATTTCGTGACTCATTGATGCTATAAATAGAAAAAGCGGACTAGCGCCCGCTTAAAGATGATGCTGGGTTTATTTGTGAAGGACGCAAAGTAAAGGGCTCGCGGTCCTTGTCAAGAGTCAGTGTAGCTGTCCGAGCGGATAGTTTTTGCTACTCATCCAAAGCAAATCGCACGGTTTTTTCGGCTTGCGCCATCAGTAGAAGCACGCACCTTACCGAATCCACTCCCCTGCTAAGGAATTCCCAGGGGTCGCTGCTGACAGCCAACAACTGAATTCATGAAAATCGTCCTTATCTATTCTGGCGGACTCGACTCGACGGTCTTACTTTACCAACTACATGCTGCTGGGCACGAATTACATGCTCTATCTGTAAACTACGGTCAACGCCATAGCTGCGAACTCATCAGCGCCGCCAAGATTTGCGCACAATTAGGCATTCCAAATACGGTCGCCGACCTTTCCTCGATCCAACCACTCTTAGCCGGAAGCAGTCTGACCTCTCCTGAAATCGATGTCGCCGAAGGGCACTACACCGAAGAGAATATGAAGAGCACCGTGGTGCCCAACCGCAACATGATCTTACTGTCGATCGCAACGGGGCACGCACTTTCCATTGGCGCAGAGCAAGTTGCCTATGCGGCACATAGCGGCGACCACGCCATCTATCCAGACTGCCGAAACGAGTTTGCCGATGCGATGGCAACTGCAATCGGTCTCTGCGACTGGAACAAAGTCGAACTGATCCGACCCTTTGTCGACTGGACGAAGGCTGATATTGTGCGCCGTGGAGCCGAACTCGACCTCCCCTTTGCTATGACTTGGTCCTGCTACAAAGGCGGCAAGCTGCATTGCGGACGCTGCGGCACTTGCATCGAACGCCGCGAAGCCTTCGATCTAGCAAATATACCAGACCCGACACCTTACCGTCAAGACGCGCCCTCAGTAGACACACTCCGCGCCAACAACTGGCGTTTAAGCTAAACCAGCATTCCAGCCTTCCAGCCTGTCAGTTTTTCAACCTTTCAGCTTTTCAGCCTTTCCAAGCATGCTCACCTGTAAAAAAACATATCGCGACATCCCGTTCGCCCACCGCCAGCACAATCACGACGGCCACTGCGCGCTCATACATGGGCACAATTGGGGCATCACCTTAACCTTTGCTTGCAGCGAGACCGACAAGAACGGCTTTGTAGTAGATTTTGGTAAACTCAAATACCTCAAGCAATGGATCGATGAGCACCTCGACCATGCCTGTCTCTTCAACGAATCCGACCCTGAGAAGGACGCCCTACTCGCTGCCGCTGGACACCTCTTCAAGCCATACGTCTTGCCCAACAGTTCCTGCGAAGGCTTGGCGCAATACATCCACACAGTTTTCGACCCAATGGTTCGGAAACAAACAAACAACCGCGTCTGGATCGTTGAAGTCGAGATCATCGAAGACTCTAAGAACTCCGCCAATTACCGCCCATAGCCACCCGAGCCGAACGATTCAGCCCCGCCGCACTGACCATGCTACCCATTCACGAACAATTTTATACCTTTCAAGGAGAAGGTGCACATGCAGGGCGAGCGGCTTACTTTATACGAACATTCGGTTGCCCAGTGCATTGCCCATGGTGCGATTCCGCAGGCACCTGGCATCCCGACTACATTCCTAAAAAAATCCAACGCTTGAGCGCGAGCGAACTCGCTGAGCAAGTCGCCCAGACAGCAGCAGAGTTTGTCGTCATAACTGGAGGCGAGCCAGCGATCCACGACCTCGGGCGACTCACAGAGGCGCTACACACAATCGCTCGCCCAGTGCACCTTGAAACCAGTGGCGCCTTTCAGATACAAGGAGCCATCGATTGGATCACACTCAGCCCAAAGCGCTGGAAACACCCACTGGCTGAAAATGTTCAGCGCGCCAACGAATTTAAAATCATCGTCGATAAACCAGAGGCGATTGAAGAATACAGCCAAATGCTCACGAAGCTCGGCGCGCACTCAGACACGCCCATTTGGCTACACCCGGAGTGGTCGCAACACGCCAACCAAGCAGTCCTCGACGCAATCACGGAATGGGTCAAAAACAAGGGTGCGCCCTACCGCGCTGGTTGGCAGATGCACAAAAACTACGCAGCAGACCTGACCGATCCGCGCAGCGCACCGGCGGCCCCTCTCGGCGGCAAACCAGAACTCGGGTTTTAATGCCCAAATCTTAAAAGAATTGGCCTAAAAACAGAAAAAGTCTCTGGAGGGTCTTACACCATTTCTAGTATTATTTGTTCCGGTAGCGCAGGCGTGTCTCACGCCGCATGAAAGTTTGCGACCGTTTGCCCGCTGGTTACGATTAGCCCAGAGGTTGTGGATCGCCGTTTCATGGAGTTGAATCATTCACATTCTTAAGGTATTCGGGGTCTGTTGCCGAACGGTCGCCTCGGCGAGGCGACCCCACCTCTTATATAAGGACTGAAACCACCTTAAGGTAGCGCAGGCGTGTCTCACGCCGCACGAAAGTTTGTGGTGCCTCGCAAGTGTCTATGCGCACCGAGGACGGTGCTGCGCTACCTTGTAAGTGAGCCGATCTATCGTTTTTCGAAACGATATTACCTAAACACCATTCACGATGGGTCCAAAAAAGCCCGCAAACTGAACAGCTTGCGGGCTTTAGAAAGAATGAAACAGTGCTTAGCTACCTGGATTCACTTCAATCAATTCACATTCGAAGATCAAAGTGTCACCGGGCTTGATTGCACCACCTGGACGAGGGTTGTTGCCGTAGCCCAGTTCGCTCGGGATGTAGAGGATGATTTTACCACCTGGCGCCACTTTCGTGAGTCCTTCGCCAAAGCCTGGGACCACACCATTTAGAGGGAACGTCGCAGGCTGACCACGATCATAAGAGCTATCAAACTGCGTGCCGTCGATCAATGTGCCTTTGTAGTGCACTAGAACAGTGTCTTCCATCGTTGGCTTGTCACCTTCGCCTGGCTCAAGCACCTTGAAGTGGAGACCCGACTCGGAAGACTCAACTCCTTCTTGGCCTTTTAGCTCTGCGAAGAATTCCTCCGCGGCGGCGATGTTACCCGCAGCCGCTTTTTCAGCTTCTGCTGCAGCTGCAGCTTGTGCCTTTTCAGCACGTGCTTGAATGAATTCTTGGAATGCAGGCATCTTGGCCAACATAGCTTGATCCGGCTGATCATCAGCGAGTCCACGTGCGATTCCCTTAGCAATTGCTGGCGCATCATCCGCAGTAAAACCGAGCTCTTTCATGCCGGACTGAAAAACTGTCAAGTAGCCAAGCATTTCAACCAACTCATCATTAGACACTGCTGGAGCAGCTGGAGCTGGCTCTGGAGCAGCCACAGTTTCGTCCTGTGCAAATACAGGTGTGAGAGAGGCGCCCGCAAGCGTCATTAACGCAACGGAAGTAAGAAGATTCTTTTTAATCATAAATTATAATTGATGAGTTTAGATAACAAAGGCGACAAAAGTTAACGAAGCCGATGAAAGGTCAACCTTTGAAGTCACTATCTAAGCGACTTGGTTCCTCATTTTATAAATTTGTGACGAAACACTTCATATTTGCGCCTTAGGCAAAAGTAGGCAGCGTTTCTACAATCATGCCTGCACCTACTACATCTGGAACGCTCACTCTTATCGCAGCGCCTATTGGCAACCTCTCCGACATGACGCCTCGCGCAATCGAAGCCTTGGCATCGGCGACCTGTATCGCATGCGAAGATACTCGTGTGACAGGAAAACTCCTTAATAAACTGGAGATTGCCTACGAAGCAAAATTGATTTCCTATCGCGAAGAAAATGAGAGCTACATGGCCAGCGAACTCGCTGACCGCATGGCAGCGGGCGAAGACATCGCCTTGATCGCCGATGCGGGCACCCCTGCAATTAGCGACCCGGGATTTCGCCTTGTGCGCGAATGTCGCAAACGCGGCCTCCCCGTCACAACGGCACCTGGCGTCAGTGCAGTCATCACAGCACTCTCACTCTCAGGGCTGCCCAGCGACGGCTTTCTTTACGTCGGCTTCCTCCCTCCCAAAAGTGCGGCACGAAAACGCTTCTTCGATGCGCATCAAGATTTTGGATACACGATTATAATCTATGAATCCTGCCACCGCATCGGAAAATTTTTGAACGACCTTGTCGCCACGCTCGGCCCTGATCGCTGCATCTCGGTCTGCCGCGAACTGACGAAGCTACACGAAACGGTGCACACTGGACCCGCGGGAGATGTCCGTGACCGCGTCGCGAAAGGTAGCCAGAAAGGCGAGTTCGTCGTCGTGATAGCGAAGGACGGTTTTGAACTTTAGAAACAATTAAGGTAGCGCAGGCGTGTCTCACGCCGCACGAAAGTTTGTGGTGCCTCGCAAGTGTCTATGCGCACCGAGGACGGTGCCGCGCTACCTACCTAATCGTGAAACTCGGGCAACTTCGTTTCGGAATTTATCGTGATCGAGCCATTGCCCTGTAAAATCGACAGTAAGTGATTGCCACAGAATTCCCCGCGCCAGCCGCGCAGTAAACGATGTCGCTCGGCAGTCGCATTGTCTGCCTCTAAAACCAAGGCGGTCACCTCAGCACGATTCCCAATCAAAGCAGGGTCGATCTTCGCCGCAAGACACGTGCCCTTAATAAACGCTAAGGACAAGTCCACACGCGCCTCGTAGCCATCATCCGGAGCGGAGCCGTTGTGGCGACCATTCGGCAAGTCGGGCAAGTCCCCACTACGACCGCGCTCAATCGCAGCCCATAGATGTTTACGGTTACGTTCCAAAGCGCGATCGCTCAAACCCTTCATCGGACGGATGTCGTTTGGCGACTCAGGCGGACGCTTTATCAGCGAGACAATCGCATCGTCGGATAAAATAAAATTGCGTGGCAAATTACGCTGACGTGCCTTTGTTTCACGCCAAGAGCCGAGCGCCCGCATAATATTGCGCTGTTGATTCGTCAAAGATCCGCTCCCCCGCACACGCGGCATTTCTGCATCAGGATCCGATTCGCCATAGAGCGACTCCACCTCATACATTTTCATCTCATCGAGGATCCACTCTTTGCGCCCAAGTTTCTCGGCACGCTCCATAATTTTCACCATTAGACGGGTTGAATAGCGCACATCATCCTCAGCATATTCAATCTGCGCATCGGTCAATGGGCGCGCCAACCAATTCGAACGTGTCTCTGACTTATCAAGTCGCACCTTCTGCAAAGTCCGCAACAACTCACTCAGCGAGATCGTGGACGACAAGCCAGCAAACCCAGCAGAGCGTTGTGTATCGAAAATGTTCTTTGGATAGCCGCCACAAGCACGATATAGGATCGTCAAGTCTTGCTGTGCGTCGTGTAAAATCTTCACGACACTTTCGTCTGACATCAAATCCGCAAATGGTGACCAATCTTCAATTTCTGGAGCATCCACCAATACGCAACGGCCATCCGGATATCCGATTTGCACCAAACCTAGTGTCGGATAATAGGTGCGATCCCAAATAAACTCCGTATCAATACCCACCGCGCCAGCCTCTTTGGCAGCACGCACCGCTTCTGCAAGCGCTTCTGTAGTCGTAATCATATGTCCTCCAAAGTCGCTAAAATCATCGCGAATGGGAAGGAGAATCTTTACTACTTAAGAAAGGTAGCTGCAGCAATAGTCTGCACCAGCTGATTTGACTTTGAGCGCGAACTTAGAATTGGCAGGCACATTGAAGGATTCGCCCTCTTTATAAGTCAACCACTCATCAGCACCGGCAAGCTTCACGTCCATTTCACCACCAAGCATTTCCATCAGCTCTGCGGCTTCCGTTCCAAATTCATAATCACCGGCTTGCATGAAGCCCAAGGTTTTCTTGCTGCCATCAGCGAAGACAACGGTGCGACTAGTCACTTGGCCGTCGAAGTAGACATTGGCCTTTTTAATGACGGATACGTTTTCAAATGTTTCAGACATACAGACCGTGATGACGATTCGGATCAAACATGCAACCCGATTTAACCTGAAAAAGCAGTCAGGATTCAGGAGTCGGAATACAGGATTCATAATCACCCGATTGCAGAATTATACGCTTCGCAAATTTGGCGAAGCTCTCTTTGCTTGTAAGTTTCTCAGTATAAACTACTGACTCCTGTATCTAGATTTAATGCAGACTTAGACAATACCAACGTCGTGCTCAGCCAAATCCGAAGAGGCGTTTAAAGAAGCTAAAGATACTGGGCTTCGGCGGAGGCGGTGCGCCAATGCCCCCAGCAGGATCACTCACCTCTGAGGCATCTGTGCTTGGCGTATTTGCCGCAGGTGCTTGCGGCTCATAGCTCAACTCTAAGCGATAATCTTTGATCGTGGGACGCTGATCCACTGCTTCACTAACAGTCAATTTCAGCTGTTGGTAATAATCTTTCCCTGTGGATTCTAGCAGGATCGGCCCAAAGTAATAACTCAATGATTCGTGCTCATAAATCACATACCAACCAGGATCAAGCGCTGCGGCATCCGATAGAATCTCCCCCGGGTAGCGTTGGTCAAAGTCTGCTTTCGATAGAAAACTGGTGAAAGGAATCGCTTCCTCTTCGATCACGCGAATGCCTGAAGCGACTTGCGCATGCGCGAAAAATGGACAGGCCGCAAAACAAACGAGCCAATACGCCTGGCTTACTTGAAGCTGAACGCGAGAGCCCGTTCCCATGCGAGGATACATTGTAGTGAGCGATCTCATAATCCGGAAGGAAGGTTGGCGCCATAGTCGCCACTGCCACCTTGCCCCGTTTGGGATCCACCAGTGGACGTTTGCCCAGTGCCTTCGGTTGCTGGAGGCGGGGTATCTGTTGCGGTGCCCGTCGAAGTCGACCCCGTGCTGGACGACGTGGTTTCAGTGCCAGTCTGCCCAGTGCTTTTTGATCGATTCACTTCAACCGTCTTATCAGGTCCGGCTCCACCGAAACCAAAATCATCAAAGCTACGCGTTTCACTCGAGGGATCGCCACCCGATCCGCCACCAGTGCCTTCAGTAAGTGCGCCACCGGTGCCACTGCCTCCAACACCATTACCGTCACCTTGCGAGTCAGTCGGCTGGCCTGCACCACCACCGCCAGTGCCAGTCTCTGGAGGAGTTGGTGGCTCATCGCCCTCAGTGCCTGCTTCGCCGGGCGCCGTCTTAGACTCCACCCCATCGACTCGCTGGCCACCACCGATCGTGCCGATTGCATCAAAATCTCGTTCATTCGAGCCCGCCGATGATTGCTCACCACCACCTTGGGTTTCAGCTGCAGGCTCCTGGCCAGTGCTGCCTTCAGCACCTGAACGCTCCGAGTTTTGAGCGGGCGGCGGTGCCACGCGACCATCAAATAAATTAGGGTCTGGTGCGGCGATTGCCGAAGACACCAGCATAAGTGCGATGCTCGAAAAGCTTATCGTTTGTCGGTGCATTCGACGGTGATGGTTTGATTTGGTTTTGTGGCGTCGACTTTCAATACAATTTCTACAGTCTCATAACCACTACGTGTGCCTTTCACAATATAGACATCCGGATACAGATTTAGATCCATCTCTTTAAAGCGGTCTGGTGGCAATACACCGATAATGCTCACAAAAGTGCGCTTATCTGACTCGATACTCACAGAGACCTTCTCCGCCTGGGCATCCAGAGCCGCACGGATACGTTTTTCCTCAGTTAATTGAGCAGGAGGCACCTTGCTCGGACGACTGCGCATCGCATCGTTAAAGAACTTAGCCGCCAGAGGGAAACGGCCCTCTTTAATGTATTTCTCGGCATTCGCGATGTTCTGACTGTAACGGATATTGGCGAGATACAGACTTGAAGCTTTTTCCAAACCAGTGCGGGCTTCTTTAGAGTTTACATCCAGCGCGACGGCTTCCTTGTAAAGATCACGGGCGGCCTCATAGCGCCCAGCCTTCAAGGCATCGTAGCCAGTTGCTAGTAACTCCTCGAGGCGAATCGCTGTATAGTTCGCTTTCAGCTCGGCGAGGCGAGCTTCCTGTTCGGCTGTAGGTTTGAGTGCAATCGCCGCTTCGAGTGCTTTGATTGCCGCAGGATAGTCGGCGCTTGCCTCTGCCGCAGCAGCTTGCGCGAGCAAGCCCGCATAATCACGCTCGAGAATTTTAGCTTCAATCGCCTTACGCTGATTACGGATAAATGGGTTATTCGGATTTTCTGCAGATAAGGCATCCAATTCCTTCAGTGCCGCCTCGTATTGCTCCGCAACTTCAAGAGCTTTGATCTCCTTCACCTCGTCCGCAATTCCCTCCAATGCTTGCACCATGGCCAAACCATCAGTGGCATCAGGATTCGCCGAGTCGATACGCAACACTTCTTCATAGGCAGATTTCGCTGCAGGCAATCGATAGGCTTCAAGGGCAATTTTGGCCGCTTCAAGGATGCTACCGATTTGTTGAATCGAGCGGGCTTCTAAATCTCCTAATATCGCACCAGTCATTTCATAATCATTCACACTGACTTCGAAATCGCCCGCGTTGAGCGCACGTAGTGCGGAGTTATACGTTTCGACGGCTTCACGATAGGTGTTGACAAAGGCATCTTTCAAAAACTCCAAGCGTTTCAGTTCCGCGTAAGTTGAATCGTTTAGCGCGCGTGCTTTATCCGCCAAAGCCAAGGTCTCTAATTGAGCCTCAATCGACTGCAAAACTGCTCGATATGATTTTTCCGCACGATCCAATTTACCAGAATTGATCGCCGAGCGCGCCTTATCAGTATCGCGATTCAGCGCCGCCATAAATTCAAGAGGAATATCTCCCTGACGCACCGCCTCAGCAATATCGCTAGCCAATAGCGACTCGACTTTATCAGCGAGCTTTCGTAATTCAAAATCGGCGACTTCAGTATCTCCACGTCCCGAAACAGTAACACCATCCGCACCAGATGCATGCGTCGAATCACCGCCTGCTCGCGAGAGCATCAAAATGACCAGAGGTAAAATAATCAATGCCCCTAAGGCGATTGCAACGAGGATGACCGGTTTTTGATTTCGAGACATAATTAATCTAAGAGAT
>Ga0209555_10003340_pt1 | contig 10784 bp, 16 predicted proteins | sample SaaInl85LU_5_DNA_FD_184643 | JGI IMG/M metagenome (GOLD analysis project Ga0209555, IMG submission 184643) | Marine microbial communities from expanding oxygen minimum zones in the Saanich Inlet - ESP_85LU_5_DNA (SPAdes) (version 2) | ecosystem: Environmental > Aquatic > Marine > Intertidal... | reverse complement strand
TTTGTCTATGACCGAGTGAAAGAAGGAACAAGCCTGTAAAGAAGATAGAGATAAAATTAACAATATGTATGCTAATAAAGGCATTTAAGGCTTGACATATTATGAATACAATGATATATTAGATAATACGACAATACAAATACGGAGAATATTATGAAAACATTTGTAACACTAGACGAAACAAAATTGCCACAGACCAAAGGCAAAAGAATTAATGGTATGAGATTTTATGAGGTTGATGGTCAGGCATTTCCGTCTGTAACTTCCGTATTAGGTTTTAAACCAAAACCAGGCTTAATTGCATGGCGTAAAAATGTAGGTGAAGAGGCCGCTAAATGGGAAATGGGTCGAGCTGCTCGTAGAGGTAAGGCGACACATACATTGATTGAAGAATACTTTAAAGGTGAAACACCTTCTACAAGAGATGTATTACCATTAGGTCTATTTAAGATATTGAAACCTTACTTAGAACAGGTAGATAATGTTCATTGTTTAGAAACAATTTTATACAGTAAACAACTAACACTTGCTGGCCAAGTAGATTGTATCGCTGAGTACAATGGCAAACTATCTGTAATTGATTTTAAAACAGCCAATAAAGAGCGTAACGATAGTTGGAATAAAAGTTACTACATGCAGTGTACTGCTTACGCTATTATGTATGAAGAACTATTTGGTACACCAATTGACCAAATTGTTATTTTAATGGCTAGTGAAGATGGTTCTGCTAAGGCCTTTGTAAAAGAAAAGAAAGACTATATAGAGGACTTAAAAGAAGAGATTAAGTATTTTTACGACAATTACAATAGTGAAAATGCTGAATAGAATTGCTTGTTGACGATAAGTGAACTAGGCATACTGGACGAGGGTGCAACTCCCTCCACCTCCACCATAAACACATTCTTTGAGTGTGCTTATGGGGGGTGTGGTAGGTTCGACAGGTGTTGAAAGACTTATAAGAGAGTAATAGTTGGCGAACTTAAACGCATTTGTAAATGGCAACGAAAACTTTGCCCTTGCAGCCTAAAAACTGCTGAGTTTCGGCCACTGTACTTGGAAACAGAAACAGTGGCCACTTTTAACAATATCGAAAGGTGATAATGAATAGTAAAGAATTTAGTTTGATAATTGAGGGTGTTGTAAAAGATAAAAGACCAATAAGTTACATGGACGCTATCGTATGGTACTGTGAAACAAATAAGATTGAGATAGAGACCGTGACCCGCCTAATATCAAAACCATTAAAAGAGAAAATCAAAGCAGAAGCTTTGAACGCAAATCTATTAAAAGAGAAAAAGTCAGGAACATTACCAGTATGAATGTAGAAGTAATTGATAAAATGGGTAGTGACTTGTCTGTGGTAAATGCAGCTCGAGTTTCATTCGCAAAAACAAAAGATAAATTTGATGACAAAGATGAGAAGTTAGTTAAGTATCTAGCAGAACATAATCATTGGTCACCATTTGGTCATGCCTCATTACAATTTAGAATTAAGGCACCGGTGTTTGTTGCAAGACAATTAGTTAAACACCAAGTAGGTTTGGTGTGGAACGAAGTAAGTCGTAGATATGTAGATGATGAACCAGAATTTTATATGCCTTTCTTATGGCGAGAAAAGGCAGAAAACAAAAAACAAGGTAGTGCAGATACCGAAGTTGAGTTTGATGTTACAGATATTACACAAGCATGTAAGTCAGTATATAATCAGATGTTAGAGGCCAATATTGCACCAGAAATGGCAAGAATGATATTACCTCAAAGTATGATGACCGAATGGTATTGGTCAGGTACGGTATATGCTTTTGCTAGAGTATGTAATTTAAGGAACAAAGCAGATGCACAAGAAGAAACAAGAATGGTGACATATGAAATTGCTAGACATATGAAAGACCACTTTCCTGTTTCGACTAAGTATCTATTAGATGATGAGTAGAGATATATTTGAAAGTGTTATTGATGTAGGCAGTGGTTTTATATTGGCTGTTCTTATACAGTTATTAATATTTCCATTGTTTGATTTACACCCTAGTATATTTGACAGTATGGGTATTGCATTAATCTTTACTGTGGTGTCTATGACAAGAAGTGCATTATGGAGAAGATATTTTAGAAGACGAAGAATATGAATTATGGTGGATTTGAAGTTTATAAAGAATATTTGGCAGTTAAAAACCATTTTACTACCGATAGTTATGACTATGGTAAATATGGTGGAAAAGTTAATGTCAAACTTGAAAGCTTTACAAAAAGAAATGACAGACACTTTTTTCATAAGTTATCTAAAAGATTTAATCAACAAGAAATTGTTACTTATTTTGTTAGTAATTTTCTTGTTAGTAATAATAAGTGGGTTGGTGATTTAGTAAGAAATGACGGCTCTGAGGAATATATTAAATGGAAGAAATACCAAGACAGTTATAGGTACAATTTTCGAAGCGATTGCGTATTGGTTAGTGATGACTTTGTTTCTAATAATCTTTCTTTTGATGCTGGCCTCAGCGTGGTTGGTGGACAACATCCTAGGCTTTTACGCTTATATCTTAGAAAAAAAATTCATATCCAAACTTTATACATTATTAACAGGATTATTAACTTCAGCCGTAAATGGGATAATCAAATTGAAGAAAAGATTGTTTGGCCAGGAGTAAGTAAGAAATTAAAAAAGATGCAACCATTTGTACAATATAATTTGGTTGAAATGAGAGATGTGATGAAAGAGGTATTTGTAAATGAGTAGAGTATTTTGCATAGGTAACGGTGAAAGTCGTAGAGATTACAATTTACAAAACTTACGAAAGTATGGTAAGATATATGGTTGTAATGCCTTGTATAGAGATTTTACACCAGATGTTTTATGTTCAGTTGACCACGGTATGATGCATGAAGTCTATCATGCTGGTGTGGCACAGAAAATACCTTGTTTCTTTAGAGATTGGACAAAAGTACCAGCAATGCATTATGAACCAATGGTCTATGGTGGTATGAGTGAGATGGATGCTAAAGAACATTTAGATGAAATACTTGTATCAAATGAACGAGGTGATAGTGACCAATTTGTTATGCATGGTGCTAATTTAAAAGGCATTGTTGATATGATTAAACGAAATGGTGAGAAGTATAAAAAGAATGTAAACAACTCAACTATCAAAGTTTCATGGATTAAACATCCAGATATGTCAACATCACTTATGGATATTATGGTAAATGAACAAGGTGATAAGAAAACACCAAAAGACCATGGTTGGTCATGTGGTCCTACTTCAGGTTATGTTTCTATTAAACAAGAAAAACCAAAAGAGATATTTTTAATTGGCCATGATTTGTATAGTGCAACCAAACATGTCAATAATATTTACAAGTCAACAAAAAATTATGTTGCACAACAAAATGCACCAACACCTTGTGTTAATTGGATTAGACAGTGGTATACCCTATTTCAGTGGTTTCCAGAGGTCAAATTCTACAAGGTAAACCAGTTTAATGATGGTAGAGATGCCGTCAACTCTCCTATTACCGAGTGGGAGAACAATAAAAAATTGCCAAATGTGGAATACATAAGCTATTCCACGCTTGACAATATGCTACAAATGTAGTATATTATTAATAATGCAAAAGAGAATTAATTACTCTCTTTTTATAGTGCAAGGAAGAGGCCTTCACCAGAGGGTCGAACTTGACAACTTAGAGGTGGTACTCAGGCATGGTACTAGAAATAGGCTGTGTCACATCACTCTACCGAGTGGAAGTTGGTTGTGGGCGTTTAGGACATGGTATCCGGTCGTCTGCTTGTGGGTAAATCCATAGTCCCACCTATTTCGCATTAATTAACTTATAGGATGTTTATGAACTTAAAAGATAGTAAAACAAAAGACAATTTAAGAGCAGCTTTCCAAGGTGAAAGTGAAGCAAATAGAAGATACTTATACTTTGCTCAAAAGGCAGACATTGAAGGCGCTGCTGAAGTGGCACAAGTTTTTAGGTCAACTGCTGAAGGTGAAACTGGCCATGCACATGGTCATTTAGAATACCTTGAAGAAGTAGGCGACCCAGCAACAGGCGAGCCAATGGGTAGCACTGAACAAAACCTAAACTCAGCAATTAAAGGTGAAATACACGAATACACAGACATGTATCCAGGTATGGCTAGAACTGCTAGAGATGAAGGCTTTGAAGAGATTGCTGATTGGTTTGAAACACTTGCAAAGGCTGAGAAGTCACATGCTGGTAAATTTCAAAAGACGCTTGACAAATACAATGCTGGATAGTATAATATACAGAACATTAGATTGGTTAATACCAAAGCTAGAACAGTTTAGAGAGTGTCTGAAGACTAGGTCACTTCCTAAAGGTGAGGGTGTACATGAGTGGGCAAAGAAAAATGCTAAACGCAAGTAGAACTCTTATAAATAACTATGAGGCCGAATTATACAGGTCACACGAAAACAACGAATACAAAAATACATACAAGGAGAATAAATATGGATTTTGAAAGTCTTAAATCAAGTCAAAGTAATTTTGACAAAATCACAAAAGCTCTGGAAACTAAACTAGCTCCAGAAGACCAAGCAAACAAAAACAAATATCAGGACGACAGGTTTTGGAAACCTGAGATGGACAAGAGTGGTAATGGTTATGCCGTTATTCGTTTCTTGCCAGCATCCAATGGCGAAGATATGCCATGGCAAAGAGTATGGTCTCATGCCTTCCAAGACAAAGGTGGTTGGTATATTGAGAACTCTTTGACAACACTTAATCAGAAAGACCCCGTATCTGAAGAGAATACAAGACTTTGGAATACAGGCCTTGACAGTGACAAAGAGATTGCTAGAAAGAGAAAGAGAAAACTTTCCTACTATTCTAACATCTATGTTGTATCTGACCCAAAAAATCCTCAGAATGAGGGTAAGGTGTTCTTGTACAAGTTTGGTAAAAAAATCTTTGACAAGATTACGGAAGCGATGCAACCGGCTTTTGAAGATGAAACACCAATCAATCCATTTGACTTTTGGAAAGGTGCCAACTTTAAGTTGAAACTAAGAAAAGTTGATGGTTATTGGAACTATGATAAATCTGAATTTGAGAGTGTATCACAGATTAAAGAAAGTGATGACCAAATTAAAGCAATTTGGGAACAACAACATTCTCTAAAACAATTTGTTGACCCTAGTAATTTTAAGACCTATGATGAACTCAAAGAGAAACTGAATAGGGTGATTACGGGTACACAAAGCACTGTAACCGCTGACCAAGTAGACCTCCCACCAACGGCAGCACCTACAGTGAAAAGTGAAGATGTACCGGCTATGTCTATGGCTGCTACAGCTGGAAGTGAACTAGATAATGATGAAGATGATACTTTATCATATTTCAGTAAATTGGCAGACGAAGACTAGTATCTCTCTCTCAATTACATCTTAATACTTTGAAAGGGCATCCGAAAGGGTGCCCTTTTTTATTGGAGCCTTTAAAAATCATATAAATAGTAGTATGGCAAATATATTTGACCCATTAAAAGATTTACAAGATAATCAATTAAAGTCTGCTAGATGGTACAGAAATGCAGCCTCTTTGATTGCTGATAAGGCAACACAGAATAAATTGATGCGAGAAGGCAAGTTAAACGGCAGACCTAGTGCTGGCCGTATGAATATGTTTGTCTATGACGCAAAGACTAAAGCAAAGTTACCATATTGGGACGCCTTTCCATTGGTGTTACCTGTAGATACATTTAGAGGTGGTTTTGTTGGTCTTAACTTTCACTATTTACCATATGGTGTAAGATTTAAATTATTAGAACAACTACAGACTTACGCAAGTAATGATAAGTTTGATAGTAGTACAAAGTTACAAGTTGGTTATAGTAATTTAAAAGGTGAAAGTATAATTAAACCGGCAGTTAAAAAATATTTGTGGCGACAAGTAAGGTCAAACTTTAGAAGAATTGATGTTGACGAAATGGCTATCGCATGTTATTTACCAGTTGCCGACTTCCAAGGTTCAACACTTGGTAGAGTATTTGCAGCTGCAAGGAGAGTAATCTAATGGCAATTTTAAGAGGTGGTAGAAGAATTGGTAATTACGATATTCGTATCGGCTTTCCAAGAGATAGGTCTTTAGATAATGTAGAAGGCGACCCTAGGCTAAAGAGAGCACCAGGCGGTGGTAGAGAATCCACTATTAACAGATTTATTGCAAACATAAACCAAGGTGAAGGCCTTGCACGACCTAATAGATACTTGGTTGTATTTAATCCACCTGAAAAATATAAACTAGGTGCAGTTGGTACAAAACAAACAGAATTTGGTCCACCACCATATAGAAGATTTGAACAATACAATCAAATGGAAATGAAACGAAATGTTGGTATGATGGCCAACAAAGTGACCATGCCTAGTAGAGATATTAATACTACAGCGTTTCAAACTTATGGACCTGCTAGAGAGATGCCATACTCTTATAGTTTTCCAGGTAACATTGAAATGACTTTTTATGGTGATAAGTTTTTAAGACAAAGAGTTTTCTTTGAAGAGTGGCAAAAGTTAATCTATGACTTAGGCAGCCACAATATGAACTTCTATGATGATTACATTGGCACAGTTGATATTTTACAACTAGGTGCATTTGAAAGTAATGATGATAGAGATAGAGTTACATATGCAGTAAGATTATACGAAGTTTATCCATCAACTATTGGTTCTATGGAATATAGTTATGGTGCAAACGACCAAGGTGTCAGTATACCAATTACATTTAATTTTAGAAGTTGGTATAACTTAACATCTGGTGAATTAGCAGATGCAACAATAGGTAAATCATTTGGTGATGTACCTACAATTAAAGCATCAAAAGATTTTGGTTTATTTGGCGGCATTTTAGATAAATTACCACCAGAACTAAAAAGAGCTGGTAGAGATGTACTCAACCAGGTTAAACGAAGCATACCGATTGGTAGAGCGACAGGTGGTAGAGTATTCCCACCGTTTTTATAATATAACAAGGAGATATTATGTCATTACCTATATTAGAAACAGCGAAGTATGAGTTGACATTGCCCTCACAAGATATGAAGGTGTCATATAGACCTTTTCTTGTAAAAGAAGAGAAGTTACTATTGATGGCCTTGGAATCACAAGAGAGCAAACAAATCACAAACGCATTAAAAAGCATTGTAGATGCCTGTACATTTGGCACTATCAATGTTTCGGCATTACCAACATTTGATTTAGAATATATTTTTCTACAAATCAGGTCGAAGTCAGTTGGTGAGGTCGCAAAATTAAAAGTTAAATGTCCAGATGATAATGAAACTTACGCAAATGTAGAAGTAGATTTATCGAAGGTCGAAGTACAAGTAGATGAAAGTCATACAAACGAGATACAAATTAATGATAACATTAAAATGATTATGAAGTATCCTACAATTGACAGTATTGACGCAGATGTTGACGCAACTAACCTTAAAACAGGTCAGATGTTTGATATGATTGGTGCATCTATTTACCAGATTTATGATGGCGAAACAGTACACAATGCTAAAGACTATAAAAAAGAAGAGTTAGACGCATTTATCGAAAGTTTATCTTCAGCACATTTTGAGAAAATACAGAAATTCTTTCAAACTATGCCGAAGTTACAGCAAGAGATAGAAGTAGAAAACCCTAAGACCAAAGTAAAGAGTAAAATGATGTTACAGGGGCTAGCGGATTTTTTCGTATCGCCCTCTCACACGACAACCTAGAAAACTTATTTCAGGTTAATTTTGCGTTAATGCAACATCATAAATATTCTTTAACTGAGTTAGAGAATATGTTGCCGTGGGAGAGGGAGATATATGTTAACCTCTTAGTGCAACATATTAAAGAGGAAAACGAAAAGCAAAGAGAGAGGCAAAATCGTGGAAAATAAAGAAGAAGTCAAACAAAAGACCATTAGTGATGAGGCATATGAAGCAGTAAAAGACGCAGATAGAGATGGTGATGGCCATATTTCAAAACAAGAAATGGAAATGCACCTTGAATTTAAGCGTAAAGAACTAGAGGATGCGGATGCGAGAAGAGATGCTATGCGACAGATGACATGGTTTGCGTTACTTGGTATGTTATTATACCCATTTACAATATTATTTTCATCAATGTTAGGCTATGATAGTACAGCAAAGATTATCGGTGATATTGCTCCGACTTACTTTGTTGCTATTGCTGGTTTAGTTGCAGCCTATTTTGGTGCAAATGCTTACGCAGACAAAAACAAGAAGAAGTAATTAAATGGCAAATACGGGACAAACTCAAGGTTCAATGATAGCTGCAATTCAGTCAGGTCAACTGGCTGTAGGTTCAGCAATTGCTGGAAGTGCAGGTGCTGTATCTTCACCGGCCGATATTGAACAAACTTCTATCTTAGAGAAGATGAAAGAGATAGCCATTGATACTAGACATAGTATTGATGAGATGGTCGAAATACAGGCCGCTAGATTTGGTTTTGACAAAGAGAAGTTTAGAAGAGAACAAGATGCTCGTAGAGAGGCCGAAAAAGAAAGATTAAAAGCAAAGCTCAGCGGAGACCAATCAATAAAATTACCTACAAAAGAAGAGGCAACAGGTGGTTTAGGTAAACTTGGTTTTGCTGGTTTATTTGCTGTGGCTGCTTTTGCAAAAGCATTAAATGTAGATGAGATACTAAGATTACCGCAACAATTAATGTCTATCAGAGCAATGGCCACATTTGCTAAAGGTGTTGGTACTATTGGTACACTTGGTTTTGGTCCTAAAATTTTAGACACAATGAAGTCAGCCTTTAATTCAATATTCATAAAACCGGCTGATGCAAAACCTGTTCAATCACAATTGGCTAAAAGGTTTAAAGACTTATTTAAACCCATATTTAATATTTTTGAAAATATAAGGTATCAGTTTAGGTTATTTACAATGTCATTACGACAACCTATACAGAACTTTCAAAAAGCCATAGCTAATGGTAGAAAAATATTAAGACCAGTTATTGCAGCTATTACAACAGCATTTACTACAATCAGAGCGACACTAAAACCTATTACTGATACTGTCAAAGGTCTATTTGGTGGGAAGAGCGGTGTTCTTAGTAAAATATTAGGACCACTAAAAATATTAGGTGGTGTTATTGGTAAATTATTCTTGCCAATTACACTAATACTTGGTGTTATAGATGGCGTTATGGGTTTTATGGATGAATTTGGTAAAACAGGTTCTATCTTAGACGGTATTAGAGGTGCAGTCGTAGGTATTGTAGATGGATTTATTGGTGGCCTAGTCAGATTAGTTGGTAGTGCAATAGAAATGATACTTGGTTTCTTTGGTTTAGATAACTTAGGTAAATCTATTAACGAAAAAATTGGTGAACTAATGGACAGCTTCCTACTTGCAGTAGGTGGTATTGTAGATATAGTGACAGGTCTATTCTCATTTGATGGTGAAAGAATTATGAAAGGCCTTGGTGCTATGTTTAGTGGCGTAGGTGGTTTCTTCTTAAATCTATTATCAGCACCAATTGATATGGCAGTAAACTTTTTAAAAGATATATTTGGATTTGGTGACCAAGAAAAACCATTTAGTTTAAAGAGTTGGTTATTTGGTGGTGACGGTGAGAAAGGTTTAATTGGTAGAATATGGGATAATATTACAGGCATATTCAGTTTACCTGAAGGTGGTATAATGGGTGGTTTTGTAGATAGTATTATTAATATTGGTAGAGTTATTAAAGCAATCGGAGCCGCAGGTTTGGCAGCCGCTGGTGCAATGTTGCCAGGTGGTGAAAGTCCAGGCGAAGCATTTAGTAGAAAATATAACGAAGTGATGAGTGGTGGTTCTTCAGGTGATGTAACAAACGAAGGCGATACTACAAATATGAATTATGATAATACTACAGGCGATGTTACAACAACAACTCAAAATACACAGATGATTAATCAAGGACCTCCAGGCATGGCACCTATTATTACAAGTGTAGGACCTACAACTACTGTAAACAATCAACAGTCAACAAGTGCTAACACTATTAATGCTGTGAACTTAGATACAAGTACAGATGGTTATTGGGATAGAATGTCAGTAGCGCCTTAATATTGGCCTAATTCTTTTTCTGTAATAATCTTAAACTTCATATTGTTATCTTCACAATAGTTTTTAGCAGCTGCCCATTTGGCCTGATTTTTGATGTACTCAAAATTTTCACGCATATAAGATTTTGTTTTCTTTTTTGGTGTTTTAGGTTTACCAACTTGACGACTAGGTTTTATCTCAATCATAAACTTTTCATTGTTTACTGTTTTGATAATAAAGTCAGGAAAGTACCTATGCCATTTGTTATCTAGTGGGGAATAGTATCGAACAGGCAACTCCTCAGATGCCCAAAATAATATATCTGGATTCAGGTCACAATAACGCATGAACCGTCTTTCTAACAGTGACCGATATACTATTTGTTTGGTGTTACCAACATACTTTTTAGGGTTGGTGGGGTTAAATAGACCTTTGTAACTCTTTCTCATTATATCACCTATAAACTATATAAATATTACCATATTACAAAGGTATTTAGTAAATGTTTAAAAGAGTATCAAGCCACTTAAAATCACTTGCCACACCATTCTTATCAGATATTTCTGGTACAGTTAATAGTTTAGTGCAAGGTAATAACACTATATCTGGTGAACAAGGTAAAGTGGCCGCTCAGTTATTAAAGAAATCACCATTTGAGAAATTAGATAGTCCAATGGAGGCGATTAAGCGTAACCCATTAGGATTTTCACA
>Ga0209555_10003338_pt1 | contig 10790 bp, 9 predicted proteins | sample SaaInl85LU_5_DNA_FD_184643 | JGI IMG/M metagenome (GOLD analysis project Ga0209555, IMG submission 184643) | Marine microbial communities from expanding oxygen minimum zones in the Saanich Inlet - ESP_85LU_5_DNA (SPAdes) (version 2) | ecosystem: Environmental > Aquatic > Marine > Intertidal zone... | reverse complement strand
GCCGGCGGAACAACTGTTTGCTGCATTGGCATACCAGTCATTGGGTCTATCATTTGTTCGTTTGGATTGTACATATTATCTATCTTTATCTTTATTTACATTATTAATTGCAGTCTTAAGAACCGTATCCATATAGGTATTACCATTCATTATTTTGTTTCTTCTGTGACTTGTAGGTATATCTTCTTCGCCAAGCATAATACGATACATTCTACTTATAAGCTGTTTGCACTTAAATGAAACTTTGTATATATGATATTTTTGAGTGGTATGGTTTCTTTTTCTCCAAACCGTAATCCACCCTTCTTTCAATAGTCTGTTCCAGCGCTTATTATCCCAGCTATAAGCATACGTACCGATTTTATAATCTTGCTTAGTAAAAAAACCCATGCAATCAAAGTAGATCAGTAATTCTAAATCCGCATCATTTAAGTTGTTGTTTCTACTAGCCCATTGTCTTATTATTCGATAATGTTTTAACAGGTTAAGTTCTCGAACATCCCCTGCTTCTAGCCTTTTCATAGAACAACAACTACATCTTGTAATTTTATAATATGGTAAATATCTTTTTCTACCTCTATTTTATGTCCAGCATGACGATCATAATAAATTTGATCACCTTCTTTTATTCCAGCTGTTTCATCACCAACAGAAACTACATTAGCCATAACATACCTAATATCTTCTCTTTGGCTTTCAGCAAGAAGTAAACCACCTTTTGTTTTGGTAGTACCTTCTTTTACTTTTTCTATTATTAAGTTTCTACCTATTGCCTTCATTAATTCTTAAGTTATTAATTACACAATCTGTAGATAAAATAGTTGTAGCAACTGAAGCTGCATTTCTAAGTGCGCTTTTGGTAACTAGTAGCGGATCAATAATCCCGTGTTTGATCATATTAACCTTTTTACCAGTTATTACATTTAAACCCATTCCTTTGCCTCTTTTAGATTCTTGGTATTCTATACCTGCATTTTCTAAAATGGTCTTAAACGGCGCCTTAATAGCCTCTAACAGCGCTTCTTCACCTATTGTATTAGCTTTAACTGTTTCCGATGCGTTTAGTAATGCAATTCCACCGCCAGGTACAATACCTTCTTTAATCGCAGCTTTAGTTGCGCAGATAGCATCTTCAACCCTATCTTTTTTTTCTTTTAATTCTATTTCTGAATTAGCCCCAACTTTTACAATAGCTATTTTAGCTGCTAGTCTTGCTAATCTTTTTTCAAGCTTTACTATTTCGTAAGGCTCCTTAGTTGTAACAAGTTTTTCTTTAATACCTTTTATAGTATTTTGAACCTCTTCTGAAACTTCTCCAACTTGTAATATTGTTTCTTCGTCTGTAGTTACACTTTTTATACAATTACCTAGGTATTGAGGATTAATTAAATCTAAATCATCTCCTAAGTCTTCGTTTATAATAGTAGCACCAGTTAACATTGCAAGATCATCTAATGTTTCTTTTTTAGCTACACCGTATGTTGGTGCATTGATAACATTAATCTTTAAATTACCTTTAACTTTATTCATTGCTAAAGTTGCAAGTACTGGTTGGTCTACATCTGCAATTACAAGTAAAGACTTATTACCTTTTATAACAAACTCTAGCACGCTTTGAATTTGTCTAATATTATCAATTGGTGATTCAACTAATAATACATAAGGGTTTTCTAATTCAGCAACTCTTTGACTTTTGCTTGTAACAAAATGTGAGTTCGTTAGCCCTTTATTGTATTGTACTCCATCAACTATTTCTACTGCTGTAGTACCATCTGACGATGTTTCCATCATAACCACGCCTGTTTCATCAACAGATCTAAAAGCGTCACCTATTAGTTTACCAAGCTCAGCATCGTTGTTGGTAGATATAGTAGCTATTTGATCTATCATATCTCCTTGTATATTAACTGATATTGATTCTAAGTATTTAACTACTTTTTCAACAGCATTATCTATACCGATTTTTAAATCCCTTGAGCTAATTTTATCAGCTACATTGTAAGCTTCAGTTAATATAGCGTGCGCTAATACAGTCGCGGTTGTTGTACCATCACCTGCTTCGCTTACGGTTTTTCTAGCAGCTTCTTTTAAAAGTGTAGCTCCCATGTTTTCAACAGGATCTAATAGTATAATACTATCTGCTACTGTTACACCGTCTTTAGTTATGATTGGTCTTCCATTTCCATCTTCTAGCATCACACATTTACCGCTAGCCCCGAGCGTGGAGCTAACGGCTTTTGTGAGTTTTGTGATACCTTCAAATACTTTGTCCTTAGCTTCGTTACCGAAACTTAGGTTTTTGACAATTGCGTCTGACATAATTTGATTTAATTTGATTGAAGTAGTATTTTATTTAAAGGTTTTAACGACTTTAGGCCCGTCTAAGAATTCTAGTTTTTTAGCATAGTGCTCTATTGTTGAATCAATAGCTGCTTCTGCGCCTTTAACTGTTTCTCTTCTGGTTACGTCGTTCCAAGTATCTTTATTTTCTAGATCTTGGTATTCGGTTTGAAAAAAACCGTTTGGTAATTGGGTGATTCTCCAATTAGCTTTGGTAGCAATATGCTTCCATAACTCCTTGGTTTCATCGGTAATTTGTGGTTCACTACTCCACGAATGAGTGCGGTAAAAAAGTGTCATTGGTTTTGGTTTATTGTTAATAGTTATAAGATTACGTATTTTTTGGTTTTTTTAAGTGGTAAACATAAACCCACTTATAAATGATATTTTATTGTCCATAGTTTTAATGGGGGCTTTTACACCCCCTTTATTTAATTGTAATCAAAAGTAAATTGATAAAATTGATTATTAGGTTGTGGGAAAGTAACATAATCTGTTGTCCAATCAAAATATCCACTTAATCTACTACCACCATTCAAACCTGACCCCGTAAGTGGGGTTATATTTGTTGAGCGTGATACATTTTTAAAAGTTGGGGTTCCAGCATAGTAGCTCCAGGAAAAGTATTGGATTCCTCCAGGTCCAGCACCTGCTGTTTGATTAACATTTGCATACATTCTATTGGTTGCATTTGTACAAATATTATACCCAAATTGATTTTGGTCAAGGCTTAGGCCACTATATCCATAATTAGAAGAACTATAGCTTTGATATTGTATCCAACTACTTGTGTTTGGGTTTAAATATTGTAACCTGTGTACAGAATCAAGAGTTCCACCATAAATATTACTAATTTGCAGGAAGAGGTAAGCATTATTAGAACTTTGATAACCTTGATAAGTAGGCGCAAATACAGCTAATGTTGTAGCTTGAACTCTTGCTCCATAAGTAGTTCCTAAAGCATTTGTAGCATAAGCCCAACAATAATAAGTTGTTGTGGTTGTTAATCCTGTCCTATTATTTGTAAACGAACCTGTTGTCCCACTTACTACGTATTTAGTGTTGTTTGTTGGAGATGCACTATTTGTTCCAAAGTAAAATCCTCTTTCTGTTATTGTAGATTGTCCATCTGATGTGACATTACCGCTTAAATTAGCAGTTGTTTCCCCTACTGACATAGCGTTTGTTGTAACACTTGGGACTGTTTGGCTTGAATACCCATAAAATTCAGACATACTGTCTGGCACGTTAAAACCAGCCTCATTAGACATAGCACGCAAAGAAATATTGCTACCTGTTGCTGTGCCATATACTTCAAGGGCTATATCTCCCCTTAATCTTAATTGCCCGCTGCTTGGTACTGCCATAATTAATCTTTTATTAGTTCTTCAAATCCTGCTACTATATTAACTAAATCATAAGCCTGATGAATTTCTAATTTATTTAAAGTATAATCAATCTTTTGAGCGTGCAAATGTTCTTGATATATAAAAGAATCATAATCAGATAATCTATCTTGCTCACTTTGATAAACTCTGTAACAAATATTAAATAAAGTGTCTGTTTTCCCATTAATATTTTGCTTCCAAGAATTAACAGAATGAACAACTACATAAACACTATCATAAATAGTTTCTATAATATCCATTTTAGGCACTTCAATTTCTTCTTCAGTACCCGCTTTATCAAAATCAGAATGTCCTTCAGGTAATTCAGCAGGATAGCTAATCTTTACAATCTGTGTTTCTGTTTCTGACTCCTTAGATTCGTATTTAATCCATTTTCCTATTAACGCCATTATTTAGATTTTAAAGATTCAACTTCTGCTTTCAATTCTTTTACCGCTTCAATAAGTACACCTACAATTTTCTCGTAGTCTACTGTTTTGTAAGTTCCGCCGTCTATCATTGGCATTTCTTTTTCCCTTACTAACTCTGGTAGCACTTGTTCAACTTCCTGTGCTATAAGACCTAAATCTTTTTGTCCTTTACGGTTTCCGTTATTCCAAGTATATGATACACCTCTAAGATTAGAAACCTTGTCTAAAGCGTTATCTATGGTTTGTACGTCGTCTTTTAACCTTTTGTCTGAAATAGTAGTTGAGTATGCAATAACGTCTCCGTTCACGTGAAGGTCGCCAAATGATGTAAACATTGCTATTTCTATAGGAACATTATATCCAACTTCTCCAGTTATTATAAATCCTGTTCTATTATGTGATTCTTTATTAGCGCTTATTTTTGCAGCATTATGATTTCCCCATCCAAATTCTATGCTATTTAATCCTGAAGTATCTGTGCTTCCGTATAAAGTATTCTGTAAAATCAGCATTGTTCCTGAAGCAGGAGAGTTTTTAGATATAACTAAAGGAGTAGAAGGAATTGTAGTACCTATACCTACGTTACCTGTTGAGGTAATACGCATACGTTCTGTCGCAGGTACTCCTTGCCCTGCTGCCCCACCCTCTATAGTTTTAAATATTAAATTACCTTCAGGAACTGAAGAACCTGTTTCGGTATTGCAAACAATAGAAGACAAAATTCTTGAAGAGTTTGTTGAAGCGTCTTTTGTAAAAAATTCAATACTACCAACTACTTCTTGAAGTAATGTCGTTTTTGTGTTTGTAATTCTTAATGTTGGTGTTGTCGCAGCAACATCTAAAGTAGTTGCAGGACTACTCGTGCCTATTCCTACGTTACCTGAAGAGTCAATACGCATACGTTCTGCGCCATCAGTTTGTATGCTAAATGCGTGAACACCTACTGTGTCAATAAAAGACCCTGAATTGTTAGCACCTATTTGAATACCTGCATCTGTTGATAGATTTCTTACCGCTTTTATTAAATAAGCACTTGAATTAAAAATATCTAAAGGTGCAGCAGGACTACTTGTACCTATACCTACGTTGCCTGAAGAATCAATACGCATACGTTCTGAACTAAAAGTTGCATCTGTTATAGCAAAATCAGATGTGCCTGAAACAATACCTATATTGTATTGTCTTTGTCCACCCTCTAAAAATCTTAACCTACCATTATTGATTTGCAGTTTCTCAGCAGGACTACTCGTACCTATACCAACATTCCCTGCGGAATCAATACGCATTGCTTCTGAGTTAGCAGACCAAATTGCTACTTCATCAGACTCATTTCTTATATTAAGAGTTTGACCTAATTGGTATATTCTACTTGTACCGTTATGGCTTTGAAAGTACACCGCAGAACTCGCAGAACCGCTTGTGTTTGGGTTTTGTATTCTTAAACCTATTGTTGAGGCACTATCTTGATATATATGAGTTTTTATATTAGGACTATTCGTACCTATACCTACATTATTACTGGCAGAATCAACAAATAATGTATTTGTATCCACCGTTAAATCACCTACTATAGATATGTTAGTGTCTAATTTAGCAGATGTGACAGATCCGTCTTTTAATACACCTGTTGATATTTTTGTTGTTGCCATTTATTTATTTTTTGTTTTTATTTAAAATTGATTAGCAAATGCCATATAGATGTAGGTTCTACCGCTTCCATTCCAAGAATTACTTGCGTTGGTAACTTGAAAACCAGTTGGAGATAAAACTATTCTTTTATTTGTTGGAGTTGGATAATCATCTACTTCAGCGCCACTACTTTCAGCCTGCAATCTTGCGTAAATATCCCCATCATTATAATTACCTCTCTTGTTGTCATGCATTACCCAAACACCAGTATTACTTGAAGCCTTAATCATCACAAAAGCAGGCTCAAAACCACAATCAATAGTAGGCCCATTTGTATTCCCTGTCCCTGTATAACTACCAAACTTGCTAAATCCTGCAACCTCTGCGAAACAGTAGGCTATGTAGTCTTCGTTATTAGGTGAATTTACTGGAGAAGTAGAGCCAACTGTAAACACACTTAAATTAGGATTAGTGTTGTTCCAATAATAAGAAGAAGAAACCGCAAAAGCTGTTTCATTTAAAACTAAAAATTGTGTTCCTCCAATGGCTGAATGATATACCGCCCATTTATCAGCATCGTCTCTGTTCTTAATTATAATCATATTTGGAGAAGCACTTAATCCGTGACCTATTGTAGAACCAGCAACTCCATTACTGTTGTAACTAACAATACTAAACCCAGCAGCAGGATTCGCACTAACAACAGAAGGAATACTACCGTTACTGTTTATAGCAGGTATTTCTGCTCCTTTCCAAGCCCAAGCTACAAAATCATTATTAGCTTTATTTAATCCATCACCTGTTCCTGTTGTAAAACCATCGGGCAAAAAAGTTGCTTGCGTATATATGCTTGTATTTTCTGCACTTATATTATTAGTTGATAAGTAATTTTCAGGGCTTCTAACAGAATCAATTAAATAGTGTGAACTTCCATTATAATCCCTATTTTTACCCCATACAAAATCTGGTTGGAATCCTACGCCTGTGACAGTTTTAGAAAGCGTGTTGCCTGCATTACCTGCGTCTCCAGTATAAGTAACAGTATTAAAACTATCTTCTAAAGAAGGTTCTACTGCGGTAGGGTCAGCAGCAAATGCCATATAGATGTATGTATCTCCAGATTGATTTGCTCCGCTTCCACCGTTAAGTAATTCAAATCCATTTGAAAGAAAATTAATGTCAAGACTTTCTATGGATAATTCCGCTGAAGAAGAATCAGCCATAAGAAAAGGTTTATATGTATTTGTCCTTTTATTGTCATACATTACCCAATTTCTATAAGACTCTCCTGCTGACGAACATTTAATCATCACAAACGCAGGCTCAAATCCTGTTACAACAGTGTTACTTGCTCCTGTACCAACATACGAACCAAAGTTAGAGAAACCTTCTACTTCTGCGAAACAGTAGTTAACATAGGTTCTTGACGTACTTGAAATATTGTTTGTATATGTGGCGTCTGTTATACTTGTATAAACACCTGAATTTGAAATAGCGGCAGAAGTTGTATTTAAACCTAAAAACTTTTGAGTGCCAACATCTTTATGATATACAAACCATTGTTCGGCAGTATCTAAATTTTTTGTTATAATTACTGATGGAGCTGAACCTAATCCGTGACCAACATTTGCTGTTCCCCCTGCGGTATAACTAACAATACTAAACCCTGCCTCTGTATTAGCAGACACTTGACTTGTTATTGTTCCATCTGTGTTTGTTACTGCTGCACCTCCTGCTTTCCAAGACCAACCAACATATCCATTATAAGCGGCGTCGTTTCTACCTGCCCAAGTATCTAAAAGATTATATCCTGTTGGAGTTGTTTCTATTGAATTTAATCTTGATGCTTCTGCGTTAGTCAAATTGGAATATAATATTCCGTCAATTCCTCTAACAGTATCAGCTAAAATATGATTATTAGCTACACCTCTGCTTTTTATCCAAATTAAATCTGGTTCAAACCCTGCATTAATACTTTGAGGAGTACCGCCATCCCAAGTGTTAGTATTAAAATGCTCACTTGGCACAATAGTAGGTGTACAATATTCTTCTGTATATAATGCTTCTACTTCGTATGGTCTTAATGCTCTGTTAAATATTCTTACTTGGTCTATGGAGCCGTTAAAATATAAAGCATTAGAAATGGTATATTTACCCAAATACAAGTCGTAACTATTGGTAGTAAAAGCATATGTTATTAATGTTATAGGTATCACATTAGTACCATCAACATATAAACTAAATGTATTGCTTGAATTTCTAACTATTACTACATTGTGCCAAGCATTGTCATCATATGTATTCGTTGTAAAAAAATTTGATGAGCTCCCTGAAGTTCCATTAGTTTCCGAATAATTAAGAGTCCCATCATCCCAAAGTTGTAATGCAAAGCCGCTTGTAGCACTATTACCTCTTGTTCCAATTAACCATCCTTTTGAAGTAGCCACTCCTGATTTAAACCATAGGCTAATTGTAAATATATCATTAGAAGGAAGTGAATTTTTACTTACACGTATATAACTACTGCTCCCATTAAAAGCGGCAGAAGTTCCAAATTCCCCTGCACCTCCCCAAGTAATAGCATTTACAGTTGTAGCATCATAGTTCCCACTCTCATCAGTAGCATCTCCATTTAATTGATATAAAGCTACACCACCACCATCTGGAAATGGGTTGTATAAATCCACTGTATTAGTGCAAGCACCACCTCCAGCATCATTTGATTTGATTAATCTATTTCCTAACATACTATTTTGTTACTGTTTGTACCTCTTCTAAACTTGGCTGTGGGTAATACACATGTGTATATCTTAGTACTTCTTCTACTGTTGTTAATGCGTTAATCTCTGTTTCAAATAAATCTGACTTAGTAACTATGTCAAGTCTTTCTTTTGCAACCTCTGTTGGTATCTCAATGGCTCTTTCTGCAAGCCTTGTTACATACCAATCAGTAGGAGATAATAATTTACCTGCTTCTGCTTTAACAGCTTGTATTTTATTTTGTTTTAACTCTGCAATATCATAGTTAGGCTTTGTTTCAATTACATTACCTTTTTCGTCTAATATATCGTGTGTACCTTCTAAGTCAATAGCAACTACATCGTAAGTAAACTTATTGCCATCAAAATACATAGCAGATAATCTTTCACTTATTTTATCATATTGTGGTGTAACAACGTCATAAAAGCCATACTTTGTTGGGTCAGATACTTTTTTAAAGTTTAAATGTAAACCATTCTCATCTTCCCATACATTAGGCAAACGCCTAAATGTTTTAATATTACCGTTGATTTCTATTGCTTTCATATTATTGAGGTTGTGAAATTGTTAACCAGTAGTCTCCTGTTCCAACTACTAAAATTTGTATTAAGTTTGATACTGCTCCATCGTATTCTCCTGCTGCTAACTTTGTACCTACTGGCCAAGTTAATGTAGCTGCACCGCCACCAGTAAGTACGAAATCTTTAACCATACCTATTTGTGTGTTTGAGAATGTAAATGTAGTATTACCTGTTATTGTTTTTGTAAATACTTGTGCTGATTTAAAATCCAGATTTGTTGCAGCTACAACAGCTGACGTAGAATATGCTGTACCGCTAATAATACCGTTGTATATATTAATATCTCCAGCAGAGTCAATACGCATACGTTCTGTTAAAACTGACCCTGTTCTTGTTGAAAATGCCATATAAGTATTTGCAGGGCCGCCATCAAAAGCACGCTCTGAATAAACACTTAAAGAACCGCCAATACCTGTAGCACCAGATGAAGGGTCGTTTGATTTAAAATTAATAGAGCCTAAAGAAACATCTGCAGCAGTTACAGCTTGTGATTCGTTAGAAATTGTTATTACAGGTCCTGCTGCATTGGTTACAGTATTGTTATTAGAAACTTCAAGTATTGAATCAGGACTACTTGTACCTATACCTACATTGCCTGTGGAAGTGACACGCATACGTTCAGTTAAAACATCAGAAGCCGTATCACTTGTTGCTGCTCTTGTAGAGAAAGATAATGCTCCCGCACCTCTATCGGCATCACTACCAAAACTTGTATTAGAATAAGTACTTTTAATAGATGCTAAAGGCCCTAATATTGGGCCTACGCCTGAATATCTATTGTCTTTATCGCCAGTAAATACTAATTCAGATTTGTATCCTGTAAAATTGGTTGAATTATAATTATATCCATTTTCAATATTAATTTTAGGTGTATTAGAAATAGAGTCCTTAAACACTTTAAGGTGCCCGTTAATTTCAAGCTTTTCACTTGGACTACTCGTGCCTATACCCAACCTAGCAGTAGAAGCATCCCAATAGAAAGCCTCGTTGTTAGAAGTGTCTCTAAAGGATATGTCGCCACCACCTGCAATACGCATACGTTCTGTTGCAGAACCTGCTGCACCTGCTGAAAAAACAATATTACCTGCACCATTTGAGTTTGCCATTTCTGCTTCAATTCTTGCAGAAACTCCTGTTGCTCCAGCTGATGTAACAAAGTCAATTTGACCTAAAGTTTGCGTTGTAAATCCTGCCGTATCTAAACTTTCAAAAACAATTCCGTGATAACCTGAAGCTGTTGTGTTGGTATTTGTAATTGTAAATTTAGGATTAAAGCCCTCCAAGTGTAATTCAGTATCAGGACTATCAGTACCTATACCTACGTTGCCGTTATTTTGAATACGCATTGACTCTTCTCCCTCTGTAACAAAAACAATACTTCTTGTTCCCGCAGCAGCTCCCGCACTAATCCTTAAATTATCATTATCTGCAGTATCTATAGATAAAACATTTCTTGCCGTACCCCCTGAATCAACAAGTTCAAATGAGTCTGTTGCAATAATTTCCGCCGAAGAAAAAATATTTCCAATAACGTGAAGCGGGCTTGAAGGACTATCAGTACCTATACCAACATTCGTTCCATTATCATAAATAACACTATTACCTATTGTATCGCCATCTATCCACTTAGTAACATAATTAGCAGTACCAGTTCCATTAAC
>Ga0209555_10003336_pt1 | contig 10794 bp, 6 predicted proteins | sample SaaInl85LU_5_DNA_FD_184643 | JGI IMG/M metagenome (GOLD analysis project Ga0209555, IMG submission 184643) | Marine microbial communities from expanding oxygen minimum zones in the Saanich Inlet - ESP_85LU_5_DNA (SPAdes) (version 2) | ecosystem: Environmental > Aquatic > Marine > Intertidal zone... | reverse complement strand
CTATAATTCCTGCTTCGGTCATTGCTTCAAAAGCTAACTCTACGCCAGCTCTAACAAAAGCAACTAATAATGTTCCATGATCAAAATATTCTTGTTCAGAAATTTCTTGACTCGTAATAGTTTGCTTTTCAAAAGCCGTTTCTCCTGTAGCTGCTCTCCATTTTAATAAATTAACATCTCCATTGGCCCAATCTTCCATCATTGTTTTTGAAAAATGACCAGAGATGATGTCATCCATGTGCTTTTCAAATAATGGACGCATGATATCTTTTAATTCTTCTGATAATTCAAAAGCTTTGATTTTAGCCGGATTAGACAAACGATCCATCATGTTTGTAATACCTCCGTGCTTTAATGCTTCTGTAGTTGTTTCCCAACCATACTGAATTAGTTTAGCAGCATAACCAGGCTCAATTCCTTCTTCTACCATTTTATCAAAAGATAAAATAGCTCCTGTTTGTAACAAACCACATAAAATAGTTTGCTCTCCCATTAAGTCAGATTTTACCTCTGCTACAAAAGAAGAAGCTAAAACTCCTGCTCTATCTCCTCCAGTTGCAACTGCATAAGCTTTTGCTTGTGTCCATCCTTTATTTTCTGGATCATTTTCTGGGTGAACTGCTATTAATGTTGGCACTCCAAATCCTCTCTTATATTCTTCACGAACCTCAGAACCTGGACATTTTGGAGCAACCATAATCACTGTTAAATCTTCTCTAATTTGAGTACCTTCTTCAACAATGTTAAAACCATGAGAATAACTTAACGTTGCTCCTTTTTTCATTAATGGCATAACTGCATTCACAACTTTTGTATGTTGTTTGTCTGGAGTTAAATTCAATACTAAATCTGCCGTAGGAATCAATTGATCGTATGTTCCAACAGTAAAACCATTTGAAGTTGCATTTTTATAAGATGCTCTTTTTTCATCAATTGCAGCCTGACGTAATGCATAAGAAATATCTAAACCAGAATCTCTCATGTTCAATCCTTGGTTTAACCCTTGTGCACCACAACCTACAATAACGATTTTCTTTCCTAAAAGTGCTGCTACTCCTTCTGAAAACTCAGAAGAATCCATAAACCTACACTTTCCTAATTGTTCTAATTGTTTTCTTAATGGTAATGTGTTAAAATAATTTGACATTTTTATTTATTTAGTTGTTGAATGCTTCTTGAAGCATAGTTGATATTTTTAACTCATCTTTGGTTACAGCAATTCTACCTGAACGTGTATATTGCATAATTCCAAATTCGTTTAACTTATCATATAAATCTTGTAATTCTTCTTTTCTTCCTGACTTTTCTAAGACAAAAAACTCCTTGTTTACAGTAACAATTCTAGCATTACTTTCTTTGATAATGTTTTGAATTTGTCTATCTTCAAACAATAAGTCTGATTTTATTTTAAACAATCCAGATATTTGATAAATAGTATTCTCTTCTGTATGGTAATACGCTTTTATTACTTCTACTTGTTTTTCTATCTGACCAATAATCTTTTTTATGTCTTCTTCTGTCATGTATACTACAATAGTAAATCTAGACACTCCTATAATTTCAGATGGAGAAGTATTGATACTCTCAACATTAATATGCCTTCTTTGGAAAATTGCTGAAACCCTATTCAACAATCCAATGTTATTTTCAGTATATATAGATACTGTAAACAGTTGTTTTTGATTTTTCATCTTACTCTAGTCTTATATCTGAAATACTTGCTCCAGAAGGAACCATTGGAAAAACATTATCTTCTTTTTCTACGCAAACTTCTAAGAAATAAGGGTCTTTACTTGCAATCATTTCTTCTACAGCAGCAGTCAACTCTTCTCGTTTTGTTACTCTTTTTGCCTTGATGTAGTACCCCTCTGCAATCTTTACAAAATCAGGATTTGTCATTTCCGTAGATGCGTATCGTCTATCAAAAAATAGCTGTTGCCACTGTCGAACCATTCCTAAGAAATCATTGTTTAATACAACAACTTTAACCGCTACTTTCTGCTGAAAAATAGTACCTAATTCTTGAATTGTCATTTGATAACCACCATCTCCAGAAATAGAAACTACCTCTCGTTCTGGTGCTGCCATTTTTGCTCCAATAGCTGCAGGAAGACCAAAGCCCATAGTCCCTAATCCTCCAGAAGTAATATTACTTTTGCTAACATTAAAATCTGCATACCTACAGGCTACCATTTGGTGCTGCCCTACATCTGTAACAATAGCAGCCTCTCCTTTGGTTTGTATATTGATTTCTTTTATAACCTCACCCATAGTTACCCCTTCTTTTGTAGGATGAATATCGGGTTTAATGACTTTATTATATTCTATTTCATACAAATCTTTAAATTCTTGAAGCCAAGAATTGTGTGATTTTTTATCAACCAACGGTAACAATAGTTGTAAACTAATTTTAGCATCTCCTAAAACAGCAACATCTGCCTTTACGTTCTTATCTATTTCTGCTGAATCAATTTCAAAATGAACTACTTTTGCTTGTTTTGCATACGTTGTTAAACTCCCTGTAACACGATCATCAAAACGCATTCCTATAGCAATTAACACATCGCATTCGTTGGTTAATTTATTAGGTGCGTAATTACCGTGCATTCCTAACATTCCTACATTCAAAGGATGAGAGGTTGGTATTGCAGAGGCTCCTAAAATTGTCCAAGCTGCAGGAATACCTGACTTTTCAATTACTTCCTTTAGTTCTTGTTCGGCTTGACCTAAAATAACACCTTGTCCCCAAATAATGAATGGTTTTTTGGCATTATTAATTAATTCTGCAGCTTCTTTTACCTTATCAATATTTGTTTTCGGAACAGGTTTATAACTACGAACAGCAATACATTTTTCATAAGAAAAATCGAACTCTGAAAATTGTGCGTCTTTTGTAATATCTACTAAAACAGGACCTGGTCTTCCGTTCTTTGCGATGTAGAATGCTTTTGCTATTGCTTCTGGAATATCTTCTGCTCTAGTAACCTGACAGTTCCATTTGGTAACTGGTGTAGATATACCAACAATGTCGGTTTCTTGAAAAGCATCGCTACCTAGTAAACTTGAAGAAACTTGTCCTGTTATACAAACCATTGGTGTAGAATCTATCTGTGCATCTGCTATACCTGTAATTAAATTGGTAGCACCCGGGCCTGAAGTAGCAATAGCCACCCCAACTTTACCAGAAATTCTTGCATATCCTTGAGCTGCATGTGTTGCTCCTTGTTCATGACGTGTTAACACGTGATGAATTTGATTTTCAAACTTGAATAATTCATCATACACAGGCATGATTGCTCCGCCTGGATACCCATAAATGGTTTTTACTCCCTCTGCTATCAAACAGCGTACAACAGCTTCACTACCTGTAATACGTATAGGTTTCTTTTTAGATTCGTTATTTTTTAGTATGGTTGGTGTTTCCATATGTTGTTTTTTTAAACTCCCGTTTTCACGGAAATGATATTTTACTACAAATCTGTTACACACCCTTTTGAGGCTGATGCAACCGATTTTGCGTATTTGTATAAAATTCCTCGTTTATGCTTTGGCTCTGGAGCATTCCATTTTGCTCTTCTTTCTGCCATTTCCTCTTCAGAAATTAGCACATTAATTGTATTGTTTTCTGCACTAATTCTAATTTTATCTCCAGTCTCTACCAAACCAATAGCTCCTCCATTGACTGCTTCTGGAGTAATGTGCCCTACTACAAAACCGTGAGTTCCTCCAGAAAAACGTCCATCAGTGATTAATGCTACAGATTTTCCTAAACCTGCACCCATAATTAAAGAAGTTGGTTTTAACATTTCGGGCATACCAGGCCCTCCTTTTGGACCAACATATCTAATAACAACGACATCTCCTCTTTCTACCTCTCCGTTAGAAATTCCTGTATTTGCATCTTGCTCACTATTGTACACTACAGCTTTTCCTTCAAACAACAACCCTTCATTTCCAGAAATTTTTGCTACTGCTCCTTCTTCTGCAAGGTTACCATATAATATCTGAAGGTTACCAGATTTCTTTAAAGCATTTTCTTTTTGATAAACAATATCTTGCTCTTCAAATTCGATAGCTTCAATACCTGCTAAATTTTCTGCTAAGGTTTTACCAGTAACAGTCATACAATCTCCATGCAAATATCCTTGCTCTAACAAGTATTTCATGATTGCAGGAATACCTCCAATACCATGAACATCTTCCATTAAATATTTACCTGAGGGTTTTAAATCTCCTATCAAAGGAGTTCTATCACTAACGCTCTGAAAATCTTCTAATTTAAAATCTATATCTGCAGCATGTGCAATTGCTAAAAAATGTAAAACTGCATTGGTTGAGCCTCCTAATGCATTTACCAGAGTAACTGCGTTTTCTATAGATTTTTTTGTAATAATATCTTTTGGCTTTAAATCTAGCTCTAATAAATTTTTAATAGCGCTGGCATACCTTTCTGCTTCTGATAATTTATTAGGATTTTCAGCAGGAATTGAAGAATTGTACGGCAATGCAAACCCCATACATTCTATTGCTGATGCCATTGTATTTGCAGTATACATTCCTCCACAAGCTCCAGCTCCAGGAATTGATTTTTTTATAATCTCTTTGTATTCTACTTCATCAATTTCTCCAGCAACCTTTTGTCCAAGTGCCTCAAATGCAGAGACAATATTTAATTTTTTCCCTTTGTGTTTTCCTGATGCAGTAGAGCCACCATACATCATTATTGCGGGACGATTTAAGCGTAACATTGCCATAATTGAACCTGGCATGTTTTTATCACAACCTACAATCGCAATTAAACCATCATAGCTCTGTGCGTTCATGACAGTTTCAATAGAATCTGCAATAATATCTCTAGAAACTAATGAATAATTCATACCAGAAGTACCCATAGATATTCCATCTGAGACCCCAATTGTATTAAAACCAAGACCAACCATATCTGCAATATTACACTCTACTTTAACCTCATCTTTCAGTCGGTTTAAATGCATATTACAAGGATTACCGTCATAACCTGTGCTGGCAATACCTATTTGTGCCTTACTCATATCTGCATCAGTTAACCCTGCTGCATATAACATCGCTTGTGAAGCTGGCTGAGATTCATCCTGTGTTAATCTACTACTATGTTTATTTAGTTTCATTACGTCTAAAATCTACTTTAATTGCTAAATTACTACGTTTTCTATTTCTCTTAAATCTACTGTAAATGAGTAATTTATACTCACAGTTTCAATTAAAATGCTAATATTTTGTATTTCAGCTATTTAACTATTTCTTATTATGATGTTCAATTCCATAAAAAAACCTTCCAATTTGTAAAGGAAGGTTTCTTTGATTTTTTTTACAAATATACTTCCTTGTTATGACACCTTATACAAAATGACTGAAAATAAAACGGCATATTTTTTAGAACTCATTTATGAATTAAGCTAAATTGCTATTTTTTATGATATCGTGAATGTCTTCGTCTTTTACTTCTTTTTGAGAATCTGCTACCTTTAAAAATGTTTGGTAAGCGATATCAAGTTCTAACTTGGTTAATTCATAACCAATATTTTTAGCTCTATATGCCAATGCTGCTCTTCCGCTTCTTGCAGTAAGTACAATAGCACTTTCTGTTACTCCAACATCTTCAGGATCCATTATTTCATAAGTCTCTCTGTTTTTTATTACGCCATCTTGGTGGATTCCAGAACTATGAGCAAATGCATTTGCACCAACAATTGCTTTGTTAGGCTGTACTGGCATCCCCATTTTTTCGCGAACCATCATACTTGTATCGTATAATAATTTTGAATTTACAGTGGTTTCTAAATTCAAATATGGATGCTGCTTTAGCACCATAACCACTTCTTCTAAAGCAGTATTCCCTGCACGTTCACCAATACCATTTATGGTGCACTCTATTTGACGAGCTCCATTAATTACTCCTGCAATGGAGTTTGCTGTTGCCAATCCTAGATCGTTATGACAATGACAAGAAATGGTAACATTATCTATACCTTTAACATTTTCTTTTAGGTATTTAATTTTTGCACCGTATTCATCAGGCAAACAATACCCTGTTGTATCTGGTATGTTTAAAACCGTAGCTCCAGCTTTGATCATTGCTTCACACACTTTTGCTAAAAACTCATTGTCGGTTCTTCCGGCATCCTCAGCATAGAACTCAACATCTTCTACAAAGGATTTTGCGTAAGTAACGGCTTTGATACCTCGTTCTATTACTTTTTCTCTTGTGGTGTTGAATTTATATTTGATATGAGAATCACTTGTACCGATTCCAGTATGTATTCTAGGATGTTTAGCGTTCTTTAAGGCTTCTGCAGCGACTTTAATGTCGTTTTCTACAGCTCTTGTCAAACCACAAACGGTCGCATTCTTTACTATTTTTGCTATTTCTGAAACCGAATTAAAATCACCAGGGCTAGAAACGGGAAAACCCGCCTCGATAACATTTACGCCTAATAAATCTAATCTTTCTGCAATTACTAATTTTTGAGCAGTATCTAACTTACAACCAGGAACTTGCTCTCCATCCCTTAGTGTTGTATCAAAAATTTGAACTTTATTATCTTGCATACTTTTTAAAAAGGTTACATATTTAGTAACGAAAATACAGAGACCTTTTCAATAAAAATACTAATTTTACATATTAGTACGATTTCTAATAATAAACACTTAGTTGTAATTTATTGATTTTTAGTTTTTTATGAGCAAAAGTATTACATCAGCCAATAATCAAAATGATGCTCTTTTTGTTTTGATTAAATCTTTAACCAAATCTGAAAAAAGACAATTTAATTTGTATGTGGGAAGATTAGGAGGCAATATTGATGCTAAATTTTTCTCACTCTTTAAATTTTTAGAAAAACTAAAAATTTATGATGAGAAAATTATCATTGGGAGTGGTATTGTTACCAAACAACAACTATCAAATTTAAAAGCTCATTTATACAAACAAATATTGATCAGTTTACGTCTGAATCCAGCTCATAAAAATATTCGCATTCAAATACGAGAACAATTAGATTTTGCTACAGTACTTTATCAAAAAGGATTATACAAACAAAGTTTAAAGTTACTAGATAAAGCAAAAAATCTTGCCTTAGAAAATGAAGAGAAAAATGTTGGCTATGAAATTGTGGAGTTAGAAAAAGTCATTGAAACACAATACATCACAAGAAGCTTAGCCAATAGAGCAGATCAATTATCTATTCAAGCAAAAAAATTGAGCCAGCATAATGTAATTGCTAGTAAACTTTCTAATTTATCACTGCAATTGTATAGCTATTTATTACAAAATGGGTACGCAAAAAATGAAAAAGAACTTTTATTTATTGAAGATTATTTTAGCAACAAACTCCCTAAGTACGATTTTAATTCACTAGGTTTTAGAGAAAAATTATGGCTATACAAATCGCATTTATGGCGTAGTTTTTTGATACAAGATTTTTTGTTAAGTTACAAGTACGCAAAAAAATTTGTAGGCCTTTTTCAAGACAACAAAAAACTCATCACCTTACATCCTATTTTTTATATTAAAGGAAAAAATTACCTATTGGAATCACTTTTTTTAATAAAAAAAATAGATGTTTTTCAAAATGAACTTATTCTTTTCGAAGAAGAAATTGAGAATGGAAATATTCCATTAAACACTAATACAGAACTATTAATTTTCTTGTATCTGTTTGCAAATAAATTGCATTTACACTTTTTGGAGGGATCTTTTAAAGAAGGAGAGTACTTGGTTGACGTCATTAATGAAAAAATTATTTATTTCAAGAACAGATTAGACAACCATTATGTAATCATGCTGTATTACAAGATTGCATGTTTGTATTTTGGTATGGGTAAAAACAAAATGTGCATCTTTTATCTTGAAAAAATAATTAATTCTAAAAATGTAAGTTCTGCAGAAGATTTACAATGTTTTGCAAGGGTTTTAAATTTAATTGCACATTATGAATGCGGCTTAGATTACGATTTAGAACGTCAATTTATAGACACGTATAAGTTCTTGTTGAAAATGGAAAACTTACAAGAAGTTCAAAAGGAGTTTATTACTTCTATAAAATCTTTAAGTGATGTGTTTCCTCATGAAATTAAAAAGGAATTCAAAAAAATATACTTACGTCTAAAAAAATTTGAAAACCATCCTTACGAGAAAAGAGCTTTTCTGTATTTGGATATTTTATCTTGGCTAGAGAGTAAAATTGAAAACAAATCCATTGCTACCATAATTAAAGAGAAAACTTAATCTCTATCATTTCATACACTATCATTGATTACATAAAATTTAACAAATTCAAATTATTTGATAGAAATCCTCACCAACTATAAATTAATTCTCTTTTCCATTTTACTTATTAAATAATTGTAATACATTTGTTGTGTGAATATTAAAAGCGCACATACTAAATTTACAAAAACCCTCACGGTAGCAGTTACTTCTATGGAAACTACTATTTTCACAACTACAACCATCACCCTTTAGGGGTTATTTTCTATTCATATTATTCAAGGTTACATTTGCTTCTATAAAGAGCATCAAGAATTTATAAAATAAACGTATTACACTTATTTTTCATCAAAAATGAAAGTATTAAAATTTGGCGGTTCATCAGTCGCAAATTCAGAAAACATAAAAAAAGTATTAGCTATTGTAGCTCAGCAAGCTAAAGATCAAAAACTAGCGGTAGTTGTTTCAGCATTTGGTAAAACTACCAATGCATTAATTCAAGCTGCTAATTTAGCTGCTGCAAAAAATAAAGAATATATTTCTGTTTTAAAAGGTATAGAAAATCATCATTTTGAAGTTATTGATGAATTGATTCCAGAAGAAAACAAAAAAGAAGTTCACACATACGTAAGCGAATTACTACAACATTTAGGCACAATTTACGAAGGATGTTTTTTACTTCAAGAATTGACAGCAAAAACATTAGCCACTATTTCTAGTTTTGGAGAATTACTCTCTTCTTTTATTATAGCAAAAGCAGCAAATGCAAAATTTAAAACAGACTACAAGGATAGTAGAGAGTTAATTATTGGCTCTGATGACTATTTGAGTGCTGCAGTTAATTTTAAATATACTGACAATAATATCGCAGCTTATTTCAAAAAAAGTAATACACCTGTAACCTTACTTCCTGGATTTGTTGCCAATACTTTAGCTGGAAAAACAACAACATTAGGTCGTGGTGGATCTGATTATACTGCTGCAATTATTGCCGCTGCTGTAAATGCAGAAGAACTACAGATTTGGACCGATGTAAGTGGAATGTTTACTGCCAATCCAAGTGTGGTAAAACAAGCATTTCCAATTACACATATTTCTTACCAAGAGGCAATGGAATTATCGCATTTTGGAGCAAAAGTTATTTACCCCCCAACCATACAACCAGTATTAAAAAAGGAGATTCCTATTGTTATAAAAAACACATTTAAACCGCAAGAAACTGGAACATTAATAGCAAAAGAGACTGGCAAAAACAAAACTGTCAAAGGAATTAGTCATGTTGAGAACATCACTCTAATTACTTTAGAAGGCAGTGGAATGGTTGGTATTCCTGGTTTTTCTAAACGTTTATTTGAAGCTCTATCCTTACACAATATCAATATTATATTAATTACTCAAGCATCTTCAGAACTATCTATTTGTATTGGTATTGCAGATAAAGATGCTCAAAAAGCTAGTGCTATTATTAATAACACTTTTGAATATGAAATTGAACGCCAAAAAGTAAATCCTGCAATTTTAGAACAAGATTTATGTATTGTTGCTTTGGTTGGAGATCATATGAAAAACCATCAAGGTTTAAGTGGACAAATGTTTAGTGCTCTTGGAAAAAACAATGTAAACATTAGGGCTATTGCTCAAGGCTCTACAGAAAAGAATATTTCTGCAGTTATCTTAAAAAAAGATGCAAAAAAAGCTTTAAATGTTTTACATGAGCAATTTTTTGAAGAAAAAATAAAGCAGTTAAATTTATTTGTAACCGGTGTTGGTAATGTTGGTGAGCGATTCTTAGCTCAACTTCAGCAACAGAAAAAATACCTAAAGAAGAACTTAAAATTAAACATTAGAGTAATTGGAATTGCCAACTCTAAGAAGATGGTTTTTGATGCAAAAGGATTGTCTCTAGAAGACTGGTCAAACCAACTAGAAAAAGGAGAAGCAACAACACTGGAAAGTTTTTTCAACAAGGCGAAACAGGTAAATCTAAGAAATAGTGTTTTCGTAGACATTACTGCAAGTCATGCTGTTTCTAAAATGTACGAAGGTTATTTACGTAATAATATTGCCGTAGTAACTTGTAATAAAATTGCGTGTGCTTCTGAATTAAACAATTACAAGATATTAAAAGAAGTCTCTAGAGAATTTAATGCACCATTCTTATTTGAAACTAATGTTGGGGCAGGATTACCTATTATTGACACATTAAAAAACCTAGTAAACTCTGGAGATAAAATAAATAAAATTCAGGCTGTTCTATCTGGTAGTTTAAATTTTGTATTTAATAACTTTAATGAAAAGACTAGCTTTCATGATATTGTTACACAAGCTCAGAAAGAAGGCTACACTGAACCAGATCCTACCATCGATTTAAGTGGTGTTGATGTAGCACGTAAGATTTTAATTTTAGCAAGAGAAAGTGGTTACGAACTAGAACTTGACGATATTGCCAAAATTGCCTTTTTACCTGAAGAAAGCTTACAAACAAACAATAATGATGATTTTTATGCTTCATTAAGAGAGCATGAAGCACATTTCCAAGGAATATA
>Ga0209555_10003335_pt1 | contig 10796 bp, 8 predicted proteins | sample SaaInl85LU_5_DNA_FD_184643 | JGI IMG/M metagenome (GOLD analysis project Ga0209555, IMG submission 184643) | Marine microbial communities from expanding oxygen minimum zones in the Saanich Inlet - ESP_85LU_5_DNA (SPAdes) (version 2) | ecosystem: Environmental > Aquatic > Marine > Intertidal zone... | reverse complement strand
AAAATTAGCAATTGAAAAAATAAGCACGACACATACACATATCGCTATCAAATTACTATTTCTATATAGACTACTCTATAACAAAATTCCACGCATCACCCTATGTCACCGCGCATCACCCTAGAACACCTTGTCACCCTATGTCACCGCGCATCACCCTAGAACATATTGTTTCACCGCGCACATTTATTTAATTTTTAGTTTCACTTTATCATAAAATTGTTTAACAATTTTCTTTGGGATATTGTCGAAGGAAATTAACGTCATATTCATATTGAACTTGTCTATGATATCGTTATCATTTAGCCATTGTTCAATGTCATAATCACTTAGCTGAGATATTTCCGATGCTTTCTCTTTAGTAATGAAAGAAGCAATTTTGAGAATATTATCACTTTTATCGCCATAGATTGCTTTATGATATAAGTCGGCTTTGGCATTTTTTTGACCACGAAGTGTAATATCCTTAAATTGCATATTAATTATACTGGTGCGATTACTAGCAATCTGTAGATAATCATTATCATTTGTGATAACAATAATGCTATTATTGCCAATTTCCTTCAATTTATCCTGCATCAAATATACAACATCATCTGCTTCCAATCTATCAAAATTTACACGTTTTATATCTTTGTTTTCAATATATTCAGTAAATACGGAAAAAATCTTGTTATTAAAATTTGCATTTTGCACCCGCGTTCCTTTATATTCACTGTATATATCATTTCGCCAAATATCACAACGCTGACAATCCAAACAGAAGACAATATTGTTGATAGTTGTCTTCCATTTTTTACATATCTTTTTCATATCTGATTCCATATGTTTCATGAAACTAGATATATATACTTCATTTTCGGTAATCGTATCTGCGTCAAATTCTTGTTTTTGAAACACGAACCATCTCATCGTTGCGAAATATCGATAGAACACATAGTAACTTGCGTCTATAAGTACAATAGGTGTATTATCCTCGAATTCTAATAACATTCTTTAGTTATGTATATATAATATAAGATATACTTATAATCATTTTTTTATTTATTGATGTTCATATTTTTCATGGCATCATTCCATCCATTTTCAAATAATTCATATGAAATATCGTAATTAAGAGAAAATCCATCTAATGCACTATATTTTCTTCCCCATGTCGTCTTATCTAAATGGAAATCACAACGTGTTTGTTGTATATCCTTGTTTTGAAATATATTGCCATCAACATATTTCTCATTTTTATAAACCGTGTAATATTTATTTCCGCAAATATAGGGAATATAAGAACTACATAATGCATAATTTATGACATCATCTATATCATCAAATTTATCTATAATTACATTTGTGTGTTGCATTGTATCGCTTAATTTTGTTGTTACAATAGATAATGGTATATTTGATATATTCTTTTCATAATGTCTAGTTTTGATCCCAAATTTCATTGAGTTTTGCAAACGTTTCATATCTTCTATTTTCAATAAGTTTATACGCATATTTCTATCACCAACATAATTGTCCCATAATATATCGTGATTGCTTATATCATCTTCTAAATTATATATTAAAGAACACCAAGACCCACCTGATGTACCAATTAGATGATGATTTACATTTTGTGTTTTAAGATAAGCAAGAGAACCCATACTATATGAAAATAATAGCCCAGTTGAACCTACGCAAATATTATAATTCATAGTTGGGAATACGTTGTTGAAAAACATTAAAAGGGTTATAATTATATAATATCTCATTTTTTATTGGTTATTTCTAATTTAATACTGGTTTAATATTTTTTTGAACTCGGTAATACTATAAAATGTATGTTTGTATTTTACATATTGTTTTTTTGATTTACTGTTTCGTAAAATATATATGTTTCTTGATTTGTTATTGATTTGTTTTGTTGTATATTTTTTGAATTTCGATTTTGTTTTATGACCTCCTGTTCCTTCTGCTGTACCTTCTGTTGGTGACGAAGATATCGAAGATGATAAACAGCAATATTTTGTTAAATAATGATGAATTTCGTTATCATATTCATTTGAACTTGTTATTCTATCAATTAAATTATCGATATATTCCCATACATGAGTATTTGAAATTTCATAAATTGGTTTCACATTAGTATTTGAATAGTTGTAAGGAGATACGAAATTTATGACATAATCACCAAGTAATGATTCAAAAAATATTTGAAAATTTTGAAGTTGTAATTTTTGATGATAATTATTGATTTTTTCAGTTATAAGAATGGAAGGATTATTTCTATTGGTTGAATAATTATTTGTTAAAACCAATTGAAATCTGCCAGCGATAGAACTTTCCTCATTTTCAAACAATAATTTACGTATTTTATTCATTTTGTGAATAGATGCTGCAAAATCTTGTTTTTGAGAAAGTTTATCAAATAATTCATTTACTTTAATGATACAATAAACTAAAAATTGTCCATAATCATTTTGATGTATTTTAAGTTTATTTTTGATGAATTCTTCTGTCATTGCGAATTGCGGTCTGTGTGTTTTATAAAAATTATCAATAAAGGATAAATAAAATGTATTAGTATTGTTGTCTAAAACGGGAATTGTAAATCGTTTTTTTACCTTTGCATAATCAATTATATCAAATACTGGTGTATTTTTGTTATATAACGAACCTTTTATTTCAAATGTATCAAATATATCCTGGTTTCCAAAAAAAGTATCAAAATTTCTTTTAATGATATCTTTTGCCATAGTATGGTCTTTGAAATCCAACCATTTTTTATTGGTATCTTTTGTAACATTAACCTTGCTGATGGGTTGCACGGTATTTGTAGCGGTTTTAGGTGACCTTTTTCTTTTTACGCCAGTTACACCAGTTACGCCAGTCATTTGATTTTTATTCATAATGTCCTATTTTCATTTTGTAAAATAATTTTGTAAAAAAATAAATAAATATGATCTAAACTTTTTTAGTCCATTTTGCCCTTTGTTCAGGTAAAATGGCATCTCTTTGTCTCATATAAGTAAAAAACTGTTTGACTTTTTCTTCATTAGGAGGAGAGAAGAAATCTTCAGCAGCACAGCAGCATTTTTCATTACCATTTACACAACCCAGAGCAAGGTTTTTCATTTCTATTTTGAATTTATCAGATATGAAAGGAGGATTCGGTTTAATCCATGTTTCGTGCATTTTATGACGTGTTTCATGAGAATTTGGAAGAACTTCTGTAGCACCATTTGCATAGGTTACAGTAATATTTCCATTAGAAAGGTCAACAGAAGATATTTCAATACCGGGATTCTCCATTATTTCACCTTTTTCCTACTATTTATATACTGATATTATATTTTGTGATATTTCTGAGCAAAGTTCGTTTTATAATATGTAATATGATAGATACCGTCATAAGAAACGCGTATTTGTAATATCTTTTATAAGCATTTATCGTAAAATCATAATGAAATTTGGATATTTTGTAAGTAAAATTGATAGAAGAATCAATAGGATATAAAAAACTTCTCATAATCATTTCCATACCATGTTGAGATTCAATATTATAATCAAATGCAAAATTCTGTTGAAAAATAATTGGCAGAATACAATAGTTTTTGAGACCAATAAAAGCAGATAAATATTGGTCGTAATGGATTATACCAATATAATCGTAATATGTATCAATGATTCTTTTCATAGCTCTTCTTGAGTAGCATAGTGCTACAGTTGTACCTGCATTATATTGCATAATGTCTTTTGAAATTCTAATGCCGTGCGAAGGTATGCTTGTGAATCCTGTTTCAAAAGTCTCAAACACAAATGAATATCCTAAATAAAATATATCCCAATCATCTGATGATTGCATAAAATCAATGGCTTTTGCTAATTTCTCTTCTGAATATGATGGTGATTGCATTACATCGTCTTCAAAAACAAGAATATTATCAAGACCAGCTTCATATGCATATTTTACAATTTGAACGTGAGAATCAAAACATCCATACAAACCACCATTTGGATGTTTTGTTGCTGTAAAAAATCTAGCTGGAATATTGAATTTATTAAAGATATTTTGACAATGTATTTTTCGTTTATTTGATATATCAAGATTTATACATACGATGTCGTCAAAAAAATCATATATGTTTGTCATTTTGTTTATGTTTATATTAAGAACACTTTTTATAACAATCAATACTATCGCGCGACTATTGCACAACTATCGCACAGGGTATTAAGGGGAAAAGTATATAAGAATTATGACCATTATATAGACAGCGAGTAACGATACTTGCTTCAATCAATAACTTTTTTTTGTTTTACATACTGCCCCATTGTGGGTGAAATTGTCACTGTGTCCGAGCTGGTTAAGGAGTTTGACTTAAGATCAAATGGACATAAGTCCTCGCGGGTTCGAGTCCCGTCGGTGACATTTTCTATTTTTCAAGCAGTATTTAAATTTATATAACTATTCTGTGCAATAACAGTACATGAATGATATAAACATATCATTTGATAAAGATTTTTATAAACAAGGTACGACTCCAGATACTTCGGTAGGTTCGTCAACATACACTGATTATAAAAGTGATTATGATACAGACATAGATATTGACAAGGCGTATAAAAATAAATTGTACAATAGTATGTGCGATGAGGAAGAATTATTCAAATTAAAGAATGATTTCTTTGTTCATTATGGAAGTGAATTGTATAACAAGGTTATGGAAAATTATATGAAAGATATTGCAAAATACGATTTTACTATATTTGATCAAGGTTTATGGAATAAATGTTTGGAATTATATAAAAATCCAAAGGAGGACATTGTTAAATGTTTTTGTTTTCAAGTAAAATTTAACAAACCGTATGATAACAGAACCATAAATGACACATACACATATCTTATTAAAATGAAAATAAAAAATATCAAAATCAAGGTTTGGCTTAATTCAGTCAAATGTACATTACAATAATCTTAAATTAAAAATATATATTATAAATAAAACAAGCTCACTAAATAATGGTTAAAGAACATTTTCAAGGAGCAGCTTATAGTCAAACAAATAATCCGTCACAGGGTAGTTGTCATGTTTTTAAATCGGAGAAAGACAAATATGACGAAGTAGGTTTACCAATGCAATTACCAATCGGTATTAGTAAAATAAAGGGATGGACTTATGATGGAAGATTTGATTTAGATGAACACAATATAGTTTATGATAAAAACAGATGTAATGTTGCTTCTGAAGAAGATTGTAGAAGATATGCTCAAGAAAATGGATACAAAGCGTGGGCTTACAGATCCAAAAATAACGGTTACTGGTTCGGAAACCAACCCAAAAACAATACTTGTGTTATGTATAATGATAACTTCAAAGGAATGCAAAATATTCAAGATAAAAATAATGATACTACAATATCAGGTTGTGTATTTCCAGGAGGAGACATATCAAATGGTTGCGAACCCAATTATGAGAAAACAGTTGAAGTATATAATTCAGCTGTAAATCTTGCAAATGAATCATCAAGATATATAGCTACATTAGGTGGAATGAAATTTAATGTTAGCGATTTAAAACAGAGTCAAGTATTTTCTAAAAGATTAAGTGTTTTATATATGTTGAAAATATTGAATAAATTAGAAGAACGTTTAAATAAAACAAAAACAGCAAAACCACTTATTAAAATAGAAGTATCAGAAAGTACTAAAAATGAATTGAGAAGTGATAACTCAAAAATAAACCAAGCTTTATCTGATATACAATCTACTATTGATGAATGGTCTAATTCTAAATGGGAACGTGATTTTGAAAAAAAACTTTTGAAAAGAAATTTTGACATAAATGAAACACAATATCAATCAGAACTAAAAAATTTACGAGATGAATTAAATGCTGTAAAACAAGTTATTATCAATATACAAACAGAAAAAACTGCTAAACATTTAACAGACCAACCTTTAGATGGTTCAATAAATACAGTTCAAGGATATGTTGAAGGAGGTAATGTTGATTATGGTAGAGCAGGAGAACTCAAAGGTAAAACCATGGAAGAATGTAGAATTGCTGCAAAAAATCATGGTTATAAAGCTTGGGGATATAGAAATCATAATCATGGTGGTATGAAAAATACCTGTTTCTTTTATGATGACAGTTTTATTGGTTTTGCAGGTAATGATGACAAAATTCATACTACAGGATGTGTCAATGCTGGAGAACAAGTTAAATGGGGTTGTTCAACAACTGACCCTGAGCTTATACGTGTTGCTATAAATAATGCTAAACAAAATGCATCAAACGCACTAACAGAAGCTGAAGGTTATATGAAAAAGGCTAGTGATGCAAAGAACAGCGCTGATGAATTTATAAATCAAATCAATACTGCAAAAAATGAAATAACTTCAATTGCAGATATTCCAAACGCAGTTAGCAGTGAAGAGAATGTAACAAAAATATATGATTTGATTGTTGAATATTTTGAAGAAGCGAAAACTCAAAGAGATAACGCAAATACTCATAACGAAACAGCAAAAAATGCAACAACTAGCACAGATGCAGAAACAGCTTCTGATAATGCTAAAAAAGCAGCAAATAAAGCAAAAGAACAAGCTGAACTTGCAGAAGAAAATTTGGTTATTTTACAAACAGCTACTAATAATTTCATTCAGTTACTTACAACAGGCGGCAGCGTTAGCGGTGGCGTTAGTAGCAGTGGCGTTAGTAGCAGTGGCGTTAGTAGCAGTGGCGTTAGTAGCAGTAGCGGTGTTAGCGGTGGCGTTAATTCTCCTGACAAAGAATATACACCAGGAGAATTAACAGATATGTATAATCAAGGGAAACAAGATATTAATGATGATATTAAACTTGTGAATTTTTTTATAAGAGATGCATCTACATTTGAAAAAATGTTATTAAAAGATACAGAACTGTTTGCTGACATATTAACAAAAAGGGTTGAAATTGCAGCTAAAAAACTTGAGATGACAGCGATTATATCAGCCGCTCAAGAGAAAAACTTAACATTAGATGAAGAACCTCTTAATAAAAAATGCGATAGTATATCATTAAGTCAAGAAATAATAGATTCTTTGGATGCTGAATCTATCAATCTAGCCAAATCTCATGTAAGTCAAAATATAGAATTTTTACAGAATTTAGTCAAATATTATTCAAATAATTGAACTAACTGATTTAGATTATTTTTAATTAATTATATATACAATAATTAAAAGTTGGTATAAACTTAATGGGAGGTAGAGTTGAACTTAATAAAAAAATACACAGAGCAGTATTGGATGATATGATTGAAGAACAACTTCAAATTCAGGCCAAACTTGGAAATTATACTATATTGCCATCTTCATATGCAGATAATATAGATATAAATTTGGAATACAGTGATACTGATATAGATGAGGATCAAATTTTTGTTAGTGTTATCAAAGATATGATTCAAGAACAACAGACAATTCTATCAAAACTAAACAAACGTTCAGTAGATGAGATAGTTACAGATTCAATAGATAAGACAGTTACTACAAATTCAATAGATGATACAGTTACAGTTACTAATAAAAATAACGAAGATGAAATTGTTAAAGCTTACAACGATAATATAAATAATATTGGAGTACTCCTTAAAAGGGCAAATGACACTCAATATGATAAATTCCAAATATTATTAGATATACAATCATTTGATTCAGAAAATTTGACAAAACATCATAATGATACAGTTGAAGAAATAAATGAATTTCAAAATATTTTGTTAATATTAGTTTCCTATGTTTCAATTTTCAAAGGAAATAGTGATGATATCAGTCTTATAATTGGAATTCGTACATATATTCAATCGTTGCATTATTTACAAGTTGCTATTGCGGAGTATGCGCACGAACAATATGGTTTGAATTTAAGCAAAACTATCCCAGAAAATCCTAGAATACAACTATCTCCTCAAACAAATTTTTCAAATGACAAGTTTGTATCAGCAATAGATTATGTTAAAATGGTTCTAAAAAACGCATCAAAAAATATAGAACATTTTTCAAAAGATGAATCATTTGTCGATATGTCACAAAAAGCTCTTGAAGTTAATCCAAATTTTATTGAACCTTGTAGAGTAATTTTTGAATTTATAAAAGACAATTATATTTATTTGCAGACAGAATTTGAGAATATATTAAAACAACTTGTTAAAATTAATCTTAAAAACGGTATGGGATTGGATTTGTCAAATTCAACTTCGTCAAATTCAACTTCATCAAATTCCATTTCGTCAAATTCAACTTCATCAAATTCAACTTCATCAAATTCCACTTCGTCAAATTCAACTTCATCAAATTCCACTTCGTCAAATTCCACTTCGTCAAATTCATCTAAATCATCAAATTTATCACAAAATAATGATGATAATGATGATGACCAATATGAAAATGATGACAGTACTACTAGTGAAGATATTGAAAAAGGACAAGCAACCCAAGGAGATGTAACCAACGCTAAACAAGCTCAAATTCAAGATAATGATACATTTGTGCCCTATTCTGGAGCATCTCTTTTTAATCCTGCAAGATTCTTTTTGACACTTGGACTACCACCAACGTCATTTAAAAATATGATTAAATTTATGATAGTATTAAATTACTTGATTGGATGGTGTATTATAGGAATAGGTATGTTTAATTGGGGTATGATGAAAGAAGCATCTATATTTTGGATAACTTTTGTATTTGGTGGTTACGGATATTTGATAGCAAAAAGCAAAATAACATTATTGACAATAATACTGATATTGTTATTAGCAAGATTTTTGTTAGGATATAATGATGTTAGTAGAACTGTTGCAAAAGTTTTGTTTGTATTTGGAATTATTGGAGGAATAGTATATATATGGAATAATATGTAAAACAAAATGTTGTTTTTATTAAATAAGCTTTAAGCGTTAAGCGTATTTAAGAACCATATAAAATTAGTATATATATAATAAATATAATATATGTCCGTTAAAGTAGGATTCTTAAATGATAAATATACATATGATAATTTGAATACAAAAAATAATATTCTACGATTAAATTCTTTTGATGATTCAAACATCATTCTTTTAAATCACGATTTGCATTCCACAAAAGATGTTTTCTTAAATTACAAGAATGTCATAAGTTCTGGTTTTTCATCCAATACATATTGTTTTCGAGATATTCCAGGAGATAATTCTAATATTATGACTTTAAACAGTTGCAATATATCTCTTGATAAACCAGTTTTTATTCAAGAAGAACTATATATAAGTGACGTTTTTAGTACATCAAATGGTACTATTAAATTAACCAGTAATACCGAAATACACTTGATGAGTCCGATTGATTCATTTTCAGTATTTTCTAGCAATGATGCTTCAAAAATTCTTTTCCAAACCAACGACTTTGCTGTCAATGACTTTGATAATATTGGTAGAATTCAAATTAACAATAATCAAATTGACATTAATAGTAATGTATATATATCAAACGGAACTTTATTTGTCGACAAAATTTCTAGCATTGGCACGAGTCTTAGTATTGAAAATGCAAGTTATACTTCAACTGAATTTGAAAGTTTAATTTCGGTTAATTCAATTGATTTGAAAAATTCACCTGATAGTATTGATAAAGAAGCATTTACTATATATAAGAATTATGGCAATGCCAATATAGTTTCAATAAATACTTGTAATATTTTAGAAAGTACTGTTAGCAATAACTTTACGATAGATAACAATGGTTTAATTGGTATTGGAACTGAAACACCTACAGCATCTATAGATATCCGTAAGATAAATGATAATATTATGTTATATGATGGTGAAAGAACTGGAGATTTATTTAAGATTACTCGCGAAGGAGATATTGGTATTGGTATGTCGCTTCCAAAAGCTCAACTTCATATCAAAAGAAACGATGACTCTATTCATCCAGATAATGATGATAATCGTAAAAATCCGTTGCTACTATGTGATATAGCATATGATGATTCACTTAATACAAGTAATGTATATGTAAGTGTTGAGAGAGAATTGATTTATATACAAGATTCTGTAAAACAAACTAATATGAAACTTTATTTATATGACAGTACTGTTGAGGATGATATTCAAGAAGAAGGCGGGAAATTAGTCACATTAACATATTATTTATTAAATGATGATATTTTGAATGAGGCTGTTGATGTATTAGATGAAAATAAACTGTCAGCTATAATAGATGAAAATTATTTAAGATTTAATGGTAATTTTGAACAATTTGAAACAAATTTTAATGAATATGATGTAAATGGAGGTAGTGTTAAAATAAACAGTATTATAAAATATCCATCAAACTATACAACCGTTCCAATTCTATTTTCTTTAGATTCTTTTCCTCTATCTGCATCTGAAGGTACTTTGACAATAACTAATAATATGCTAATGAAGCATCCTTCAAGTTCAGAAGACTATGGTGATACCTCAGTAATTGTTCCAATTAATCTCCATGAGACTGGTTTTCAAATAGAAATAAATGATGTTTTGTTGACATTGCAATATACTGTACTTATAGAAACAAGTGTCGTATTATATAATGTTAAATATGATGTCATAAACAACGTTCAGATACCGTGTCCAAATTTTATGCATATGTTATATAATGATACATTTATATCATCTCTTTCTGCATCAGGTGCATTATCTCTTGGTGAAGAAATGCCAGCATTGAGTAATCACTTATTATATGTAAAAGGTTCTTCTCTTATAGATGATTTAGATGTGAAGAATATATATACAAACGATGTGAC
>Ga0209555_10003334_pt1 | contig 10798 bp, 9 predicted proteins | sample SaaInl85LU_5_DNA_FD_184643 | JGI IMG/M metagenome (GOLD analysis project Ga0209555, IMG submission 184643) | Marine microbial communities from expanding oxygen minimum zones in the Saanich Inlet - ESP_85LU_5_DNA (SPAdes) (version 2) | ecosystem: Environmental > Aquatic > Marine > Intertidal zone... | reverse complement strand
GGCGATGGCACGCCAATTCAGGCGCGAGGCGCCCCTATAAGCGTCTTTGAGATTGATACTCTTAATGACTACGCCAGAAAGTGGTTTTCTTCTAGCGTCGGCGGCACGATGTCAGTGCGCATTTCTGGGACTAGTGGATACGTCAGTTTTGTCCGCCGCGGTACTGAATCCGTCTCATACCAGGGACTTGGTAGTGGGACAGGGCTCGTCAACTATCGCGAAGTTTGGTCCGATTGGGGATCCAACCCTACCTCACAGCCGGCATTTTTTAATAGCACCGCAGCGGCACTCTCAGCAGCGGGTTTGTCGGGTGCACTCTATCTAACGGTATAAATACTTTACTCGCTCAAACCTTAAGGGCTCACCATTGTGGGCCCTTTTTTATAACTGCCTGATATTGCAATAAAAACTTAGTTTAGTTAAATTGCGCGTTGTTTCTGGTCGAGCACCTTATCTAGACAACTAAAATGACTGATAGTAGCCAGAGCTGTGCAGTCAAAACAAGCCCCGAAGGAATTCAAAATGTTGCGCAAATTACTCGCACTGCCACTGCTGGCACTCTCTACACAAAGTTTAGCTACTGTCATTGTACAAGGCCTCAACGAAGAGCTAGAGGGCTGGACGTTAAAGTTAGCAGGCTCTTACGCTGAGACCACGGGCAAGACCGAAAAGACTGTTTACGGCGCCAACTACTCTACCGAGTACAACAACGGCCTCAACCAATTCCGCTCACACGGCGGTCTCGCTTATAACGAGACCAACGGCAACGATGTGACTGACAACAAATTGGTGCATTTGCGCTACGTTCGCAAAGAATTAATTGGTCCATTGCGCGGTGAAACTTTTTATCAAAACCAGGCGAACGATGTAAATTTGGTTGCTGAGCGCGAACTGATTGGCGGCGGTTTGAGTTACCGCGATTTAAACGAGCAACTCAGCTACCATGTGATGGTAGGTGTTATGAACGAAAAAGAAGAGCACCTTACCGATACTACACTCAATCGCGATGTTGAGCGCATGACCATCTCAACCCAGCTGCAGTGGACCTTTAAGAGCAAAAACCGTCTGAATGTGGTGATTTACCACCAACCTAACATCAGCGAGTTTGACGACTACCGCACCACCCTGGAAAGCACCTTAATTGTGCCTTTGGGCGAACGTGTCGATATCAATTTCTCGTACGCCAACAACATGAACACCACCCCTTTTGGTGATGTACCCAAGCGTTCTACCAACTTTGAGACCAGCATCTCTTACAGTTTCTAAGTCAGTTGTGGAGAAAACTCCCTCAGGAAACTGTTGGGCGTTTTTTTTGCAACTCAGTTTTTAAAATGGCCGCTAATGGTTTGGTAGGTTATCGCATTCAAGCCGTTAAACTGTTCGGTGATCAACTCGGCGGACGCTGCCATGGCAGGTTCTGAGCAGAATAGATAACGCACCGGCACACCCGCTGCAGCTGCCGCTTGTAGGTCGGATAACTTATCACCCACCATAAGCGAGCGGTTGAGATCCAGTTGCAGCTGTTCTTGCGCCTGATAAAACAACCCCGGCAACGGTTTGCGGCAGCTGCACAGCGCTTGACCTTTTGTGCTCGGCGCGTGGGGGCAGTAAAAGTAGTGAACAACTAAACCGTGGCTGGCGAGCTGCTCTGTAAGCTTGCTCATCAGCAGGTGGAACTCCTGGTCGCTGTAAAAGCCGCGACCAATTCCCGACTGGTTGGTGACGATTACTAGAGCAAAACCGAGCATGCCAAGTTAAACGTATCTAGTTTAATGAAATTAAGCCGCCACGAGTACCCCGACCACTCTTCGCTATTGGCCTAATAATAACAGTAGTGGTGCGACCGGCCGCTAATGGCGGTTGACAGCGGCGTCGGCCAAGACTGCGCCGCCCAACATAGCGCCGACCCATGCAGTCTGCTGGCGACTTTCCAGCGCCAGCTTGAGCATAATGGTGAGCGGCACCGACAGCAGCATGCCAACCGGGCCGAGCACCCAGCCCCACAGCAACAGCGACAAGAAAATAACCAGCGGCGAAAGGTTGAGGCCGCGGCCCATTACCCTCGGTTCAATCAAATTACCCATAACAAAATTGACCGCCAAATAACCGCTGGCCGCCATAACCGCGCCGCTGACACCCAGCTGCAATAGTGCCAACAGCACGGCGGGCACAGCCGCAATCAGTGAACCGATATTGGGGACAAAGTTGAGCAGGAAAGCCAGCAGCCCCCACATCACCGCGTAGTCCACGCCCAGCAGCCAGAGCCACAGCCAGATAACCAGCCCGGTGGCTAAACTGATCAAACTTTTTAGCGCCATGTAGGAGTTGACGCTGCGGGCGAAGGAGCGCAGCGAGGCGACTCCCGCGGCTGAACCGCCGGAGCGCTCAAGCTTGTCGATAAAGCTCTGCTCTTCGGCCAACATAAACACTACCAGCAGCAGGATCAGCAAGCCATTAGTGAGCGCGTTGCCCAGTGAAGAGAGTGTATTAGCGACCATTTTAAACAGCGCACTGGGGTCAAATAGTGTCTGCCACTGCGACTGGTCGAGCACTATACCGTACTGGGCGAGCGCAGCGACTAAGCTGCTACTGAGGGTTTCAAACTGTGAGCCATAAGTGGGCAGCGCTTGGCGAAAATCGCCGATCGCCGCACTGACCACCGCTGCCACCATCATGGTGATGACAATCACTAAGCCGATCAGCAGGGCAATCGCCAACGGTGCGGGCAGATGTTTAGCTTTAAGCCAGCGCAGTGGTGAGGAGAGTATCATGGCAGTAAAAATGGCCAACAACAGCGGGACAATTAACTCGGCTGCCACCCGCAAACCGGCAATAATCACCACCGATGCGGCAGCGCCAAGTAGCGCCGCCAACCAGCTCGAGTAGCGCACTGGACGGCTGTTCTCAGCACCTTCTAACGTACTCTGTTGGCTGTCGACCAACGCCGGCAGCGACGGGGTTAACTGCGTTTCAGTGGTTGTCTGTTCGCTCATTACCTGTACTCTTGTTAAGAAGATTCACTAAGGCGTTTAACGGCCGCCAGCTGCTCACGCAGCTGGCGCTCACCCAGCGGAGTAAACCGCACCGGATTACTGCCAGCAATCATCTCATGCTCGGCTATAGAGACCAACTCGCAGCGCAACTGCTCTAACTGATCATTGTGATGAATCATAAAGCTGGCCAACACATCCCAGTCGCTTGAGCTGGAACTACCCTCCAATGTTTCTTCAATTAGCGCGGCTAAATTTTTCTCATCGATACGGTAGCTGGGTACGCCAAACCAGTAAAACCCGAGCAGTGTGATAGCTATCACCGCAGTAGTGAGCAGTAGCGTAATGATAAAACTCACGCTGTCACCAACAGATGAATGGCCACTAACAGAGTTACCACCACAATAATCGGCTGTATCCAAGTAGCCCCGCCCTTAATTACCCTATTAGAGCCGAGTCTGGCGCCAACTATCTGTGCGCTGCCCATGGACAACGCGAGGGCCCAGTTAACCTGGCCGGCGACTATAAATAGAAAAGCCGAGCTGCCGTTGATGGTGAGGATCAGTATTTTAGTCTCGGCAGTGGCGCGCACCAAATTGCTACCAGCCAAACTCACCAGCAAAAAAGGCAGTATCGAGCCGCTGGCCGGGCCAAAGAAACCGCCGTAAAAACCCATTGGCAGACCGGCGATGAGAGCAAAAACTTTGGGGCTTAGCCGCGCTGTATGTGACTGTATAAATGGCGGTTTAAATAAAAAATAGAGCGCTATCGCAATCAGTAGCAGCGGTAACAGCTGCCCCAGCTCGCTACCGTCAAAACGCTGTACCGCCAATGTGCCTGCAACACTGCCGAGCAATACCGCCGGCAACAGCCAAACAATCGCCGCAAAGTCGATATGCCCGCGACGGAAGAAGTTCCAACTCGAAGAGAGCGTACCCATGGCGCTTTGCACTTTATTGGTCGCTAAAGCCGCAAGCGGCGGCAAGCCGACCCACAGCAACAGCGGCAGGGTTAACAAACCACCGGCACCGGCTATAGAAGAGATAAAGCCGGCAAAAAAAGCTACCGCGACCAACAGCGCTAGCAGCTCGCCCGCCATGCTAAAACTGATCCGGTTTTTTGCCCGCATACGGTAGGAAGCGGCCCTTGATCGCAGCAATATCGCTGTCGTTATCTCCGCTGGGGGTAAACTGCTCGCCAATCACAATACATCTGGAGGGGAAGTCGAAGCCGGCTAATACTATTTGGCAGTCGGCCGCCGCAGTGATACGCAAAAAGCCGCTCTTCCATTTTTCGACTTTTTTGCGCGTCCCCTCCGGTGCCATGGCAAAGGCGATACTGCCCTCGCGTTCGGCTAGCTTTGCGAAATCAGCTATTAAACTAGCGGGGTTTTCGCGGTTGACCGGAATACCACCCAGCCAACGCATGAAATTGCGCGTACCGAAGAAAAAAATTGTGTGCTTGCCCAACCACCGCACCTGGCAGTCCATCTTCAAAATGGCCGCCATCCCCCAGACAAAATCCCAGTTAGAGGTGTGCGGGGCTGCGCACAACATCATGCGCGGCAGATCGGGCACTTCGCCAACGACTCGCCAGCCACCGATACGCAGTATCGCGCCACCCAACCACTGTGCAAAGCGGCCGCGGCCGGCGCGCAGATTGTGTGGAATATCCGCTGGGACAATATCGGGGTAACTCTGCCAAGGCTGCATGCAGTTATCTCGCTAGTGTTCGCGCGTAGCGCTAAAGATGATCTCTTCGTGGCGCTCTTGTGCCAGCGAGAGATTGACACGGGTGGGCGCCAAATAGGTGAGATGGCCACCGCCATCAATGGCCAGGTTGTCTTCGGCTTTATCGCGGAATTTATCTAACGTGCGCTGATCCTTAGCGGTCGTCCAGCGCGCAGTATAGACGTTGACCGGTTCGTAAATAGCCTCGACACCGTACTCCTCTTTGAGACGGTACGCGACCACTTCAAATTGCAGCTGACCCACTGCGCCGACAACAATGTCGTTGTTACGCATAGGGAAAAACACCTGAGTACTGCCCTCTTCAGAGAGCTGGCGAATACCATTTTGCAAAGCTTTCATTTTCATCGGGTCGCGCAGACGGATGCGTTTGAAAAGCTCAGGTGCAAAGTGCGGGATACCGGTGAACTTTAGGTTTTCGCCATCACTAAAGGTATCGCCAATGGCGATAGAACCGTGGTTGTGTAGGCCAATGATATCGCCGGCAACTGCCTCTTCTACAGAGATGCGCTCGCCCGCTTTAAAACTAAATGCGTCACTGACACGGACATCCTTGCCGATCCGCACTTGACGCATTTTCATCCCCTTCTGATAACGCCCCGAACAGATACGCATAAAGGCGATTCGGTCGCGATGCTTGGGGTCCATATTGGCTTGGATTTTAAATACAAAACCACTGAAGCCTGATTCACTCGCTTCTACCTCACGCAGTTCACTGGCGCGCGGCTGTGGCGGCGGTGCCCAGCGGACAAAGTCGTCGAGCATTTCGCGCACCCCAAAATTGCCCAGCGCCGTGCCGAAAAAGACCGGCGTCAGTTTGCCGGCAACAAACGCCTCAATATCAAATTTGTGGGTCGCTTCACGCACCAGCTCCAACTCTTCGAGAACATCATCGACGTAGTCACCAAGGGCCGCGCGCGCCTCTGCCGACTCTAGCCCCTTAATCTGGATATCGTCCATCAGGGTGTGGCCTTTACCTTGTACAAAGACATGGATGGTGTCGGTGTAGAAGTTATAGACACCGCGAAACCCTCGGCCCATACCGATAGGCCAGTTGATAGGCGCAGCTTCAATATTGAGCACGCTCTCTATCTCATCGAGCAACTCTATCGGCTCGCGAATGTCGCGATCCATTTTGTTTACAAACGAGATGATTGGGGTATCCCGCAAGCGGCAGACATCCATCAGTTTAATGGTGCGCGCCTCGACCCCTTTGGCACCATCGATGACCATCAGCGCAGAGTCTACGGCAGTCAGGGTGCGGTAGGTATCTTCCGAGAAGTCCTCGTGGCCGGGGGTATCGAGCAGGTTAACGGTACAATCGCGGTAGGGAAACTGCATCACCGATGAGGTGACCGAAATGCCGCGCTCTTTCTCCATCGACATCCAGTCTGAAGTGGCGTGACGATCGCTCTTGCGGCCCTTAACGGTGCCGGCCACCTGAATAAGATTACCCAATAGCAGCAGCTTTTCGGTGATGGTGGTTTTGCCCGCATCAGGGTGGGAGATGATAGCAAAAGTTCGCCTTTTACCCACATCACTCTCTAAATGGCTATCGCCCATAATTTTTAACTCTAGTTATCTGGTTGCAACGCAGCCGCGTTGACAAGGAATACAACTGAAGGATATTTTAACTAAAGCGATGCCAGATTGCTGGACAAATAACCGGGCGATCCAAGCTATTATCGACAATAGAGCTACTTATGTATTAGCGCGCTAACGTGAGGAGCGAAATATTTCGACCAGCTCTAAAGCCGCGGCGGTGGCGGGCAGCTGGCCGGCGACCACTTTGGCTTCGATAGTAGGCAGGGCTTGTTTAACGCGCGGGTCACTGCGCAGATCAGTCAGCAGGCTCTCGCCCATCTCGCTCCACATCCAGCTGCGCGCCTGCTCTGCACGGCGCTTGGCTAGAGCGTCATGTTCGCACATAGCGGTATAAAACGCCTGAATAGCCTGCCAAACGGCATCGATCTGCTGGTTGTGCAGCGCCGAACAGGCGAGCGCTTGTGGCCGCCACTGGGCGCTGCGCGACTGCATAAAGTGCAGCGCCGAACGGTAGTCGGCGAGAGTTTGTTGAGCCGTATTAAATTGATCGCCATCGGCTTTGTTGACCACGACTAAATCGGCCAACTCCATAATGCCGCGTTTAATTCCTTGCAGTTCATCACCGCCACTAGGCAGTAACAACAGCATAAATAGATCGGTCATGTCGGCTACTGCCGTCTCTGACTGGCCGACACCGACTGTTTCAATTAACACCACATCAAAACCGGCTGCTTCGCACAACAGCAGTGATTCGCGCGTGCGGCGAGTCACCCCACCGAGTGTTTTACCTGCCGGCGAGGGGCGGATGAAGGCGTCCGGATTGAAAGCCAGAGTCTGCATGCGGGTCTTATCGCCAAGGATAGAGCCACCTGATAACGCCGAGGTAGGGTCTACCGCCAACACGGCGACGCGGTGACCAGAGTCGATAAGCAAGCTGCCGAATGCTTCGATAAAAGTCGATTTACCCACCCCCGGAACACCTGAAATACCAATGCGCGAGGCGCCTCCAGTATGCGGCATAATTGCCGCCAACAGCTTGAGAGCGGCGCGGCGGTGGTCCGGGTGAGTAGACTCCACCAACGTTATACCCTTGGCCAACGCGCGCCGGCTGCCGGCAATAATATCGGCGGCCAGTTGCTGTGGGTCTTGGGTGAGCAAAGTCACAAGCACTTACTCGAATTCGAGGATAATTTGATCGACCATCAAACTGTCACCCACTGCGGCCGATACTTTGGAGACCGTGCCCGCTTGCAGTGCGCGCAAGCTGTTCTCCATCTTCATCGCTTCGATAACCGCTAGCTCTTGCCCCTCTTCAACTTTATCGCCCACTGCGACGTTGAGCTTAACCAGCAAACCGGGCATCGGCGAAAGCAAAAATTTAGAGAGATCGGGCGGCACTTTTTCCAGCATATGCGCACTGAGCTTAGCCGCCAGCGGCGAGAGCACTAGCGCATCGACGGTAGCACCGCGGTAAAAGAGCTGATATCCAGACCCTTTGCGCTCTACCTGTACGGTTAACTCGCGGCCATTAATAGTGGCAAAAAATAGCGGATCTCCCAGATACCACTCTGACTCAACATGGTAGTCAGTACCGTCGAGATGCACTAAAAAGCCTTCATCAGTGAGCTCTACAGCGACGCTGTGCTGGAGACCGTTAGCGGCCACTACCCAGTGGTTGGGCACCACACACTCGTGGCCGGCCATCTGTCCGGAGAGCATGCCTGAGCGCTCGCGGTAAAATTGGTGCACTGCTGCAGCGACAACGATAAATACTTCTGGTTCGTCTTGTGGCACTAAATCGGCACTGAAGCCGTCGGGGTATTCGTCGGCAATAAAGTTAGTGGTTAATTCACCGGCAATAAAGCGCGGGTGAACCATCAGGGCATTGAGAAAGCTAATATTGTGGCTGACACCGCGAATATAGTAGGCGTCTAACGCGCCGACCATGCGTTGGCAGGCTTCGGCGCGATCGTTTCCATAGGTAATTAGTTTAGCGATCATGGGGTCGTAGAACATCGATACTTCACCGCCCTCATAGACGCCAGTATCGACTCGAATACCCTCGCCAACTGGCGGTTGGTATCCCACTAAGCGACCGGTGGAGGGCAAGAAGTTACGGAACGGATCCTCTGCATAAACGCGAGTTTCAATCGCCCAACCATTTAGCTGTACATCAGCTTGATCGAGGGGCAGCTGCTCACCGGCGGCAACACGAATCATCAACTCAACTAGATCCTGGCCGGTGACCAATTCGGTAACCGGGTGTTCAACCTGCAGACGAGTATTCATCTCCAGAAAGTAGAAGTTCATATCGGCGTCGGCGATAAACTCAACCGTACCGGCCGATTGGTAATCTACCGCGCGCGCCAAGGCACAAGACTGCTCGCCCATTTTGCGGCGCACCTCTTCAGTCAAAAAGGGCGACGGAGCCTCCTCAATCACCTTTTGGTGGCGGCGCTGAATCGAGCATTCACGCTCGCCGAGATAGATCACATTGCCGTGGCCATCGGCTATGACTTGGATTTCGATATGGCGCGGCTGTTGAATGTATTTTTCGATGAAGACCCGGTCGTCACCAAAGCTTGAACGCGCCTCGTTGGTCGCGCGCTCGAACCCGTCCAGACACTCCTCGCGGTTAAACGCCACCCGCATACCCTTGCCACCGCCGCCGGCAGAGGCTTTGAGCATGACCGGATAACCTATCCCCTCGGCAATTTCAGCGGCCTGGGCGGCATCTTTAACTACTTCGGTATAACCGGGTATGGTGTTGACGCCAGCTTTTTCAGCAATGAGCTTAGAGGTGATTTTATCGCCCATCGACTCAATGGCTTTTTTGCCCGGGCCGATGAAGATAATACCGGCCTCATCTAAGGCGTCGCGAAAACGGCTATTTTCAGAGAGAAAGCCGTAACCAGGGTGCACCGCATCGGCGCCGGTCTGTTTGCAGGCGGCAATAATTTTCTCTATCACCAAATAGCTTTCTGCCGAGGCGGACGGGCCAATATGCACCGCCTCGTCAGCTTGCTGTACATGCAGGGCCTCGCGGTCGGCGTCTGAGTAAACCGCCACTGTGGCGATACCCATTTTTTTGGCAGTGGCAAAAACTCTACAAGCAATCTCACCGCGGTTAGCTACTAAAATCTTTTTAATCATATCGGTTGCCTATCTCTATTCTGTTCAGGTCGTGGCCGGCTAATTTACAGCGGTATATTGCCGTGTTTTTTCCACGGATTACTGAGTTCTTTATCGCGCAGCATAGCTAGTGAACGGGCTACCCGTTTGCGTGTGTTGTGCGGCAGAATCACATCGTCGATATAACCGCGTTTACCGGCAATGAACGGGTTGGCAAATTTTTGGCGATACTCTTCGGTGCGCGCCTCAATTTTTTCGGCATCGCCAATATCTTTGCGGAAGATAATCTCAACCGCCCCTTTCGGGCCCATGACGGCGATCTCCGCTTTTGGCCACGCGAAATTAACATCTCCGCGCAAATGTTTAGAGGCCATTACATCGTAGGCACCGCCGTAGGCTTTGCGGGTAATCACCGTCACTTTGGGCACCGTGCACTCGGCGTAGGCGTAAAGCAACTTAGCACCGTGCTTGATAATGCCGCCGTGCTCTTGGCTGGTGCCGGGCATAAACCCGGGCACATCAACAAAGGTGAGTACCGGAATATTAAAGGCGTCACAAAAGCGGATAAAACGCGCCGCTTTTTTCGAAGCATCGATGTCTAGGCAGCCCGCCAGTACCAGCGGCTGATTGGCGACCACACCGACGGTGGATCCCTCTACGCGAATAAAGCCGGTGACAATGTTGCGTGCATAACTGGGTTGCAGCTCAAAAAACTCTTGTTCATCGGCTACTTTGAGAATCACTTCTTTAATGTCGTAGGGCTTGTTGGGGTCGTCGGGGACAATGGTATCGAGCGACATTTCGGCGCGCTCGGCGGGGTCTTCACTGGGCCAAACCGGTGGTTTTTCTTTATTGTTGGCGGGCAGGTAGTTAATGAATCGGCGCAGTTTTAGCAGTGCGTCGATATCGTTTTCAAAAGCCAAATCGGCAACGCCAGACTTTGAGGAGTGAGTTGAGGCACCGCCGAGCTCTTCTGCAGTGACTGTTTCATGAGTCACCGTTTTCACGACATCGGGGCCGGTGACAAACATGTACGAGCTATCTTGAACCATAAAGATAAAATCGGTGATCGCCGGCGAATAGACCGCACCGCCAGCGCACGGCCCCATAATCATTGAGATTTGTGGGATAACACCCGAGGCCATGACATTGCGCTGGAAGACATCGGCGTAGCCACCCAGTGAGGCGACACCCTCTTGAATGCGCGCACCACCGGAGTCGTTGAGGCCGATAACCGGTGCCCCGACCTTCATCGCTTGGTCCATCAGCTTACAAATTTTCTCGGCGTGCGCCTCAGAGAGCGAGCCGCCATAAACAGTGAAGTCCTGGCTGAAAACAAACACCAAACGGCCATTGACGGTACCGTAACCGATAACTACGCCG
>Ga0209555_10003332_pt1 | contig 10798 bp, 12 predicted proteins | sample SaaInl85LU_5_DNA_FD_184643 | JGI IMG/M metagenome (GOLD analysis project Ga0209555, IMG submission 184643) | Marine microbial communities from expanding oxygen minimum zones in the Saanich Inlet - ESP_85LU_5_DNA (SPAdes) (version 2) | ecosystem: Environmental > Aquatic > Marine > Intertidal... | reverse complement strand
AGATGCGAACTACTTCTACGTTAAACGTAAAGGCAAACCACCAACACCTGTAGATAAACTTGATAAATCCATTCGTTCTAAGATTGGAGATTATGTACCTAAAGGGGTGGATTGGAAATAACCAATCCATTCTCGTTATGAACCTGTGAGAAATTATGTCAATCAAAAATTGCAAAACATTAGAAGACGTTAAGAAATATTACGAAGAAGGATTTGGAGCAGGAAGGAGTGATGCACTCCACTGTGGCAGTATAACAAACATCGGAAGAGTTGACAAAGAAACAGACCTTGGTTATCAGTCCTTAGTGTGGTTAATGGAAAACCGTTTACCACCACTGAGACTCATTAAATGGGGTGAATTGGAAGAACTGAGAAAAAAGAAGAAGATATCTTCATGGGGTGGACTGCAAAGTCAATCATCCACATACGTTTCTTACTTACCATACATGTATGCAGCACCATCAAATACACCACGTTCTGGTGATATGTCAATCATGTGGAGAGATTACGATTATACAAAATTCAAAAGAGTTCTCCCTGAAGAGATAAAGGAAAAGTTTTCATCGGAAATCGATGAAACTGATGAGAGGATGATTTCCTCAGTATACTATCATTCAGCAAAGGCACATTGGTTGATGGATAGTATTCAATCTGAGGGTCTATGGGCACCAGTCCAAGGAAAACTTGAGGGTGAAGGTAGTTATAGAATGTCTATACATCCAGGCTCTGTAAGAAGTCCATTGTTTGAAGAATTGGATGACCCTGATTTAACACTACTATTGTGGGATAAGTCTGATATGGGTATTGGTAAAATACTCACACCAGATGAAGTACTCTCTTTGTTCAATAAAGCATTACAAAGACAGGGACAAGGTAAACACATGTCAATCATGATACAAGGTGGTGTGGTTGAGTTTTCCTGTTCTATTGCTGATTTATCGTTTAGAAAAAAGGTTTGTACATTCAACAAGAACATTCATGAAAATGCCAAAGGCAAACCATTGACGATATACATTGGGTATGATTCAAGACATCGTGATATTAGTAAAGTATGTGAAAAATCCATAACTGAGAACATGTTAAAGTGGATTAAGGGTGAACCTTGGACGAACATAACTGAAGAACTTTTACCCAAAATAAAGTTTTTGGATATATCAAAGATACCTGAGTATACTCGTGAATACGCAAACCAATCAACAGAGTTTACATACAGTCGTTTCTTAATACCATATCTTGAGAACTATGAAGGTTTTAGTATGTTTGTTGATGATGACTTTATATTCACTAAGAGTCCACTTCCAATGTTCTATTATGTGGACCCATCTGATGCAGTCACATGTGTCCAATATGGTGACTTCGAACCAGAAGAATCCAAGTTCAATGGTGAAAAGAATGTCAGTTATGATAAGAAACTTTGGTCTAGTTTAATGTTCTTCAATAATTCACATCCAGATTGTAAGAAACTAACACCAGAAGTTGTCAATACGGAGAGTGGTAAGTTTTTACACCAGTTCGAGTGGACTGATAGTATCGGAAAGATACCAGAAAAGTACATATTCACAGAGGGATATGATGACCCAGATGAGAAGTGGAACCATACTGCAGTTCATTTCACAAGAGGTGGACCTTGGATTGAGGGAATGGACACATCCAATATAGACTTGTTGGATGTTTATGAAAATGTGAAGTCAAAAATCAATCACTAAATAAAACAGTTGACATTGATTGATATGTCTGTTATTATATAATATGTATAACAAGTGAGGAAAAATACATGAATGGGTTAATATATGATTGGGAAGGTACACTCAAAGTCCGTAAAGAAAATGGATTAGAGTATTCTTTCAATAACTGTGACAAACCAGAACTTGGTTTTGAATATGACGTACTGATTTACGAAGACATTGAAGTTAAAATTGTCAAATGGCAAGATGAAATATCATTCGAGGAACAGGACAAAGAACCTCTTAGTGATGAAGAGAAAGATGCAGTTGAAACTTATATCTTAAACTCCGAACCACCAATGGGTCACACACTTCAACAACAATTTGTAGACCGTCTATGTGACTATTGTAACCAGAAACGAGATGAGTCGGCAAATAACTATGGATTTGATAACTTCATGGAAACTGTTTATGCGGGTCGTGAAGGTTCAAATCACCCAAATCGTTCTGATGCAAGACGTGTTCTAGAGTATACAGATGCAGTTTATTGTGTATTTGAACAAGTTGTTCAAGAAATCAAAATGACACGTGAAGACCACCTTAGAGACTACGAGAGTTACCTATCACAAATACCACTTGCTAATCCTGCTGATGACTCACGGTATTAGATATGAAACCTTTGGAAATCGTCTTTATTGACGAACCTTTCAAGTTGGAAATGGAACATATGCCTTTGGATAAGGTATATGTCATTGACAATTATCTTGGTAGTGAACTCCACCATTGGGTAGATTCTGAAATTACAATTGCACCCATTTGGAATAAAGGAAACCGTGTTCAAAATCATAATTCAAAAACGGGACTACCTTACCACGAACTATGGGGTGCATCGTTTCTCCAAGGTGTAGACCAACGAGTATCCGATGAATGTCCACCCAGATGGGCACAGATGCCAAAGTGGTTTAATCGTAAAGTTCAAAAAGATTTTGGGTTTATGTGGGAAAGATTCCAATATATGGGAACTAATTCACAAACCACTGGTCAACATGGAACTTGCCATGCAGATTGTCAAAAAGATGATGATTTTGGATTATCTTTCCTTTACTACACAAACAAATGGTGGAATCCAATGTGGGGTGGAGACTTATGTTTCTATGACACAATGGTACACGGTGAAATAGGTACTGAGGAATTCAAAGAACAACATATGATTGGTTCGGTTGAGTTTAAACCAAATCGTCTACTTATGTTCGATGGTAGAATACCTCATGGTGCAAATGCACCACATCCCCTTTCCAAATGGGCAGATAGAAAGTCCATTGTTTTGAGAGGTGATGAAGTACGTTTAGTTGATAATGAAGAGTTTTTTGATGCCTCAGATAGAATTTAGTACGTTTAATACAGACAATGCAAAGTATTTCAAACCTGTTTTAGCAAAATCAGTCCAACCTGAATGGTGGAAACAGATGAAAACACACCAACATGTCCGTGGAACAAGAACACAAACATTACGTTCTTGTCCTGCGATGGATGATTGGTTGAAGTCGGGTTATTATATCTTAGCAAATCGTGATATTAATGTTAGATTTGTTACTGGACATGATGATACAGAAGGTATGGAATGTTACGTCGAAGGTGATGATTTTGCAACAGCATCTCCGAGTCACCCCAGTATGCAGTTTGAACACTCATTTGCATATTTCGATGATGGTGGTCCTGTCAAAGATGCATTCAAGTTAAGACTTGGGTGGAACATCACATTACCTGCTGGTTATTCTGCAATATACCTCGACCCTTTCTTATTCCAAAACAGAAACTTTGGTGTTTGGCAAGGTATAATCGATGCAGATACATTTACCACAAACACAGATACTACACAATGTATCTTATATGCAAAGTCTCGTAAAGATTTCACAATAAAGAAAGGTACACCGATAGTACAGATTCTACCCTACAAACGTGAAGAGTGGACTGCATCATATCAATTGTACAAACATGAGACATTCTTCAAGAATCAATCACAACACACTAAAGAAAAGGTTGATTTCACTGAAGAAGAAATTGAAAAAATTGGTTTGAAAGAGTGGCAGAAAGATGGAATACAAATGAGTATGCCTGAACAGAATAGAAAACCAGACAGTCAAACTAATGGTGCTAAGTTCGGTCCCTATCGTACTGAAGGATACTGGCACGAGAAAGGTAGGTTCTTTAAACAAGAGAATCCACCACCAGAATGCCCCTTCCATAGAAAGGAAGAAGATGATGACAGACAAATGGAGTTACCACTAGAATGAGTGTAAGATTATTATTCCCATTAACAGTATTTGAAAGGGATATGTTGGACCCTAAATGGTCGGATAGACAAGGAGTGACACCAGAATACCTCGAACAACTTCGACAAGAAATGGATAGAATGAGACAGAAAGACCCACAAGGTCGTCGAGTCTCAAATGCATATACTGGTTGGCAATCAAATGATAGTGTTGAGACTAACCATGTCTTTGCACCATTAATGAGAAAGATTAAGGCAGTATTTGATGAAGAAGTTTTCCCGTATCATGGTATTGATATGGGTGTATGTCAAATGACAATGGGTAACTGTTGGGCAAACATCAATGGTTTTGGTGCATGGAACAGACCACACTTACACAATGGGTGTTGGTTTTCTGGTGCATTCTATATTGCAGCAGATGGTGATGAGGGTGATATTGAGTTTATAGACACAGATGCAAAGGTTGTTTCGGACTTCCCTTACTCACCAAGGAATGCGTGTAGTCATAATCATGCACCCAGAAGTGGTCAATTGTTATTGTTCCCAAGTGGTGCTATGCATATGGTTTCTCCCAATTATACCGAAAAGGAACGATACAGTGTTGCGTTTAATATCAACTTACAGTATCTTGGGAATGGGGATAGAAATGGTAATATACCAGACTATAATCCAGATGAGTTTTGTTTTGATATAGGAAAGGACGGGAATCCAATCCTATCTAATGACTCGAACTAAGTAATCGAAAGGTTCAACAGTTTTAATTTCAAACTGTTTTTTATCTAAATCTTCTGCTATGATGTGTGTCGGGGTTGACTTGATTATACGTCTTAGTCTGAAGATTTTTTTACTTCTGGTGATAGTTTTCATACCATCACCACTGATAACGGTTTCTGCATGAAACCATACTGTCAATTCAATTTCTTTCTGAAAGAAACTCTTTATCCATTTTATCATCACATTAACCAAATTTTAACTAGAGTACCAATAACTGCAATAGCACCTGCCATTACTAACTTATTTATGATACCAACTACACGTTCGTTGTCACTTATTCTATCATCAAGGTCATCAAGTTTCTCTGAATGTCTATTCAACCTATCATAATATGCTCTGTTGTTATCTTCCATTGCGAGAATCTTCTCTTCGGTTCGTGCCAGTGATATCATAGCATCCGAGAGTTTATCAATTTTATCTTCTATCCTATGTAGTCGTGCATCTTGAAGTTGTTCATTACCCATTGTAGGTTCCCGATGGTTTGTTTTTTATATAGTATATTTATATACAAAATCATCCTAATGTATGATAAAACCTCTGTTTTTCAAAAAGCATAAATAGAAGTATCAAACGGAGAATCCTATAATGGCAAAACCAAATTCAAAAGCATCACTCAAAGAGTACATTAAACGCAAACTCGGTGCACCTGTACTAGAAGTCAACGTTGATGATGACCAAATTGACGACAGAATAGACGAAGCACTACAATACTTCCACGAGTATCACTATGATGGTTCTATAAGAACTTATCTGAAGTTTCAATTAAGTTCTGCACGTAAGAGTTTAATGAGAGGTGATACAACGGAAACAGAATCTTCTGCAGGGACTCATGATTATGCAGATGACCAATTCAAAGAACAAAACAACTATGTTGTCTTACCAGAATCTGTACTATCTGTAAACAAAGTTTTCCCATACAACGATAGTGCATCAAGTGTAAACATGTTTGATGTAAGGTATCAGTTACGGTTAAATGACATTTATGACTTATCTTCAACAAATGTGTTGTATTACTCAATGGTGCAACAACAACTATCTATGTTGGATGAGGTTCTGACTGGTAGACCACCTATTCGTTACAGTGCACACCAAAACCGTCTTTATATTGATGTTGATTGGGAATCTGTTGATTCGAATAGTTACCTACTTATTGAGTGTTTCCGTAAGATTGACCCAACAGACTTCACAGACATCTACGATGACTTGTGGTTGAAACGTTATGCAACTGCGTTGACTAAGTATCAGTGGGGTGAGAACTTATCTAAATTCTCAGGAATTGCACTGCCAGGTGGTGTTACACTCGATGCACAACAGATGAAAGATGAAGCACAGGAAGAAATACGTAGACTAGAAGAAGAGTCTAGAAGTAACTACGAAATGCCTATCATAGATTTAATGGGGTAAAACATGCCAACTAATGTATTTTTCAACCATGCAGTGAAGACAGAACAGAATCTATATGAAGATTTGGTTGTTGAGTCATTACGTATGTATGGTCACGAAGTCTACTACCTTCCAAGGAACGTAGTAGAAAAAGACGACATCCTGAACGAAGACGTTCAATCGAGTTTTGATGATGCATATTCGGTTGAAATGTACTTAGAGAATACTGATGGTATTGCTGAACAGGGTGACTTAATGTCCAAGTTTGGTGTATACGTCGAAGAAGAAGCAACGTTTGTCATATCACTCCGTTCTTGGGAACGATTCATTTCAACAGACAGTAACTTAGTAACATCATTGAGACCAAATGAAGGTGATGTGATTTTCTTCCCACTATCAGGTTCAATGTTTGAGATTAGATATGTCGAAGATAGTAACCCATTCTATCAAGTAGGTAAATTGTTTGTATTCAAAATGCGTTGTACTCTGTTTGAATATAGTAATGAAGACTTTGAGACAGACACTGCTGCAGATAATATTGAAGCAGATATGTCTTTTGCAAACGACTTTACAATGTCAGTGGGTGATGAGAACTATACTGCTGGTGAAAATATACAACTCGATAACGAAGTTGTTGGTGAAGTAATTGGTTGGGATGGTCTATCCAGAGTATTATCAATACGTTCATTGTCCAAAGAACTCAGAGTCGGTGACGCTCTATTTGGTGAAGAATCTGGTGTTCTTAGGTTAGTTGAATCGGTATCGGATAGTTTAGATTTTGATGATGGGAATGCACAGAACGATGACTTTGAGTTAAACAACGGTAACTTCTTAGACTTCAGTGAAATCAATCCACTCGGTGAGGTGAACTAATGTTTGGTAATTATTTTTACAATCAGACTTTTAAACGTGCAGTATCAATCTTTGGTACTCTATTCAATAACATCACCATCAAGGACATAAAATCTGATGGAACAACACTTGGTCAACAGAAAGTACCTATTTCCTATGGACCAAAACAGAAGTTCTTGGCACGTATCGAACAGGATTTGAAAGAAAGAGATGGAAACATTTCTGCAATATCATTACCTCGAATGTCATTTGAAATTTCTGGTATATCTTATGATGCATCCAGACAACAAAACAAAATGATAAGAACAGTCAAAGCAACTGCAAATACTGATGATAAAACTAAACGTTCATATCAGTATGCACCTGCACCATATAACCTTGACTTCAGTTTGTCTATAATGGCAAAAAATGCAAATGATGCATTACAGATTGTTGAACAAATCCTTCCATATTTCCAACCAGAATACACAGTTACAATGAAAATGGTTGATGATATGCAAGATATACGAGATGTTCCAATATCCTTAAACTCAGTTACAATGAGTGACACATACGAAGGTTCATTTGATGAAAGACGTGTGATAGAATACACTTTAGAATTCACAATGAAACTTTATTTCTTCGGACCAGTAAACACTGGTGGTATGATTACACAAGTAATTGAAAGAGACTATATATCAGATGGGCAAAATGTTTTCACAACATCATCTATAAACGGTGCTGGTCTTGTTAAAGAAGTTAAATCATATGAACCTGCATTTAGTGCAGTTGCAAACCAAGTTAATGGTGTTGCTGCAGTTGAATTTGGAAGTGCAATTGATAGTAGAATTAGTATAGGTGATGAAGTCTTTGGTACCAACTTAGGTGGTAATGCACCCACAATACTGGCAATAAGTGAAGACAGACAACAGATTGTATTGTCAAGTGCAATTACAATTGATGCAAATACCACACTTAAATTTGTTGGGTCCGTTCAACCAAATGACACTTTTGTTGTTTCGGAAAATGTTTCATTTTATGACGAGGGTGTGATATCCACATTCAGTGAAGATACAGAGAGTGACAATGAGTGATAAAAAAGTTGATGAACAACTAAATGAGATTATGGATATATCTATAGAGATTGAAGAAGAGACGAAGAACGTCCCTACAGTCATCTCTAAAGACCGTGCAGAGAATATAGAAAATGACTATGAGTATGCACGAGAAAACTTATATAGTCTCGTAGAGAGGGGACAGGATGCATTAGAGGGTATCATTCAGTTATCTAAAGAGACTGAACACCCTCGTGCGTATGAAGTTGCAGGTCAGTTAATCAAAACTGTAAGTGATACAGCAGAAAAGTTAATAGACCTCCAAAAGAAGTTGAAAGACTTGGAGAAGGATGACGAAAAGTCCTCTGTCAAAACACAACACAACCACTTGTATGTTGGTTCAACTTCAGAGTTACAGAAGTTTTTGAAAAAGAATAAAGATTAGTCATGACTGCAAATCTAAATGAAGGGTACCTCGGTAACAACCTCATCAAACGTGCTGGTATCGAACACCAGTACACCAAAGAAGAACTTGATGAATATATTAAGTGTTCTGAAGACCCTTGTTACTTTATAGAAACGTATACTCAAATCATATCACTCGATGAAGGTATGGTTCCATTCGAATTACGTGGTTATCAAGATAAGATGATTGAACACTTCCAGAAAGAACGTTTTTCGGTTGTTCTTGCATCTCGTCAGTGTGGTAAGTCCATCACATCTTGTGCTTTCTTACTATGGTATGCATTATTTCACCCAGAAGTGAATGTTGCAGTACTTGCCAACAAAGGTGCAACTGCACGAGAAATGATTGCACGTATTATCACGATGTTGGAATCTGTCCCATTCTTCTTACAGCCTGGAGTTAAGATACTCAACAAAGGTAGTATCGAGTTTGCAAATGATTCTAAAATACTTGCTGCGGCAACTTCATCATCTTCTATTCGTGGTATGTCAATCAATTTACTATACCTCGATGAGTTTGCATTCGTTGAAAATGCAGAAGAGTTTTATACTTCCACATATCCAGTTGTAACTTCAGGTAAGAAATCTAAGGTAATCATCACCTCCACTGCAAATGGTGTAGGTAATATGTTCCATAAGATTTATGAAGGTGCAATGAGAGGTAAGTCAGAGTACAAACCATTCACCATCAACTGGTACGATGTGCCGGGCAGAGATGAGGAATGGAAACGACAGACTATTGCCAATACTTCAGAAGCACAGTTTGACCAAGAATATGGAAACTCATTCTTAGGTACTGGTAATACACTTATTAATGCAAACACCTTACTGGGGTTTGTTACAGAAGACCCATATTGGGAAAAGAATGGTGTTAGGGTATATGAACGTCCAATAAAAGGACATACATATATAACCACAGTAGACGTTGCAAAAGGTCGGGGAATGGATTATTCAACATTCACAACCTTTGACATCTCAGAAAGACCATTTAAACAGGTCTGTACGTACAGAGACAACATGATATCACCTATGTTATATCCTGATGTCATTTACAAATATTGTATGCCATATAACGAATCACTTGTTATTATTGAGAATAATGCAGAAGGTTCTATGGTAGCAACACAACTTCACTATGACTTGGAGTATCCTAATGTATTCGTACAAGGACAACTCAAGGCAGAAGATATTGGGGTAACGATGAGTAGGAAAATCAAAAGGATTGGTTGTTCTACCGTCAAAGAGTTACTGGAAGAAAATAGGTTACTATTAAGAGACCGTGACACAGTTACCGAATTTATGACCTTTGTGACGAAAGGAACATCGTTTGAAGCAGACAAAGGTTATCATGATGATATGGTTATGAATTGTGTATTATTTGCTTGGTTTATTACAACCGACTATTTTAGTCATCTATCAAATGACAAAGTTAAAGACCTTTTATATGCAGAGCAACAAAAAGGTATATCAGAAGACCTGCTCCCTGCAGGTATATTTGGTGCAGATGATACACAAGAATCCTTCGTAGATGCTGATGGTGACACATGGCATGTTGTTGGGTAGTGCTTGAAATATATTATGTTATAAATAAAACAGTAAAACAAAACTTTTTACTAAATTGACAGGAGAAAAGTATGGCATTTCAAGTATCACCAGGCGTACAAGTCAAAGAAATTGACTTGACAAATGTTGTACCAGCAGTCGCATCTACAACAGGTGGGTATGCAGGTACATTCAATTGGGGCCCTGTTGATGAAGTAGTAACAGTTTCAGATTCTAAAGGATTGGTGGACACATTTGGTGCACCTGCTAATACGAATGCTGGGGCTGAGGACTTTTATTCAGCAGAATCGTTCCTAAAATATGGTTCTAACCTCAGAGTAGTTCGTATTAATACAACAGGTTTGTTCAGTGCAAACTCTGCAGGTGCAACCACATCTTTAATTAAAAACACAAACGATTATGAAGACAATCATAAAGACGGTAGAAGTGCATCAACACTGGGTCAATGGACTGCAAAATATGCAGGTGCATTAGGAAACTCGTTAAAAGTTTCTGTTTGTGGTTCATCTGACGCATATTTCAACGATGCAATAACAACTGCAAGTGCTGCAGAAAGAGGAGTAACTGGTGTTACAGTTGCAGACTCTTCAGGCATTAATGTTCGTGACGTTGTTGCGTTTGCAGGTCATACCACAAAATATCGTGTGACTGCAGTTCCAGATGGAACTTCAATAACTATTGAACAAATTGGTGCTCCAACAGGTACTGGTTTATCTACATCTATTGGTGCAGGTTCAGCAGTTGACCGTTACTGGGAATTTTACGACTTGTTCGACTCTGCTCCAGGCACT
>Ga0209555_10003324_pt1 | contig 10820 bp, 12 predicted proteins | sample SaaInl85LU_5_DNA_FD_184643 | JGI IMG/M metagenome (GOLD analysis project Ga0209555, IMG submission 184643) | Marine microbial communities from expanding oxygen minimum zones in the Saanich Inlet - ESP_85LU_5_DNA (SPAdes) (version 2) | ecosystem: Environmental > Aquatic > Marine > Intertidal... | reverse complement strand
GATCTATTGTTGCTAAGTCTGAATTATGCACAAGAAGGGATGAAATTATAGAACATTCACAAATTTTTACCCAAGAAATGATCAACAGCCACGGTTCCATAGCATTTAAAGAACTTTTACTCTACAGATTTTTCAAGGATGCTTCCGGAAAATCAATGGAATTTATTATGAAATTGTGGGTTGAATTAATTAATACTCATCTTAAAGGGGATTTAAGATCCAGATCTATATTAAACAGGAATATAAAAAATTACTACTAATGATTCGTTTTTTTAGGTCGGACATTATCTTTAATATTGCTGTCTAAATAAAAAGAAATGGACCAGGGAATAAAATACTACATTGAAAAAATGGACTCACACAAAAAGACTGGATATCTTTTTGGAAAAATACCATTTAAATTTAACCTAGTAAAAGAGGAAGCTGTTTTCCTATTTGCTCTCATATTCTTCTTCCTCGGTACATCCAGTGGATTACTAGTAACATCGTTCTTACTTTTTCTATTATTTTCTACTGAATACTCTAGAGTTTTCGACTACAGGGAAAGAATCCTAGAAGAAAGCCTAATAAGTGAGGAGATGTTTAAAATAGAAATGGGAGAAAATGGAATTGATCCAAATTTCCCCCATGATTCACTATACGTTACTGAAGAAGATCGGTTAGGATTTTTTAGAGATTCTTTATATCTCAACAAGTCCTTCAATCTTTTTAGAAAGTTATCCCTTTTCGTAGTATCTACTAATGTCCTTAGAAGCTAGGAATTTTTGGAAAGCCACGTCAATCTTACTTGGATCGAAATCTGAATCCCTTGCAATCCTCATGATCGCTGCTCTTTGAGCCTTCTTAGGATCAGAGAATATAGGATTTTGCTTAAGTGATTTAATTAGTGAGAAAACTGATTCCCCTAACTTGATCTCTTCCTCCTTTCTTTCTTTAGCCCTTGCTGCAGATTTAGTAATTGTCTCAGAAGCTTTGTCTCTGTTCTTTGTGAAATCAGCATCTTGTATTGCTTGACCTGCAAAAGAAGCCAAAGAAGATGGGTTCTGGTTAGAGAACTCCTCAAAGTACCTAACTATTTTAGGATAGATGGCTTCACTTGGTGTTTCACCCTCACCAGTAATTAGATTTACAAACTTATTCGTTGTTCTCGAAACAGTTCCATAAGAGTCCAATCCTAAAGCATCGGCAAATGCAGGAACGGTTATCTCAAAAGATCTATCTTCTCCATAGTCACCAAACTTTTCAATGTCTGGTATCATTACAATATATTTACCGGCGTCCTCTTCCTCCGCTATTCCCAATGCTCTTAGGTAAATAGCAGCCATCTGTGACTTAGAAAGTATTTGGAAATCTCTGGCTAGTGCAGCCTTTTCTCCTGAGGTGTATTCTCTTTCCTCGTCATCTATAATCTCCTCGCTAACTAAATATTCATAAAGAGTATCCAAATTAAAATTTAGATTTTTTTTCCAATCAGAGTACACTGATTCTAGAACTTCGTTCTCTCTTATATATTGTTCCTGGAAATCTTCAAAAAGTCTTATTCTTTTGGGTTTCATGATGTTATAAATTTATTTATCTATATATCCATTTTCTTAGACAACTCATCAACAGCATTTTCTAGAGATTCCTGTAGTGCTTTTGAAAAAGCTTTCCTGTTTAAAGGAACCTCTCCCCCTTCAACATCCAAGAGCATAGCGAAAAGCATAGTCTTTCTTTTTCCCTCTCCATAATAGTATTGTCCGTTGTGGATTACAGCAGTTCTAACAACATAATTTTTCTTGAGCCACTTTGTTCCCGCTATATTGAGCATCTCCTGTGGGGATTCTATTAGAAGTATCTCGACAGAATAAATTTGGTTTTGTTGTTCGATCCCCTTATCCAAGATAAGCTCTTCCACGGTTTCCACTACACCAAATCTGACATCCCTGCCGTCTATTTCAGAAATATCAGAAGAATTATAAACAGTATCAATCTGAGGATTACTTACTGCAAAAACTAGTGGTAATAAAACATTTAACATAATTAATAATTTATTTTTCCAGCATAACCTGCTGCTATTAGGTAGTAAGATAATGAACCTCCACTTACTAGAGAGGGAGTTGTTATAGAAGTCGAACCAGGGATGATTGATCTTAGATTCGAAGTAGATGATTTTATCGTATTATATTCAGAAGACGTAAAAAATCGAAGGTCCGGAACTTTCCATGTTGTAAAAATTCCACTCTTTCTGCCAAAAATCCAATACTGGTCGGAAATTGATATACGATTATCTGCATTTACATCATAGGTGTAATAGTCAACACCATCGATAGGATCGATTCCCAATATTTTTTGAGAAGCTGTTTGTGCATCACTATTTTTTAGCGATTGAGAAATTTGAGGTAGATCAACTGTAAGATAATATTCCTTAGATGGGTCATAGGATTCATTTAAAGAAAAATGTCCAGCAGAATCGGTGTAGATGGTTTTATACAGAGACCAAGATGAGGTGGTTACTATATAATCAAATTCTATCACGTACGGTAGAGAACTTGCGGTTCCCAAATCATTCCATCTACCCGAGGAAACAAATTGAATATAATCCTCACTTCCACCCCAATCATTTGGCTCCCCACTATTCCAGTTGGTGTATTTCATTCTGCCATATCGGTAAGAGACGTGCATCCAATTTCTCATGACCTCATCTGCTGACAAAGCTCTGTCGTATATTTGAAATGAGCCTAAGCGAAATTGTGCATAAGATCCGTTACCCATATTTGTTGCATCGGTCTTACCGAAACAGTAGTACATTCCGTTTCCATAGTTATGAGGAGCAGCTCTATTGAATGTCAATGCACCAAAATAGGTACCGTCCAAATAACCTCTCAGTGTGCTCCCATCATATGTCATCGTAATGAGGTGCCATTGATTCATCACAATACTTGTTCCAATACTTGATATACCAGAGCCATTCCAAAAACCTACGCGGAGAGTTCCGTTGGCAGTAATCTCCATTACAGATTCATGCCACCCACTGCTTGCTGTTCCTGCTCCTAATTCAGAAACTAAAACACCTGGATCTTGTGGATAACAAAGCAATTGTAGGGTTTGTACTTCTGAACTATTTGGAAAGCTACCAGAAACATTACCAGTAATTGCATAGTCGTTTACACCGTCAAAATAAACGTAATCCCCACCGGACGTATAGCGGACTGGACCATTATACATAGTGGCATCTTTGGAATTTATGTTATCTACAAGCTTTGTAGTATAATTTTTGGAATCATAATTATGATCGTAATCATCAACCTGATTTTCGGTCCATCTCCACCCACCATTGGGTTCAGAATAAAATGCTCCACTTTTATCTTGATAGAGACCAATCCATCCACTGGGCCAAGTGCTGTAGAGAAAATTATTTTCTCCAGAAGATGATACAGTTGCTAAATGACCACCCATTGCTTCACAGTTAGCTTTGGCAACCGTCCACTTTTCACTTGAAGCTGATCTATAGTAGGAATGTCCGTTATAGTTGGTCTGTGAGGTAAATCCAGTTATCGTAGAATTTGTTCTTCTATAAACCTTAATAGGAATCCCAGATGCACCAGAACCATCCCCATTGTAGAAATCCCCACTATAAGTAAATTGTGCTGAAACCGAATTCGAAAGAAGAGTGAATAAAATTAGCCACCTCATAATAATAGATATTACCTATAGTATCTATCTATTATTTTTCAAATCCCGTTCTAATTAAGTTAAAGTTAGTTGTATCTGAAGAAATTGGATCTAGTATTAAGATAGTCTGCGATCCAGGAATTGTGCTTCTTAAATTATTACTACTTTGATAGACAGAATCCCAAGAGGTTGAACTAAAGAGCAAATGTGAAGGAACAGAATTTACCCAGGGATTTCCATTAGATTTTTGAAAAATTGCATACACATCAGAAATTGTTATAGAATTGTCCCTATTTACATCTCCCATATAAAAGTCCTTTCCCTCAATTAGATTGCTAAAAATTTTTTGATTATAATAAGTAGCATCGGAAGGTGCCGGATCGTATCCCAAAACAAAAGAGGGAATCTTAAGTTGAAAATCATAAACAGTAGTGTCAAGACTGGTAACTATCGAATAATCTCCATCAGGGTCGGTCAAAAATGTATCATGGTAAGAATATGCTGATTGGGATTTACTTTTTTTGTGTAACTCTAGGGATATTCCTTGTAATCCATTTCCCTCCGAATCATTGACTTGACCGTAGTGAGAAAAATACTGAGGAGGCTGTATAGCACCAGTAATAGTGGTTGAGAAGTCAAATGTATTTCCATATGCATAGTTTCCACAAAGAGTGGGTGAATTTGAAAAAACCATAATAAATCTCATATAAACTTGACCGTTGTAAACCGTGGTAGGAACAGTAAAGGTATGACTAAGTGTTTTTGTAGTACTACTTATAGTCTCATCATATTGATGCACAAGCTCACCCGGATCATTCAAAAGACCATTTCCGTTAAAATCAAACCAAAATTTGAAATATTGCCTGTAAGGACCATTAGTAGTTACTGTGTATGAGATTGTAATTTGGTCCCCAGCTTTTATACTTGGGACTGGATTTCCTGTATAGTCATAATATCCAGGTCCAGTAAAACCTGTATTACCTTGATATGTTTTACCGTTGACAGTTATGTTCGCAACATACTCGCAACAGAAATTAGTCGAGGTGCTTGCACACAAAGGGGATTGAGCAAAAGAAGTTTTTGTCAAAAGAACAGCAAATATTACTAGGAGAAGATTTCTCATAAAATTAATTTAGCTCCAAAAAGAATCTGATAATTCAGGATATTCTCACCTGCAAGATAAGTACCACCTCCGGTTAATCCCATACCAAAAGTTTTGGTTATTTTATAATTAAAATTGAAAAATGGTATCACGATAGGTCTATTCGTCCACCACGTCTCAGTATAGTATTTAGTATAGGGTGAGTAAACCCCTGCTGCAATAACAGTCGCTTCAATTTTATTGACAACAATACCTTTATACATAAATCCACCGACCAACAGTGTAGATATCATTGGCTCATCATATAAATGTCCGTAACTTCCTGCAGCACCATAAATTGCTGTAAATTTTTTAAGACTATTTACACGAATGAACATATTGGTGGTTGACCAAGCACCCGGTTGCAAAGAAACACCAGAAGATAAGAGGTTTATGTGTTTGTTACCTTTTTCGTTTACCCCAATCCAAGACTTCATCACAGTGATATTTCCAATCTTTGCATTAACCATATAATCAGCAGAAATCCCAATGGAAGCTGTACCATCACCTTTCACTCTAGTATATGAAATTGTTGCACGGGCATCGTTTGTAGAATCCGACGTTTGTTGGAGACCTACTATATCACCGGTCATCAATATCGCTGGTTTTTGTGTATTGGTTTTGGCTTTAGAAGTACTCCTTGCTACTTGTTGAGAAGATGATTTATTTTGATTTTCCTTTACTTTAGTGATTTCTTCCTTAGATGGGGTACCTCCCTCTTGTGACTTGCCTTTACGTACCCCAGATCCGTCTGTTCTATCCCCAGCTCCGCCCTTCTCTGTGCCACCGTTAGTTCCTCCACTGGAATTTCCTCCAGATCCAGATCCTGAGCTAGATCCTGAGCTAGATCCCGTCCCACTGGAAGAGCTGCCAGAATTACTCCCAGAGTTTGAACCACTAGAACTACCAGAGTTAGTACCAGAATTATTTGATGATCCCGTAGATCCACCCGATTGAGAACTATTCCCACCATTATTAGAACCAGTACTAGAACCTGTGTTACCAGAAGAACCTTGTTGGTTGTTCGATGACTGAGAATTTCCATTTTTTCCAGTAGACGAGGAACTATTCCCTTTATCATTCCCGCCACTTTCTTCACCTTCTTCATTTTTATTTTGGTTATTTTCTTCGGATATTTGATCCGATCCATCGTTTACATTTCCACCAACATCAATTGATGTTAGGCTAGTGAGTGTAGTTAAATTCATTACGTTTTGTATAACACTCGTGGTTAGATTTGTTGAGGTTATAGCAGTGTGCTGGGCCAAAACACTCTGACAAGGATTACTCAGGTTCTGTGCATATACCTGGTTTAACCAGGATTCGAATGTGCCATCTTGGAGTTGAACTGCAGTAAAAGCTCTAGTTTGTCCATAGTATGAAACCACGATAGGGGTGGACATATCAAAAACCAAACTTTTTAACTCATTAGTACATGGATCTGTGTATGAATATAAGAAAGTCTGCCCATAAGAGGACAGACTTACTAAAAGGAATACTAATATGAGTTTAATTCTCAAAAACACCGTCCCTGATAAGTTTTTCTATCACGTTAGCACTTGCTGTTTCGAGTGACTTACGTGTTGCCTTACCAACGGTACTTTGTGAAAATGTCATTCCATCAAGAGATCTAAGAAAAGATTCTCCGACTTTAGTAGCCTCTCCTTCTCCAGATCCTATAAAGATCTGCCCAGTTTCGGCATTAACAAATCTGACCTGTAGTCTAATAAAGGTTGTTACAACAACTTTAGCTCTCCCTTTTTGGAATGCTTCGTCTTCATCAACAGCAAAATCCGCTACTGTTACATAAACAAAATATCTTGCTGCCTTAATTTTACCTTTACCGTCGATAGGCTCTTCAAATATACCCTTTTTAGAGGCTTTAAATTGAGTAACCATTCTATCCTTAAGCTCCGACTTTTCCTCAGTGAATTCGAACCTTTGAGTTTCATCAAGATAATCAAGAACAGACTCTGCAAATCCCAAACCAACATTCTTATCCTGTAAGTCTGGGTACATTTTGAAAACCTTTTCAAGATCTATATTAATAACTTGTACAGTGGTCTTTGGTCCAACATAATCAGAAACACTGGATATACTTTTTCTTTCTATCTCATCCCCTTCCGTTACAACTGCCATGGTACCACAACCAGAAAGTAGAAGGAGAATTGCTATTTTACCAAGGATCTTCATCTTCAACTTCTTGTTTTACTGGGGCTGGAACTGGCTTTTCGATAACTCTCTCGATTACCCTTGTTGGCTGAGATTGTTGTTGTGGTATCGTAACATTAATAGTTGGTCCCTGAACATTCACATTCTGCTCAGACTTTTGCTCAACTGGTGCTGTTTGTGAGACCTGCTCAACTTGTTCTGTTGGAGCTACTTCTTCAGCTACACCAAACAATTGATCGATATGAGTAGTAACATAAGCCCCTGCTGCTGTTACTGCTGTTGTCACAATACCTATAATGGTCTTTTTTATTTGTGACATTCCTTCTTTTACTTCAGCGTCTTTCATAATATCAGTTCTTTTTTTATTTTAATATTCCTCCTCATCGTTAGATTTTCCGCTCTTGGAAGTAATGTACTTGTCTACGGAAGCAATACCAAAGGATCCAAGAGTGATAATCATGAAACCGTCGAAGATAAACTCGTTGATCGGCATTTCCTGTCCATGGAAACCAGTCCAAATGTCAACTGCCAAGCAAGCCACCATCATTAGGAATGATCCAAAGCCTACAATTGATTTTTCATTAATGTCATTCTCGTCAAGAAACATTCTCGTCAAGAAATTGGGTTTTTTCTTTGCCATTTTTTTTAAATAATTATTTTATGATTACTACCTTTGAAGTAGCCACTCCATCTTTGCTTAAGAGGGAGGAATAATACACACCTTCAGCAAGTATTGATAGATCTACGTCATATCTGTACTGGCCTGCTGGCATATTATCTTCTTTTATAACTTCAATTAACTTCCTTCCAGTTAAATCAAAAATGCATAATTCAACCGGCCCCTCTTGAGGTACGTTGAATTGAATGATTGTGTAATCTGTAGTTGGATTTGGGTAAGTAAGCATATCAACTCCATCAAGTACTCCAGGATTCCAAGACACTTTGAAAACCTGTACTCTCCCGTTTGTGGGTCTGATGTTCATATCTTTAGAATTAACGTCACCAACATATTTTTCAGCAACCCACAGAGGGGAAACTGTCCAATCTTGCTTAGGTTCAAGTGCAACAAATTGCAACATGAAAGCTATCTCCCCATTATCCAACATGTTGGAGTTACTAAAATCTGCTCCTCCCCAAGCTACCTTTCCATTGGATGGATCGAAAAAGCTTAACCAATTCATAACCTTTACAGAATTCTCTATATTACGAAATTCCAAAAGATTCTCGTCATACTTAATGTTTAGTTGTAGGGCTCCAACTTTTTTACCTGATGAAAGAACCTTTACTGGAACTTCAACCAAGTTACCTGGAGTAACCTCCAGATCTGGGAATCTTAACTCGATTTCTTCCAACACGTTTTTATATTCTACTGTCTTGTCTATGATATAATTAGGAGCGTTGTTAGGATTAACAATTTCTATAGGGGTTAAACGAGCCATGTTATATCCTGTTGAGTTTGCGTCACCCTTGACAGAAACATAGTAAGTAACTGAATCTACGCCACCATTAATGTAGTGAGTGAAGTTGGTAACACCAGGGTATGTTGAGCTTTGGTCTGTAGAAGATCCGTCAATTGCACTAAATTCTGAGTCGGTAAAAAATAGAAGTTCTGGAACTGAATTAGGCCATGCTGTTAAGCCACCAGCAATTCTTGAGAATACACCATAAGCATCAGTGATTGAAATAGAAGAACTTCCGTTAACATCCATTGTGTAGAAATCGAATCCACTTGGAGTATATTGTCCAAGTACAGTTTGATTAATCTTCTGAGCATCTGCAGTAGAAAGTATGTTACCATAATTGAGGGTATCTCCCTGAACACTTATTCTAGTATCCCAATATGTTGTATCTAATGTTTCAGTAAAGTCAAATCTCCCGGTCGAATCGGTAGAATACGAGTTAACCTGAGTCCACGTAGATCCAGATTTTGGTTTTTTGTCAAGAGAAAGCCAAATAGTTTCAGCACCATCTCCGCTGGTTGTTAGGAATCTACCTTTGAAATTAAGGGTTTTCTGCACAAAAGCACCACCATAACTGTAAAGGGTAAGAGTTGTATCATTTCCCAAATTGGTAGAAGCCAAGTTATTAAATGTTTGAGTTCCAGTAATCTTTAAACTATCTATAGAAGACAAGGTATTCCAGGTAGATGAAGGAGCGTGTGTGAAGGTAACCTTTACAGCTGCACTATCATTATAATTGAAAGTTGTACTGGATCCAGTATAAACCATAGTAACAGTGATATGTCCATTAGTTGAATCTGCTACATATTGCATGTATTGATTAGATGGATTGTACAGTAAAGAAACTGTTGGTTTTGCTCCAGAGAATGCTACCTTATCGTAGAAAACTCTAAATTGTAAACCAGTAATCTTCTCAGAAGTATTATTTCTGAAATAGAGATCTGCTTCGGTTGTTCCGACCGATGATGTACCAACCTCGTAGGTGGTATCAACAATCAGCCAATGGCCCGAAGATGGAGCAGGTGGAATCGATTGTGAAAACGACGGTATTGCTGCAGCCAAAAAAGTTAATGCTAGGAGTAAGCGTTTCATGAATGTTGTTTTATTTTATTTTTTGTGTGCTGAATTAACCACGGTTCAGCCCCGGGTATTTTATTTAGGAGTTCTAACTCATATAAGTAACAAAGTCTTTCTTCTTCTTTTTTACTCATCTTTATTCCTTTTTTTAAAAAAAGGAGATGTAAGCTTTCATGAACTAGAACACAACATAAGTTATTGATCGATTCTATCTTCATGTCACCATTGGATACGTAAATTTTACCAACCCCATCCAGCATATTATTAGAAGAAAAATCGCTAGACCAAAATTCTATCTCATTACAAACTTCGACCAGCAAATTGTACTTTTGTGGGTCATATTTTTTGATATGGGAAAGAGCAGAATCAACTCTAATATGCCAGCCGTCACCAGCTGGATGTATCGTGGGTTGGGAAAAAGAAGGCAAAGAAAAAGCCCATAAAAAAAAGGTTGCTATAATTTTAATACGAGCTTTTAAGAGTTTCACGAACTTTAGATTATATTATTCTTGTGTGCCGTCGCCGCCTTTTTTTCCCCATATTTTATCAGCTGAAGCAAGTCCTAAAGCTCCAAAAGCAAGTGCTGCAACTGCATTAACTAAAACAGGAGATGGCGCAATATGCTCATCAGTAAACTGATTTGCAAAAAGTGTTATACAAAGGCTCAATCCTGCGATAATACCAACAAATCTTTTAGAAGATGGTATGCCCTTGTCATCAGTGAAGAGTCTTTTAAACCAATTGATGAGTTTCATTTCTTTTTTTACTGTATTTATCAATAAAAACAGGGATCTAAAAGGACATAAAAAGGTCTTGCCTTTTTTAAGTTGGTTTAAAATTCCCCATATATTTATACTATAAGCACATATATAAGAGATAAAATAAACTATCAGATAGTATGGAAATGCACGTCAAAGGGTTTGAGGAATTCATCTCTCCGCTCAACGAAGGTAAAATGTCTTGTCCAGAGGCAACACAAAACCTTAAATTAAATACCAAAAATAGGGACAAATCAATTAAGGAGGATCACATAAAGTACGGACCTCTTAATGTGGACGAACCTGGGGATTATTGGAAGGAGCTTGCGAAGCACTGGGACACAACACAAAAAGCAGCAAAGAAATCTCTCTGCGGAAATTGTGTAGCTTTTGACATCTCTCCAAGAATGTTAGAATGTATGCCAGGTCCGGTTTCTGATAAAGATGGAAAGCTTGGATACTGCTGGATGCACCACTTTAAATGTCACTCAGCTAGAACATGTAGAACTTGGGCTAAAGGAGGACCGATCACTAAGGATCCAATTTCTAATAAGTGGC
>Ga0209555_10003313_pt1 | contig 10843 bp, 12 predicted proteins | sample SaaInl85LU_5_DNA_FD_184643 | JGI IMG/M metagenome (GOLD analysis project Ga0209555, IMG submission 184643) | Marine microbial communities from expanding oxygen minimum zones in the Saanich Inlet - ESP_85LU_5_DNA (SPAdes) (version 2) | ecosystem: Environmental > Aquatic > Marine > Intertidal... | reverse complement strand
TCGGTTTCCTTATGCTATACGTGTACACGGTGTTAAAGGTATTCATAATGCTCATATTGCCGCAGCTAAAATGTCAGTAACACCTATGGTATGGATTGTAGATGCTGATGCAATAGTATTAGATGATTTCAATTTTAATTATATTCCGCCCCGAGCAGAAAGAGACAGTGTACATGTATGGCATAGCAAAAATCCTATTAATGATTTAGTGTACGGATACGGTGGAGTAAAATTATTTCCAAGACTTGCTACTATCAATATGGATACAAGTACACCTGATATGACCACAGGAATATCAGATAAGTTTAGACTGATGCCGCAAGTGTCAAATATTACAGCATTTAATACAGATGAATTTAGCACATGGCGCAGCGCATTTAGAGAATGTGTTAAGTTAAGCAGCCAAATAATTGATAGACAGGATTCAGAAGAAACAATATCTAGACTTGATGTTTGGACAACTGAAGGATACGAACGTCCGTTTGGCAAGTTTGCAATTCTTGGAGCAACTGCTGGACGTCAATATGGCTTAGATAATCAAAAAAATATCGAAGCCTTAATAAAAATTAATGACTTCGATTGGTTAAAAGAACAGTTTATTAAAGCGGATTAAATTTTCCTACTAGCATATAACGTGTTCCGCGAGTATCTTCTACTTCTTCTTCAAATAACACTTCTGCACGTTCTGGCATTTGCTCTTTAAACTCTTGCAAGCTATTGACACAGTTTACATGTCCTTCAATACCGAACATATTATTTGACTGGAATGCAAAGTAACAATTAGATGAAAGTTTAGGTTCGCCGTATACCTTTTTACGATGCGGTTTATCGTCAGCATATCCTTTTGGATACACAGTATCTGTTGCCATTGCACTATATCTAAACCACGGCCAATCTTTCATCGGCGGCATATGTTCGCAACTTGTATTAATTATTAAATTAGTGTCTAAATATGTATCTCTATATGTTTTAAAAATATCATCACAAATATATTCAATATTGTCATAATCTGCAAATAAACGATTTTTAGCAATTTGTAAAGGAACATTGTCTAAATCAATATTAACAATCTTTTTAACTTTATCTACAAGCGTAGGTATAAGAACGCTTCCGTACCAAGCACCCCAAATTACTACTGTAGAATCACGGTCTAAAATATTTAAATTATTTACAACATTAATTAATGCAGTCTTTGCTGCTAGTTGATTATTACTAAACGAGTCAATTAGCGAATGTTCTAATTCTGGAGACTCTTTAATTACACTTAATACATCGTATAAAAATGTAGTGTCGACTGTGTTATTATGAAGATTTAATATATTTCTAATAACTGGAATATCTTCTCTATTGATCATTTTATTTCCGTATGATATAATTATCAACAACTAAGATGTCTAAACCACATTTTTTAAATGTAGCAACAGCGTCAGCTGGTGTTTCTACAATTGGTTCCTGACAATTAAAGCTGGTATTAAGCAGCATAGGAACGCCTGTAAGTGCATAGAACGCATTTATTAAGTCGTAGTAGCGAGTATTAAATTCACGCTGTACAGTCTGTATACGTGCTGTACCGTCTACGTGTGTAACTCCAGGAATAGCATTAGATCTAACAGGCATAATACGACTCATGAACGGACTAGGCTGATTTGTATCAAAGTACTCTGTATAATAATCGTGTAGTACACTAGGCGCAAATGGCCTAAAGTCTTCTCGCAATTTAATTTTGCTATTGATAATATCTTTAATGTGCGGATTGCGCGGATCAGCAAGAATACTACGATTGCCTAACGCTCTATTGCCGCTCTCACTTTTGCCTTGAAACCAACCAACTATTGCACCATTTGCAATTGCAGCAGCAACTTCGGTATAGATTTCGTCCATAGTCTTTTGTTGATAAGACAGTCCTTCAAAGATGCTAGGGTCTACAGTATATTCTTTTCCTGCGTATACACTAGGCACATGTATATTGCCGTTTAGAATATAATCAGCATGCATGTATGTACCGATCGACTGACCTTCGTCGCCTGCTGCTGGAGGAACGTGTACATTTGTGTAATGTTTGGTAAATTCTTCATTCATATAACCATTATATGCAACGCCGCCTGCAATACATAAGTTATCTGATGTTTTAAGAGGATACACGTATGTCTTAACAAGCTCAATCGTTACCTGTTGCAGTGTAAATGCCACATCTTCTTTAGGAACACGCTTCAAAATATCTCTTGAACCTTCTGGCAATCTATGATTAGGATTTTGCAAATATTGATGTACCATTGTATAGATTTCATCGTTGTACTTTCCAAATCCTACTAGCCCCATGACTTTGCCAGCATCTAAATAATTAAACCCAATGTCTTGTGCCAATCTATTCCATAGTCCGCCGATTGAGATTTTTTCAGATAGATTAGTAATGTTACCGTTCTTATCAACAAAGATACAATTAAACTGCCAACCTCGACCGTCAATTGCTAGAATGTCTGACTCTTTGTATCCTGAACTTAAGAAAGCGTATATAGCATGACTTTGATGATGATCGATATAATAGTAGCTATCCGTGTGCAACTTATCCCATAAGTTAGTAGGATTAAACTTTAAAAAATCTGTATCAGGTAATGTTTCTTGCAACAAGTCTAGCACAAACTCTTGACCTAGATTAGAAACAGTAAACGCAAACACATGATCTTTGTTGTAGTTAGGCACAAAATGGTCATGAAAGAACTCTCTACTGTATGTAGGATCGTGTGAGTTTTCTCTATTAAGATTATGTTTACGACGGTTGTGTCGTTCTATTTGATTATGAAATACACCGTTGTATGTGTTATGATCGTGTATGTTTACTGCTATAGAAAAAATTTTCATACAGTTTCTTGCTCTACCTTTAAGATTTCAATAATACGTTCTCGTTGTGCTTCTGGTCGTTTTGGAATAATATCAAAACAACGTTCGCAATACTTTTCGTAGTCAAACAATTCGTAGTTCATCATCTTATCAATGTTTTCTTTAGTAACATCAAACTGTCTAGAACCGTTGATTACTTTTCTACTACAGTGACGAATTTTCTTAATTTCAAAATCAAATACTGGAACCAGTGGAAACTTAGCACAAACACGACGATCAATTTCTGGTGCTTGTACAGGAGTATGGTCTTTAAAGAAGTCAGGAGATCTTGAATTGTACTCTTTAAACTCAGTGTTCTTATGTTTGAGGTATGATAAATCGTGTTTGTCTCTATAGTTAAAGTAACCAGGAGTTTCAATAATTAAGTTATAATTATTTAGATCATTTGGTTCAAAAAAATCATAGTTACCTAATTTTTCAATACGATCTTCGTAAAAGTCTAACACCAAATGTTCGATGTAAATAATTTCTGGATCTTCTAATACTTCTGGATAAAACTTGCGTATTAGTGAGTTAGATAATACTTGAATTACAAGATTAGGATGCTTTTTAATTTCAGCAATAATTTCTCGTAAGTTTTTAACAAGACCTGGTTCGCCTCCTAATAAACAAATACGTGTTTTATATGGACTCAACCCTTCTAAGATAGTTCTTACAAAGTCCATGTCTACATCAAGATTTCGCATTTCTAAAGTCCACGCTGTACAGTAGTGGCAACTCTTGTTGCAACTCTTTGTCATATAAAAGTCAACTGTGCGATATTCTGAGCCTTTTAGATCTGCTAACATTTTAATTGCCATTTATTTTCACCTTAATATTTTTTTCAAAGCTCGGAAACCGCCATTTTTCATCTAATTTACCAGTTCGAGCCGGCTCGGGTACATCTCTATTTAATGTTTCCGCATGCAGTCTACGATCAGTTCCGATATTTTCATATCCTACACCTACTAGTAGTTTAGGTAAGTACTCACTATCTATAATTTCTTGAACTTTATTTTTTGGAAATGCAGAACATAATCCTGTTTTATACCCTAGTAGTGCAGCTGAAAGAAGTAATTCTCCTGTAGCAATACCTATAGAATAATTAATTTGCTCTGTATAATTTAGATAACTTTCGGTAGTAACGTCTGTTGTATTCTGTGCAATCCGACTATTGCCGCCTCGAGCAGGCCCATGATCTTCTGCAAAGACAAAAAGAGTATTTGCTAACATTTGTGAATTATATACTGATCGATCTTCGTCTTGATAAAATTTACCGTTTTCTTCTTTAAATAATCCGTCTTGATTTACTGCCCATAAAGAAAATAATTTTGTATGATTGTATATTTCTCTTATCACATTTTGATCTGTGTAAACATGTAAACTATAATGCGTTTCATTTTGTTTACTAGGCGATCGTGTAGCAGCGTGTATTAATGTTTCTAAATCATTAATAGGAATTGTCTTAGATAGATCCCAATTACGTTGAGCTCTTTGTGTTACTTCTACTGCATTTTTAATTTCTTTGTTCATATCTATATTATACTATCTCTCTATAATATTGTCAAACAAAATTAACAATTCTATCAAAATCCGGACGTACATCTTGTTTTTGTATATCATTTTTAATATCGTCAAAATAAACTTTAGCCTTGCCAACAGTCATTAACATAATTGGCTTACGTTTAACAAATGGAATGTTAGCCCATTGATCTATTTTTCTATGAAAACATCCAGTGTATGAAACGTCAATATTATTTTCTAAGCACATACCACTAAATGCATCACAGAATAATCCCGCTTCGAAACTAGCAGTTGGATACATGTCATTTAATTTATTTTCATCTACTGCTTCGTACTTGTGTCCTCTATCAATTAACACTTTTTGATGAGGATTAGGCTTATCTTCTAATCTCATTGTAAATATAAGTAAGTATGAACACGATAGGATATTAGCATAGTTTGGTAAGTTAGCGTGATACCTAATTTTTGCCGGATCATCTAATCCGTCATTGTTTCCTTCGTTACTTGCAGCATTACGGTAAACAAGATCTTTGTATTTTTGGTCTTTAGGCCCAACAACATGAATAGTATATGGCATAAAATTGTTTTTACTTGGAGTAACTTTCCAAGTTTGTTGTAACAGGTCGTAAATTAATGACTCGGGTATGTTTGCACTAGAATCGTATTCCCGCACATACTTACGATTTGTTAAAGTATCAAATATCATAATTTTTATTTAGATCCTTGTATATGTCTATTGCTAATTGTTCTTGAGACAGTATTGATAATAGTACTTATCTCATCCTCAGTCAACCAAGCATGTACCGGCAGTGATAATACAGTATTAGATGCAGTCTTAGACGCTGTACAAGCGTCTCTCCTGCACTTTAAGCTATCGTACATACTATTTGCACTTAACGGTGTTTCGTAGTGTACGCTGGCGTTTAAAGCGTTCTTAACACGCTTTCTGGTGTCTTTGTTTTCAAAGCGTACAACATACTTGTGGTAATTATGATTAAGCCCGTTTGACATTGCTTGAACATGTACTGGCAAATCTTTAAATGCTTCATTATATTGATGTGCAATTTGCTGTCTACGTTCTTGATTACGATCTGCATGTCTTAATCTCAAGTTAATAATTTCGGCGTTAAGCACATACATACGACTATTGAATCCTAGCACACTAAAGTCTTTGTCTTTGCCGTGTCGTCTAATTAATTTAACACGACGAGCAATGTCTTCATTGTCAGTTAATACAACACCACCGCCATTGATGCCTGCAATGACCTTATTACTATTAAAACTATATACACTGCAATCACCAATAGTACCAGCACTAACACCGTGTAAGCTACTACCTAAACTTTGTGCAGCATCTTCTATAAATAATATTCCTTTGTCTTTACAGAACTGTTGAATTTCTGTAGTATCGGTCATGTTACCAAACAAGTGCGGGTATATAATTGCTTTAACTTTATCTGAATACATTCGTTTGATACTGTCTAAACTAATATGATATGAATCTAAATCAATATCACAAAATACAGGAACAGCACCTACCATGCTAGCACATGCACTACTACTGATCCAACTAAAATCTGTTACTAGCACTTCGTCGCCAGCACCTATACCATGTGCTAACAATGTAAAGTGTAGTGCATCAGTGGCACTTGCTACACTAACACAATGGTTTCGTCCTACACGCTCTGCAAAAGATTCTTCCCATGCTTCATTGTTCTCGTAATTCATTTGACTCATAAAACGATCAAACACATCTAAGTAATCTTGTTTATTTTCTTGGTACTCACGGTCCCATGCATCATATGCTGGCATTAATTTCCTCCATAGCAGTTACAATCGGCTGTATATTAGGCTCTTTACAATCACGCTTCCAGTACACACTACCACCGTCTATTATTGTTTTGTCTCTAAGGTAAATCACATCTTTGCCATAATACTTACACTCTTGAAAGATTCTAGGAGCAGGATCAAATGTTTCTTTTGTGTAAACATAAGTTTCAAACAAGCTCATTAAATTTTCTACAGGTACAAATATATTGTTATTCTTCATATTAACATACTTTTCGTTATATGTCAAGATCCCGTGATTTGGGAATTGGTCAATAACTTTTTCAACACTAGCATAATACTTGTCATTTGTACCTAAGAATAAATGTTTAAATTTTATATTATCAACATGTGGTTTATAAATGCTAAAATTAATAGTCTTTTCAAAATGCTCACCTACACCGTTAGGATATACTTCGGTGTCGCATAAGTCTATTACTTGTTTAGGGTTATAAAACTCTAGCGCCAGCGGATACTTTGCTGGATGATTCTCAGAGTATACACTGATAACACTGCCCGCAAATAACTGTCTTAATACTTGTTGCTGTTCGGGTTGATAATCTTTAAAATCTTGCCAAGACAAAGTCATCATACTTCTTCCCATAATCAGCGTAACATCATTTACACTAGGAACAGCATTAAACTCTACATTTTGACAATGAATATACTTGTTTGATATTGTTCGGATGTAGTCTTCTTTAGAAAACTTTCTATGCGTTACAATAACAACTCTAGTATCTATGCCAATCGAGTTAAGATACGAACAATATTCATAACTATAGTATAATAGACCGTCTACTGGCTTGCTAGTAACTACTACATTAATCATTTTTTAAGTTTTATTACCTTAATATCTCGTAAATATTGTGTATTAATCTTAATTTCGTGCTTTTCTGGAATTATATGAACGCCACCGTACGGGTCAGTTTCTTGTTTATTAGCAGTTCTAATATCAACAATTTTAACCTTGCGTTTTTCTTCACCTGGGCTTCCGTTTTTCTTAGTAGGAGTTAACGGCTCAAAATCTGGGTCGTTGAATTTTGTAGTGATTGCATGCCCATTGCTAGCTCCCAGAGCTAGCTCAGTATCGTCAGATTCCCAACGAGGACGACCGTTATTAGGAACACCAATGCCTAATCCGTAGAACAATCGTTTATTACCTAGTTTAACATCTTCTTCGATTCCTAAGAACTTTTCCCATTCGTTATTATAATCAGGACCAAGATCTTTAATTTTATTAGGTCCTGTTCTAAATCCCATTTTATTTGCGGCTCGCATTACAAGACCCATTGCCATGCCTGCACTCATAATTGAATTTTCCCAACGCGACTCACCTTGTCTGTCCTGGTCAGTACCGTCATTGTTACAGTTATACATTGTCTCTGGAACTTTACAAACAAAGATCATATACATATTTGCATTCATTTGCGAGTTTCTCCAACATGCAGGCGGGTTCCTGCTATGTGTGCTCCCCCAAGAAAACTGGTACAAGTATTCGATAGTTGCTCTGTCTGTAGAATAATACACATCAAAATATGCTTCGTGCTGTTTAGAAGGAGTGTTTTTTGCAATCCATGTTAGATAATTTGCAGTCTCGTCAGTTATTTGAAATTCTAGATTATAGTTACGTTGGCACTGTTGCATATTATACATAATATTTTGCTCGTCGTCCCAAGAATACATTATATGTTTTATTCGAGTTTCTCTGTCATCTGTGTATAATTCGTCGTTGTTAGTTGCCCAAACTTCAGTTTCTTTACCTAAGTTGTGTTTTAAACGTGTAATAGCAAGACTACAATGATTCTCGGCACCTTCCTCAACATCTACGATAAGTTTTTTAATTTCATTTACTAGAAATGTATATGCCTCAAACTCAACATGTAGAGATTTTAATTGAAGTACACCTCTGTTAAAGAACGTTCTAGAAATATTGTCTATTGCTGTAGTGTCTCCTTCCTTCAAACAAAAGACCATAGCAGTTATAATATATCTAACATCTCTAGTACATTTATCGTATTCTGTTGTTCTTTTTGGATAATTATCAATTACCCATTGTGTAACTGATTTTGCTAAAATATCTTTATTTGTTTCTACTATTGATGCAGCATTTTTAAACATTTAATTTTCCATGTTGTGTATTATACCCATATTTAACTTAAAAATACTCAAACGATACAGGTATTGGATTTAGCTACTATAAATACATACAACGCAAGGATAATCAATGAACAACTCCATCTTATACTCTACGTTAACACGGTTTGGTGACTACTATCCGCTAAAGTTAGAAAATAATACCGGAAGCATAATTGACGATCTTAATAACAATTTTGACTGGGTGCAATATAATCCTCGTAAAAACATAGACAGAGAAGGTCTAAGCATTACTAGCTTAGATGGAGGAATGTCAGGAAAACCTGATTTAGACTCGTTGTACGAATATTACAACGAAACAGGTATTGCACTTAACGAAACAAACTTTACTACTAAAACTCCAGTTTACAATTATTTTAAAGAATGGTTAGAACCGCTCGAGGCACATTTAGGTAGAACACATGTTATTAGATTAAATAGAGGAGGATTTTTTCCGCCTCATAGAGATAACAAACATTCTAAAATAGATTCATTTAGATTGTTTTTACCTTTAAACTATAATAGTGTACAAAATGTCTTTCTTTTAGAAGACAATAAAATGGAATTTAAAAACGGAACTATGTATTTTATCGATACTGCAAAAATGCATACACTATTTAATACTGGCGAACGGCCTTTTTACTTTGTTGTTGCAAATGTAATTTTGTCAAAAGAAAGTGTTGACAAGACACTTGAGTTTTTACACGGTTAAAATATTTACTTTAGATGCAAATTAAGAGAATATAAAAATTATGAAACTATGTTACAACACAATTATATCACGGTTAAGTTTTAATTTCTCCTATAGCATTTTCGTCTTTGGTCCAAACACTAATCGCTATGCGTGTACTATCAACACCTACAACATTGTGAAACTTTTCTACATTAATGTTATGCCAGACATGTGTAGGAAACACTACTCTATCAATTTCTTTTAAATTGTCATCGTACCAAACTGTACTAACAGCGCCGCCTGACTTGATAATATAATTGTAACAACTTGTTCTACCATAGTCTTTGTGTACAGGTAATTCGTCTGTAATTACCTGAAAGGCAATATTTGCATCATTATCAAAATATGGTCTTAAAAAATCTTCAAGTTCTTTTGTAGCATTATGCAGTGTATACTTACTTGCTTTAACACCGTTAAATTTGTTAGGAATACTACGTATTTCGTTTTCCGTTAAATTTACGAGATAATCGGGTATTTTAGGAATTTCAGGACAAAATCTATATAACATGTTCAACCTAACTTTGTATTATAAGAAAAGTTTTCAAAGTCTTTTTCAAAAAGATTCAAAATCATTTTTTCTCTCTTTTCGTCATAATAATCTATGTAATTATAGTTTACATTGACGTTTTCTTTTTTATCAATTTTAAATCCTAATTTTTCTTCTAGCGCACTGTAGCCCTCTTCATATCGAAAAATGTTAGGCACCATACCTTGTGATCCTGTAAGATAATCTGTTTGAGAAAGAGTAGGAAGGTATAGAGTGTCATTTTTCTGAGGCGTATATAATTCTTCAAATGTTAAATTAATCAGTTTATCTTTGTGTGCATATAATTTTGTTAAGAAAACATATAAACTTACAGCCCTTACAAAAGGATTTCTTACTATAGAAAATACCCATTTGTCTTTGACTATATTTTCCCAGTGACTGTAAGGGTAGTGCATAACTTGTCTCCAGTCAATTCCATTTATTTCTTTGCTAAACATATCTTCGGGCATATACTTCGCATCAGGACAATTATGTTCTATACTTTTCTTAACACTCATCCCTGAAGTTTTTGGGATATGGATAAATGCAAAATCTTTAGTATAAATCATTTTGGCAACTCGTATTTTAAAAAATCATCAAAACTGATACCAGAATTTCGTGTCATTGACTTTGTTCTAACAGTCAATACCATACGTAGATAATCTTTATGTTCGAATTCTTCTGTTACTACATTATGAGCAATACTAGTATTAAATAGTGTAGGACAATCTAGTACCATTTCATATATAGGTTTTATTACTGCCTCGTGCGGATATGTCCAAGCACCGCCATCGTTAGCAGCGTAAGGTACTCCTGCGGAATCTCTAATCCATCCTTCATCATCAGACTGCTGATCGCGATGACAATCATACCAAACATTCTTGCTATATTTGTCGCAATTTATTATAGGAATATTTAAACAGGTGTTATAGCCTGCATCTTCGTGTATTACTGTACTAGAATTTGGTAAACTAATAAAAAATCTAGTCACTGTAATCGGACTGTTAAAATACTCTTCTACCCAATTATAAAAATCAGGAAGAACACTTTTCAAATCAAATAACCGTAAATTCCAAGGTCTTGGATAATCGTTTTTTACAAGTAATTCTTTCACATAAGGGTGATTTAGAATTACATTGTTATCGTAATACTTAATATCTATTTTTTTAAAAAATTTATCCATTGTACCAATTTTGATCCCACGTGACTCTTTTCAATCTTCT
>Ga0209555_10003312_pt1 | contig 10846 bp, 29 predicted proteins | sample SaaInl85LU_5_DNA_FD_184643 | JGI IMG/M metagenome (GOLD analysis project Ga0209555, IMG submission 184643) | Marine microbial communities from expanding oxygen minimum zones in the Saanich Inlet - ESP_85LU_5_DNA (SPAdes) (version 2) | ecosystem: Environmental > Aquatic > Marine > Intertidal... | reverse complement strand
CTGCTTCCACATAATCTCTTTGGACATTCTGTACGTTGGTGATACATAGAATATCTTTCCGTTATCACAATGTCTGGCTTGTCTTAGAATCTCTACTAAGCAAAGATGTGTCTTACCAAATCGTCTGCCGGTAATAAGTACCCTAAATCTTTTTTCAGATTTAATAACTTCTTTTTGCGGTTCAGATAATGGCATTGAGTCTTTTTTGTTTAACCCAATCAGTTACTATTTGTTTTTCTTTTTCCATGTCGTGTACGGGGTACGCTGGTGTACCAGAGTGCTGGTGTATCTCCATAGTCCAACGATTACGACTCTCAAAGAAGTCATAGCCAGTAATGGTAAGATCACAATTAACAAAGTTAAGAAAATAATAAATCGCAATAAGACCAGTAGTAGGTCTTGGGTATGAGTATTTATTGCAGAGATTATTGTAGTCAGTAACATTCCAAAACCATATTTTATATTTGTCTAATTCTTTAGGATATCTGTTTAAACGCTTTCCACCTTTTTCGCAATTCATTCTCATAATCTTTTCAACATTAGGAATATAACCAAGAAAATCATGTGCCTTGTTTACTAAGTTATTAATCCAAACATCACAGGGTTCTTCTTGTACGCCAAGATTCATTCTGACAATGCTGTTATATTTTAGATAGTCTTGTTCTTTTGGATTTTCTGAGTTTCCAACAAGTAATACTTTCTTACCTTCAAAATAAGATACAGGATCAAACTCATTGGCTGAATCGTAATGTGTAGTTTTCATATCCTGATAATAGTTCTCTCCACCATTTTTCTGACTCTATGGTAGCGTGTGCGTTATATCCGTTAGGTAAAATCTCTTTGGCTTTCCTACAACATACACTTAGGAATACCCATTGATCTGAATAGTTAAATATATCTTTAATCGTATCTTGTAATGAGTCTTGTGGTATGTGTTCTAATACATCAGTACAAATAACTAAATCAAATCTACCTTCTGGCTTTGTGCTAAACTCTGGCACGGCTGGATCATACTTGGTAGCGTTCCATTCTGCTGGGTGAAACTTTGCCTTACCACAGCCATAATCTAATATTGTTTTTAATCCCTTGTCTTTGATGATTTGTTTTATTTCAGGGATATAGTGAGTGAGTGTAGTGCCTCTCCATTTCGCAGCATCAGAGTGAAGTATCTTAGCTTGTTCTAAATAAATATCATACAGACTCATCTTTTACCTCAATGCAAGTGATATCAAATTCACCTGTTTTTAATTTCATCTTTTTAAAGTTTTCTTTAGCATCTGCGATTATCTTCATTCCTTGTTCAATACAAGCATCTTTTGTTTTATATTTAGGTATATCCGGTTCAAAGAAAGTTAATCCACGCATCATATTCATTTCAGTATCCCAAACCATTAAGTGCATTATGAGTACAAAGACTTTCACACCTTAAAACCTTTTTTCCAAGATTGCACCGCCCAATAAGCTGGAGATAGATTAACCTGTTTACCTGATGATCTAACCTTTTGTAAAATCGGTCTAAATCTTGCCATAAATGATCTTTGTCTAGCTGGTATGTTTTTCTTAATACTCATACCCTTTGCTCCGAACCTTACTATTTTAATTCTTCCAGATGATCTGTCTTTGACATAAACACCAAACTTCTTACTCGCACTTGGAGTTCTGAATGGTTTGTTTAGTTTTCTTCCTTTGTATGTTGCCATAATCATCTATCCATATACCAAGTTTAGCTATCATGCAATCAGCACACCAATATAATCCTTCTACAATAACATCTGCTTTTTTTTTACAGTAATCGCACTTTTTACAAGTCAATCACATCTCCCAATGGTAAAGGTTTAGTATCTTCTTGTTCATCATCTCTATCTTGTCTTAGATAAACTTTACCTAAATACATAGCCATCATAGCTGAATTTAGTTTAGTAGCAATATCAAATTGTGTCTTTCTTATGGTGGTTTTTGCCCTAGCAACCCCACGTTGGTAGGCGTCATCAGCTTCTTGTGATCTATATATAGTGTCTTTAGAACAACCAATGATTTTGGCAATTTCTTGTTTGCTACACATATAACTAGCCATATCCTCTACTTGTTGTAGCACTTTCTCATTAAAGTCAAACTTAGGTCTGCCTATTGGCTTAGCTTCTACTGTGATGATTTCTTTTTTCTTGTCCATAATTAACCGATTTATGTATCGTAAACTTATGGATTAATCTTTTTTTAAACTATTTGCAAGATATTCTAGTAGCTTTTGATTTTGTGATAAAGCATCTAATAAACCATTAGTTCCACATTCTGCAAATAATTCCTCTATGTTAGCTGAACATTCAATAGAATAATGATCACATATAAGGTGGATTAATTCATGGATAATACAGTTAAGTGTTGTTGGGTGGTCTAGTGATTTATCTACTCGTATAGAGTTTTTGTCTGTGTCAATCTCTGCAAGGAAACCTAGTCTAGATGCTGTTGCGTGTGGGATATATTTTATTTTAATTAGCCTATGCCCGAACTTCAGAGATGTAGGCTTTCTCATTTTTTCTTTGGCTTATAAATAAACTTTTTAGGTTTTTTAGATTTTACGATTTTATATCGTCCACGAGTCATACGCTTAGTATAAAGTTCAGATAATGTTGCTGAAGTGGTAAGTCCAGCCATTACTGATGATCCTCTAGGTATAAACTAAATGATGCTGATACTGCACAAGTTGCATCTGCTTTTGCTCGTATTTCTATGTCTGATTTTTCTTCTACTAGAATAGGTATCTCAAACTTTCTATAAACTGGAACACTAAATGATGATTGATAACCAACTGTATTCCATACGTTACCATTATTAATACCTTTAACCATGATTTTGGATTCCAATTCTTTTTGCTTACTCATTCCAATAGATGCAGATACAATCCATGCTCTTTTATTAACTGGTACAGTATAGATACATGATAAATTAGAACCATAACCTACAGGAATTGTTGCAACTGTTTTAGAATCTACTGTAATAGTAATTGTTCCTACATTAGCATCACCGGTATTTGCTGTAATCATTCTTGCACTAAAGACTCTAATAAATGTTGTTGTAGAAGCTGCTCCACCGATTGTTATGGTTTCAGATGCAAGATTATAATTTTCATCTAATCCTGATATTAATACTGTTCCGTTATTATCTGCTGCTGTGTTTGAACTTGTGGCTACTGCTGTTGTTGCAGTTGTAGGATAAACATAAATTCCACCAACTGATGTAACAGTTTCAAATGATGTACTGACATCAGGATTATAACCAAATTGACCAACTGCACTAAAATTATCTACTAAACCTTTTTGTACAGAAATACCAAAGTCAAATTCTAAAAAGGGTCTGCTGTTTTGTATGTTAAATCCCATCTATTTTTTCTTTCTCTTTTTAACCATACGGCTAATAAATATATTTTTAACAAAGCTAACTGATTTGCCGAATAACTTATCAGCTTTTCTTTTAACTGATTTATATTTTTTAGATTTTTTATTAAATGATTTAGGCTTTCCAAGTTTCTTGGGTCTAGCTTTTTCCCAAACCATTTTTTTCTTTTTTGCCATTACTTCTTCTTCTTTTTCTTTTTTTTCTTCACGGGTTTACCCATTTTAGACATATAACCTTTTGGCATATTAGACTCCTCTCTGAATTAAAAAGGCTAGGGAGAAAAACGTAACTTAATCCAACCTAGCCTTCCACAATCAAAAAAACCATATTAGTTTTTTTTACATATAGTTTCAAATCCACATTGATTTGAATGACTACGATTTAATATTATTCGTTTTGATCGGCAAGTCTTTTTTTGACTAGCTGCTCATATTCCCATTGTCCACCACGTTCAAACGCACGTTGAAATTCATCTTTGTTTTCATGTAGTGTATGATTAAGGCTTTTCAGCTTAGGTATGCTAGACTTAATATCTACTTTTTTCATATTTATAATATTACTAGTATATATAGTATTATTTAATTTCTTTGTATTCTTTCTTCTGTTAGTTAGACTCCCTGTTGATCTAGTTGTTTTCTTGGAATCAATATCTTGATATTTTATATATTTTTCAATGCTTATTCGCATTAAACCTCGTGTTAGAGTAACTGTTAGACACCCTGTTAGTTTTAAGTGCTTAATTATAGTTCTGGCGTTTTGGACGGATATATCAAATCGCTTAGCAATATCGCCATAAGTAATTAATAATTGACCACGTTCTAAGATAATTTGTTTTTTTCTATAAACGACTTGTGTGGGTTCATAACTTGCCTGACTTAATAAAAATATAAATACCGATCTATCTAATTCGCCTCTAAAATTATTGCTTTGATAAATCTTTCTATGTAATAATATCCAACCTTTTTTCATTGTACCCCCCATTGATTAGCCATAGCTTCTGCTATACCTTCATAAAATCTACTTCTAACTTTTCCTCTTATTTTTTTTGGTAATCTAAAAGTTTCATAATGAAATTTACTCATTTTATAACCATTTACATTTATAATTTCTGGCTCTACAATTTTTGTAGGTAAAAGATTAGGTAAATTTTTTAACCATAAACAAGTTCTTTTAGATACTTTATGACCAAATTGATAAGGTTGAATAGTTTGATTTGGTTTTCTAATTTTAGATGATATTACACTTACTGGATTTTCTAATGCTATTTTATCAATAGGTGCATTTAATAATTTTCTAACAAAATCTAATGCCTCTACTTGTAATGACCAATCTTTTTTTCCTTCTGTAAACCATCTAGCACCACTAACAGCTAAATGAGTACAAGGTGGGTGTGCTATCATTAAATCCCAACCTTTATCTAAATGTTTTAAAACATCATCTTGAATATGTTGTCCTGGTGATTCAGTTGGTAAAATATCGCAACTCCAAGCATCATGTCCTTTAGCTGCAAAAGCATCTCTAACTATGCCTGAGTATTCACAAGCTACTAGAACTTTCATCTTTACCTTCCTTAAAATAATCTGTTGATTCGTTAAAATCTTTTACCTTTTTACAATCGCTTTGCAAACATAATTCCTTTGCGACAACCATTGGGTTAATCATATTTTTTTCCCAGAATACTTTTTCATTCATACTGTGCTGTTTGCTATGACAACTAAAACAAAGTGGAACTGTATAACGATCATCACGTCTGCCTAAACCAATCGGAGCAGAAGGTAACGATCTAATATGTGCAACTTGAACCGAATCACTACCGCAAATCAGGCAAGGATATTCGGCTACAAACTTTAGATGTTTTAAGGATTTGACTAATTTTTTTTTGTTCACCTTTTATTCTTATAGCGTAGCCACTCTTGGAAGGCAAAAGAATGGCTACAATTAAAGCTAATACTTATATGTTGTATAATAGCAACAGTAAAAATAATTCTACTAATTGGTTAAAATAACTATTGCAAAATATTCTAATATTTGGTTAAATACTTTTATAACAAATCAACAAGGAAGGTAGATATGAAAATAAACTTAACAGAAAAAGAAGCACAAGCAATTTTATGTGCAGCAAATAATCAACTTGATGATCTTAATGAGATAAGAGAGAAAAGTGGCACTCTCAATACAGGTTGGGAAATTATGTTTGATGATTTTAAATCAGGCTTAGCAAAATTAACAACACAATATTTAAAACAAACTTTAAAGGAAGGTAAATAATGGGTGCTTTAATTATCTGTGGTACATTTATGTTATTATGTATGACAATAGCTGCAATCGTTGAGAGGAATCAATAATGAAAAAATTATTAGAAACCAATATACCATTTGCGAAATTGCCAAAGCATGAACAGAAATCTTTTTTAAATCGTTATGCTGATGAATGGGAAAATATATTTGATGGAGAACTTGATTGGGAAGATGCAACAAGAAAAGATTATTTGCAACAAGCAAAGTTTCAAGTGTCTTGGCATAAAAAAGATGAACCAGAAAATTATAAACACTGGTATAGAAAAGTTCTAACTAGGCATGGAGATATTACATACGAAGAACAATGTAATGAATTTGATGATGAGAGTTATTATCAATGACAACTTTGCAAGACATTAAAAGATTGTATCGTAAAGTTTACGTTAGAATTTTAGAAAACGAAAATAAACGTGGCTTTACGACTACAAAAGAAAAAAACCAATTAGAAAAATTACGTAAACAAATAATGGAAGGAGAAAACAATGATAAACTATAACCTTACGTTAGTAGAAAAAGAACTAACGATTGATGCTTTAGAAAAATATATAGAGCATTTAACTAATGATGGCTTGAAAGATAACCATGAATTAGTTACAAAGTTTAACAAAATAATAACAAAGCTAAGGGAAGGTAATAGATGAAAAAAGATGTTAAAGAACGCTTTAGACAATTAGAATCTGAAGGCAAAGTTAAAGTTAATTGGGAAACAGGAGAATTTCAATTATTAGGTTCTGTTGAACAACAAAAAAAAACTTTAAATAGATTTATGTATATCAATCCTCAGGTATGCTTACAAATGATGCAACAATTAACTGGAGATAAATAATATGAAATGGAAGGTAATTATTTTATGTTTAGCTTTGACTAATTGTGCTTACAATCCAAAAGTTGATACTGTTGGACGTTCAGGTACGTTTGACAAATCAAGAGCAGAGCAGCTTACTAATGATCTAGTTATTTGTAGGGATTTAACAGATCAAAACGTAAACTACTTTGTTGAAGGTTATGCTTATGTTCACAATTTCGTAATCAGACCTCAAACTCTTTGGTTAATTCCTAAAATGGAATACAAAGAAAAAAAAATAATGAATAATTGTTTAACTGGACGTGGACATAGCGTCTTAAATAAATAGGAAGGAAACAACATGAGTAAACTTAATGCAAAAATAGATGTAATCTTAGAAAAATTTAGAAGATTATATACAATAAGAATGGCTGATCTTTATACAGATATGATTGATCAAGAACACCAATGCTTAGAAGAAATAGAAGAAGATATAAAAAACTTAAAGGAAGAAACGTATGAACAAAAACCAAGTACAAACTTTAAAGAACTTAATTAGTTCTTATAGTTACTGTGCAAAGAATGGTTCTTTGGATATGCTGCTGCATATATCAGATAATGTTTATCTATTTAACATTCTTAATAATCTTGAATCTAAACTTATAAAAATGGAGAAGGCAAATGACGGAACAGGAAATCAACCAAACGATAGCCAGTAATCTTTTTCTTATTAGAACTAATACCTTCAAGGTTGTTCATGGTAAGAAAAAATATAGAAAAAAACTAACACAAGGTGATGTTGGTAAATCTATTGGTGTAACATTTCAACAAATGCAAAAGTTTGAAAAAGGTACAAACCAAGTTTCTAGTGCTAAATTAAAATTACTAGCTGACTTTTTAAAAGTACCTGTTCAAAATTTGTATAAACCAATTAAAAGTTATTACAGGGAGATAGAATATGAAAACAATAATAACATGGTGTTGGATAATTAGTTGTTTACTTTTGTTTCAAATCTTTTTAACAATCGTAATACATTTAACAAATTAAAGGAGAAGGCATGATAAAAGACCAAATACAATTTAAGGACGGAACATCAGAAATAATTTCTTTTGATCCTCAACCTCACAAATATTACTGGAAAGAATTAGAAAGACCATCAGTAACAACAATAACTAAGTTATTAACTCCTTCAGCACCATTAGTACAATGGTCTGCAAATGAATCAGCTAATAAATTTAAAGAACTGATACAAGCTGGTAAGAGTTATGATGAAGTTCAATTAATGGAATATTTTGAACTTATTAAATTTGCACATAGACAAAGTTTAAATTCTAGTGGAGTTATTGGCAGCCATGTACATGATGCGATTGAAAATTATATCCAGCATGGTGATGAACCTGAATTTACCAATGAACAAATGGTTAAATCTTTTGCTAAGTTTAAAGAATGGTATTCTGAACAACAAGGTCTTGAATTAATATGGACAGAAAAAAGAGTTCTATCAAGAGAGTTTGGATTTACTGGAACATTAGATGCTTTATTTAAAAATGGTAAAGGTGAATATATTATTTATGATTGGAAAACCTCGTCAGGCATCAGATCATCAATGGTAGCACAAATTTTTTGTTATTTTTTATGTTTAAAAGAAATGACAGATTATAATATTACTAAAGGTGTAATTGTAAATTGCACAAAAAAAGGTGATCTAAATATTAAAACATTTGATCTTAATGATGAATCTATTGAAGTAGCTAAATCATGTATAGATTTATTTTATTTTTTAAATCCAAAATTTAAACCAAAACAAGGAGAAAAATAATGCCACATATATTAGGCACAGTAAAAGCCATCTTTGACAATCGGCTTAGAGATGGACAACCAAGTAAGTTCCCTAACTTTAAAATCATAGTAGATGATGTAGAAGCTACATTATGGTCTGCGATTACACCTGTATGTAAAAAAGGTGACAAGGTTAGTATGCACTATGGTGTATCTAAAAAATCAGGTGCTAACTTCGTCTTAACTGATGAGAATAAAAATCCTAAGTTACAAGTTATGCCGGAAGGTATGGACGATCCATTACCCCAATCAGAAAGAGAATGGCTAAATGCACCAGCAGAACAGCCAACTGATTTTAGTCCAGTTAAATACGAAAAGGATAATACCCGAGATACCAAAGGAATGACAATCTGGGTACAGGGTATGTTACAAGCTGGAATCCGTGCTGGTAACTTTAAGGTAGATGAAATTAATGAGTCCACAATCGCTCATGTAATTGATCTTTACAATAAGGTTACAAAATAATATGAACTCAGTAGTGCCAAGTCCTATCCTACCATCTCCCCTTTTGGTAAGTGATACCTTTTGATTTGTTATTGCTTGGCACTACAACCCTTGATTTTAATATGAATGATGATAACAATAATATTATGGTAACTAAACAATATCATTTTGATGCACAAATTACTTTTGAATGTCAATTTGATACTGTTGAAGATGCATACGCTGCGGAAATACCTAGCAGCTTTGATAAATATGAGGTAAAAAATATTAAGTTGGTCAACAGCTTAATTAAAAAAAAGGAGAAAGTAGATGAACAATCTCTTTCAACTTCAACAGAAAGTAAGTGAGTTATTAACTCAATACGCTAAAGATTCTGAATGGACTTTAGAGTGCTTACACAAAGAACAAGAGTTAAAAGAAGTTCTTAAAAAGTTGAAGTCAGAAAAACTTAGATACCCAGAATATATCTAAGTTAAACTAAACTAAAAAGCGAGTGAAGGTATATGGAAGTGCTGTCTTTAAAAAACCCTGAAACAATATTACAAGAACTAAATAAGTTAGCTGATGAAATGTCTGAAGCTAAATACAATTACAATCTATTAGACTCAAACACTAAAGTGATATTCTCAAAGTTATGTTTGGAAGCTAAACAAAAACATAATTGCTCAATGGCTGAGGCAGAGAAACATGGTTACATTCAACAAGAATATAAAAAACATATTGAAGGACTTGCAATAGCATCATCTGAGTATGATAGAATTAAAGCTAAATTTAATAACTATGTTGCGTATGTAGAATATATGAGGTCGTATATTTCAGCCCAGAAACATTTAAACTAATGGATAACAAGTTTCGTGGAGATAAGGATTTAGAATGGATTATAGAATCCCAGCAAAATAATATTCTTATCTTAGAAAAACAATTAGAAGAATCTAGAGAAGAAATAGATAGACTAAAAAAACAAATCACTTTACTACAAAACAGTATTAGAACATGGAAAAACAAATCTACCCAAAAGGCAAACTAAATATGGAGAACTATAATGATAGAGTTAAAAACTATGATCCAAGATTTGCAGAAAAAAGGTTTGAGGATTATTGCCGTGATAAAGGATATGCTTTCAAAAAACTTCTCCTCAACGCAGATGAAAACTTATTTGAATCACCTATTCCACATTGGACTCGTCTTGGTCTTATGGTTGCTCAACCTGATTATTTTTGTTACAACAAAGACCGCCAATTTTACGCAGAAATTAAAGCATCTAATAAAATCAAAATACGAGATATAAAAAAATACTGTGCATGGGAATCTGTAATGTGTGATCCTAAATATACTCAGTATTATATTTGCTTTTGCTTTAATGATAAAATGGTTATCAAAACAATTAACCAGATCATGGAACTATTACCCAAATCACAAATCAGACAATATCACGAAGGTAATAAGTATTATGTTCTTCCTATTTAGTGAACAGTATTAACTATATTGGGATCGGTTGGCTCGGAAAACTCCATTGGCTCAACTTCGTATTCACAAAAAATAATCTCATAGCGATTATTACTTTTAAGGCTATTAATGAAATTTCTAGTAGCTACGAAATCAGTAGTATCTTCCAAACTGAAAGCGGTCAACTCATTTTCAAAAGTGGAGAGGTTTCTATAACTCAACACCACAGTTACAAATAAGTAGTTCATTTCTTTTTGGTATTAATGATATCTGTTGCTTTCAAACCATAAATCGCAGCAACTACTGATGCCCAGAGTCCAACAATCCAAAAAGGCATATTTTGTAACTTGTCAAAGAATAAGTCTAGTTTCTCACTAATCTTAGGGTCATCAGCAAATACAGAATAAGCTAATAATAGGATTGGCGAGGATAACACAATTAGGACAAAATCATCTTTGTAATCTCCTTTATGAGATTCTAGTATTTTACCCTGATACTCAATCTTGCCTTCAGCCATCTTTTGATAGTGTTGTAATTTTGCAACACTTTCTAGCCTTTGTGTTTCCTTTTTGTTCTTATAGATTTCTGATGCTGTTTTTATGCCAATTCCTAGTAAATTCCAAATCATAATAATTACCTCTA
>Ga0209555_10003307_pt1 | contig 10863 bp, 7 predicted proteins | sample SaaInl85LU_5_DNA_FD_184643 | JGI IMG/M metagenome (GOLD analysis project Ga0209555, IMG submission 184643) | Marine microbial communities from expanding oxygen minimum zones in the Saanich Inlet - ESP_85LU_5_DNA (SPAdes) (version 2) | ecosystem: Environmental > Aquatic > Marine > Intertidal zone... | reverse complement strand
GGGCGTATCAGGATATGTAGTTTCGCCAGAAGCAGCAAGCGGCGGATCTGATGTAGGCGCAGGCGATATTATCATTATTAGAAAAACAACTAGTGACGGCACATATCTTCCAGATCCTAACAGTTACGATACTATTGTAACTGGCGGAGCATTAAATTATTCAACTGCTACTGGCTTAAGAGCTGAAGATATTACAGTTGATGGTGACGGATTTGTAACAGCGACTACAAGCGGCGGCCCTGAAGAATTAGTTCCAGGGCAATTGCTTGATACTGTTGATATTAAAGTATTTGAAAGACCTATCGCTGGCAGCAGTCAAATTACATCAAGAAATTATACCGGCGACGGTGTAACGACTACTTTTAATATAGACACATTACCAATACAGGCAACTAGTTTATTTGTAAAAGTCAGCGGTAATATTGTTTCTGCAAGTCAATATGAAGTTAATTATACTGCTAAAACTGTAACATTTAATACTGCTCCTGCACTAAATGCTAAAGTACATCTAGCAGTACTAGGTGTTAGCGGAACAGATATCTTAGATATTGACTATATTATAGCCGACGGAATTACTAGCAACTATCTAACTAATATAAGATACGATGATGGATTGCAATATTTTGTTACATTAAATGGTGAAACATTAAATAACGTAATTCAAGAAAGTGATAACACTTATGATTATCCTAATAATGTTGTAATATCGCTTGCGTCACCACCTGCATTAGGTAGTGTAATAAGCTATGCATTCTTTAAAGGTGAATCACAAAACTTTAGTGAAGTTTCGATTGATACATTTACTGCTGACGGAAGTACAGTAGCGTTTGAATTAAATCAAACACCGTTTAATAACGAGCCAAGTGCATGGTTTAGCATTGTTAAAGTTAACAACAAGATTCTAAATGCAGGATACACTCGTAGATTTGTAACAACAGCCGCGACTCGCGAATATCAATTAGAAGAATTCCAGATACCACCGGGCGCAGTAAGCAATAAAGAAATGAAAGTATTCTTGAATAACAGAGAATTAGAGTATAATCTTGATTGGACATTTACTGGATCTAAAGTTAACGGAAACGGTAGTCTTGTTAGATTGAAGGCACGAGTTAAACAGCAAGACGGAGATATATTAAACGTCTACATTACAAGCGACGGCGAATACAGATACGGATATTTTGATTCAGGAAATGAATTTGTATCTACACCTGGAACGCTGCATCTTGACAGTGCTTACAATGAAGGTGACACTATCACAGTCTACCAGTTTAGCAATCATGACTCGTTAGGATTTGATAGACAGCAGTATGATGTTGTTGATAGAGTATCATTAACAGTAGGAACAGATGATTGGTATCAATATAACCACTTAACTGCTGGTTTGATCGAATTGTCTAAGCCTGCACTTGATGCACAATATGTTTGGGCTACACTCAACGGTGACTTATTAATTCCTAGTGTACACTATTATGTAACAGATAACAATCGTTACATTAAGATTAAGATAGATATTGAAGAAAATGATGTAATTGAATTATTACACTTTGCAGATCCGTTATCAGTTGACAAGTACGGTTGGAGCCAGTTTAAAGACATGCTCAACAGAACACATTACAAACGCCTTGATGATAGAAACGGCGTAATGTTGGCTGCTGATCTAAACTGGTACGATCAAAGTATTACAGTAACAGACGGATCTACATTACCTGAACCGACACCGACAAGCAGTGTTCCTGGAATATTGTTTATTAACAGCGAACGTATTGAATACTTTGTAAGAAACGGCAACGTATTAAGTCAGCTACGTAGAGGTACATTAGGTACTGGTGTTAAGGCTGTTTACTTAGCAGGCGAACCAGTGTTCAATCAAGGACCTACAGCAACTATGCCGTACAAGGATGAAACGTTTACTACTACGTTCTTAGCAGATGGCGTAGCAAACACCTACACATTAGACTTTACACCAAGTAACGTTAATGAGTTTGAAGTGTTTGTTGGTGGTAAGCGTTTACGTAAAAATGCAATCAGCAGTTACAACTTTACAAGTCTAACAGCTCAAGATAGCCCAGAAGGTGATGTAACATTACCAGCAGAATTTAGCATAGATGGTACTACGCTAACATTAACACAAACACCAAGTGAAAACGTTAAGGTGATTGTTGTTAGACGTCAAGGAGTATTATGGTCAGAACCAGGCACACCACTAGGTGAAGCAAATTCCGACATAAGCAGATTCTTACGTGCAGCAACAGTTGACTTGCCGCGATAAATACAACAGCAGGATGTATAACAAATGACAGATAAATTAAATGAACAAAGTGGTGTGCTACTTCAAGGACACATTAAAATACACAATCCAGAGACTGGAGAAGTTATTGTAGACAAACGTAACGCTATTCATTATGAAAATATGAGTATTAGCCTTGCAGAAAGTCTAGGCAATGCTGGTACAGGCTGGATTTATCAAATGGGATTTGGTAATGGTGGTACTAGTGTTGACCCTACAGGTATTATTACATATCTAACACCTAACAGCACAGGCACAAATGCTAGTTTGTACAACGAAACATTTACTAAAGTAGTAGATGATCGAAGTGTAAACAATCTTGATCCTGCTCGTAACAAGATTGAAACACGTCATGTAAGCGGCACAAATTATACTGATATCTTAGTAACTTGTTTGCTAGACTATGGCGAGCCTAGCGGACAAGATGCATTTGATACTGCTACAAATACTGATAGCTTGTATGTATTTGACGAACTAGGCTTAAAGGCATACAGTGCAGACGGTAATGGCAGATTGCTAACACACGTTGTATTCCATCCTGTACAAAAGTCACTTAACAGATTGATTCAAATTGACTACACAGTTAGAGTACAAAGTTTAACTGGCTTTAACGAGGGATAATTAGATGGCATATACAATACAATATACTGATAGTGCTGAAAAAGATCCTATCGTAATTGAAGATCAAACAATTAATACTGATACAAGTATAAAATTACCAGGCAGAAACAGTACAGGATACGGCGCAGCTATTGCTGAAGATCTATTGCACATACTTGAAAATTTTGCAAGTCCTACAGAGCCTACTAATGCAATCGAAGGACAGTTGTGGTATAACAATAGTACTGAACAATTGTTAATTTATGACGGTACAGTTTGGGTGTCAGCTAGTGGACTTAAAAAGAGTGCTACAGAACCAGATACAACTCAAGCATTGACTGGCGACTTATGGGCTGATACTGATAATCAACAGTTATATTTGTTTACAGGATCGAACTGGATTCTAGTAGGGCCAAGTTTTAGCCAAGGTCTAACAACTGGCGCCACGCCAAACACGATTATCGGACAAGATAACGCAGAATACACAGTTATTGAAATACAAGTAAATGCTAATATTGTTGCTATTATTGCGTTTGACACCTTTACGCCTAAAGCAACAATTAATGGATTTTCTGGAACACAAATTCGTCCAGGTATTAACTTAGCAAATAGAGATACTGACGCAGACGGCGTCAACAATGTAAAATTTTATGGTACTGCTGAAAAAGCAGAAAGCCTAATTGTTAATAATCTTTCAATTCCTGCAGGAAACTTCCTAAGAGGCGATACCGAATCAACAACAACTTTTCCATTAAACGTACAAAGTAACACTGGCATTGCATATGGTATCAATGCAGAACTTAATATAGGTATTGAAGGTAGTGCTGGAGTTATTCAACATAACATCGAAGGGTCAAACATTGACTTTAGAGTTAGAAACTCAGGAAACAGTAATACAGTTTTGCGTGTAGATTCAAGTCTACGTGTTGGTATTAACAACGAAGCTCCGGACGAAGCACTAGACGTTACCGGTAACATACAAACTAGCGGTATTATTACTATTAATGATACTACACAAAGTACTACAATCGGAAACGGATCTTTAGTAGTTAAAGGCGGAGCAGGCGTAGCTAAATCGCTCAATGTAGGTGATTCAATTAATGTACAAAAAAGCATCACACTTGGAAACAATGACTTAGTAGTTGATACTACTGCTAGTGATTTGATACTACCAGATCTTAACAATGCTAGAAATATAGGCAATTCAACTAAACGTTGGAGGAAAGTATATGCTACTACGTTCTTAGGAAACTTAGAAGGTCAAGTTAGTGGTAACGTCAGTGGTAAAGCAGGGAGTGCAGATAAACTTACATCGTCTACTACTTTTAGAATGACCGGCGATGTTGAGACTGTTGAAAATGCATTTGACGGCCAAACCGGCGGCGGAGTCAAGACGTTTGCACTGACATTAAAAAACACAGTTATCAGTGCTAAAGAACAGGTTTCAAATAGTTTATCTAGCGATGAATTTTTAATTGACAGAACTAGCGGTACATCAACTGGTTTAAGACGTATTACTAGATCAACATTGTTTAATAGCATAATCGGACTTACTCCTATTGGCAGTATTATGCCTTATGCAGGACTTGCAGAACCAGCAGGGTGGAAATTTTGTAACGGACAAGAATTAAGTACCGGAGTATACAATCAACTGTTTCAATTAATTGATTATAATTTTGGACCAACTCCTAGCTCTGGATACTTTAATGTACCAGATCTAAGAGGTAGATTCCCACTAGGTAATTTATTTATGGGCGGAACAGCTCCTCCTGTAGATAGTCCAGACACTAGGAATAGAGGAACAAATGCAAGTGTAGTCGGAGCGGTAGACGGTACTGATAATGCTATAATAGGTTTGGAAAATTTACCAGAACACCAACATGATTTAAAATCTCCTACTGGACAACAATTTTATGTTCATAGAGAAGAAGACGGTCGCGGCGAACTACCAGTTGGGGCATCGGGATCAAACTTGCAAACAGGAACAGAAAACTTATCTCAGAGATTACCTAATAGTGGCGATGTTGCAATACCACTAGGTAGTAACTTTAGTGAAGTCGGCGCACCAATTGACATTATGAACCCATTCCAAACTATCAATTATATTATCTACACAGGAGTTACAGGATGAGCTATAAAATAAACAAAACCAATGGCGATCTCTTAGTAGAGCTCACTGATGGTGTAATTGATACAGTATCTACAGATATTACGTTAGTAGGCAGAAATTATAAAGGTTTTGGTGAAGCATTTAACGAAAATTTTGTTAAAATAATCGAAAACTTTGCAGCAACTAGTGCTCCTAGCAATCCATTAAAGGGACAGTTGTGGTACGATACTGGTGAAAATAGATTAAAAATATACGATGGACTGACCTTTAGAACGGCCGGATCGCCTACGGTAAGCAGTAATCAACCTACAAACTTAGTGTCAGGTGACTTATGGATTGACAATGCAGAAAATAAACTGTATTTTTGGGACGGTAGTGATTTAGTACTAGTAGGACCACAATACACTTCTACACAAGGTAAGACGGGTGTAGAAGCAGTTACTATGGTTGACACATCAAACCAAATTAGGACAGTATTAGCAATGTATATCGGCGGAGTACTTGCTGGAATATACAGTAGATTTGAATTTACTCCAGGTATTAATTATAACATATTACCTTATACTCCAGGCAGACTAATTAAAGTTGGATTCAACCCAACTATTGTTTCTAATTTTAAATATCAAGGTACTGCAATATCTGCAGAATCTCTAATTGATGCTTCGGGAAATTTATTTTCAACCGCAGATTTTATTAGAACTAACGAACGTGACGCACAAAATGCAGTAGTTGACCAAGAAATGGAAGGTGCATTGTTTGTCAAAGGCGATGCAGGAGTTACTGTTGGATTTGGCGACACAAAATATGCATCTTTTAAAACAATTGATAGCGGAACAACAACAGCAATAGAACTTTTGCGAGCAGATTATGATTTTGCAATTAGAGTACCTTCCGGCAACGATTATGTAGAAGCATTTACACTTGATACAAGTACACAAAGAGTAGGTATATATCAAAACACTCCTACTGTTGCACTTGATGTTACTGGATCTGGTAATTTTACAGGCGATCTTACAGTTGCAGGAAACCTAACAATTCAAGGAACAACTACTACTGTTAATACCGCAACAATGACAATTGAAGATCCTAATATTGAATTAGGAACAACTGCTTCTCCTACTGATGCAACAGCTAACGGAGGTGGCATTACACTAAAAGGTGCTACTGATAAAACAATTAACTGGGTAGAATCAACAGGAAACTGGACTTTTAATCAAAACGTTGATTTAATAGCAGGTAAAGAATTTAGAATTGAAAACACTCAAGTGCTTTCTAAAACTAGATTGGGAGATACTGTAACTACAGCAGCTGGTTTAACTACAATCGGCACATTAGGTAGTTTAAATGTTACAGGTAACGTTGCAGTAGGCAGTTTGTCTTCTAGCGGAGCATTAAGTATTACAACCGGCGGAACGATTACAGTTAATAATCAAAAAATTACTGGACTTGCAACACCAACTGCTAACACTGATGCAGCTACTAAAGCATATGTTGACACAGTTGTAACAACAGCACCGGTTGCACTAACACTTGATATTACTGGATTAACAAGTCCTAACCCGGCAGGTGTTGGATCAGGACCAATCACCAGTGTTAAGAATATATTAGAAAGTATTAGTCCTGCAAGTAGTGCTAGGGAAGGCACAGTTGCTAAAATACATTGTACAAGTTATGCCGGAGCAACAGTAACAGGCATTAATATTTCTGTTAGCACAAGTCCTAATACTTCGGGAGTATTAACTAAATCAACTATTGCAGTTGATAGTGCAGGAACACAAAACGAATCAGTAATTCAAGACGTAGTGGCATCTAATACTGCAACAGGTTCGGTAGTATTGACTCCAAGTCGCTATACAATGACATTTACAGTCACAGGATCCACCTGGACTCATAACAGCACGAACGTTTATCCGTAACTTGCGATAAATACTAACAGCAAGGGGTTATTTAAATATGGCGTATACAATTAACAAATATAACACAAATCAGTTAACAATTGTACAAGATGGTACATTGGATCAAACAACTGATTTAAAGTTGGTAGGTAAAAACTATGCAGGTTACGGTGAGATTCAAAACGAAAATTTTGTATTCTTGCTTGAAAACTTTGCTGGCGCTAACCAACCACCGAGGGCAATTACAGGACAGATTTGGTTTGATAGTGCAAACAGCAAACTAAAATTTAATGATGGTACTAAATGGCGTACAACAGGCGGCGCAGAGATTAGTGCTACTGCTCCTGCAGGCCTAGCAACTGGCGATTTTTGGTGGGACACTACTAATGAACAGTTGTATTCTTACAACGGTGCAGACTTTGTATTAATTGGTCCACAAGATGCAGGCTCTGGCATTACGCAGATGCAAAGTAGAACAGTACGAGACACACAAACTTTAACTAAGAGTATTATTGCTGCTACTATTAACGACGAAGTAATGTTTATTATTAGTCCTGTAGAATTTACAATAGATAGCACTGATGCTGAAAACGCCATATCCGGATTCGACGTTGTACGTGCCGGTGTTACTCTTAAAAATACCCTTAGCGCAACATCCGGTGTCACTAGTGGAACTCAAAGATTTTGGGGAACTGCTACTAACGCTGATAAATTAAACGGAATAGCAGCTTCTAATTATGTTACTGCTACTCCAGGGTCTCCTAGTGTATTTACAGAACTTACAAACTTCCAGACTGATGTAGGTATTGCAATTGGCGCCGGCTTAGATTTAAAAATATTCATTGAAAATGATAATCAAGGTGTAATATCAAATGCTCAGGGCGACGAAATACGTTTTAGAACAAAACAAAGTGGCGGCCTAATTAAGAATATCCTTACTTTAAAACCAGGTGTTGTTAAGCCAGGCCTTAACGCAGCAGGAACAGCAGTTGAATCTGTGACATTAGGTGACGTAAGTAATGTATTTACAGCAGCATATGCAACTAATTTTTATGGTACTTCAGAAAAAGCAAGTGCATTAATAGTAGGCGGAAGTGCAAGAACGGGTGCAGTAGATACAATTGGTACAGGTACAGGTAACAGTGTTGCAGTACGTGACGGTTCTGGCAATTTAAATGCAGTTCTTTTCCAAGGTACTGCAACAAGCGCACGATATGCTGACTTAGCAGAAAAATATTCTACAGCAGAAGAATTACCAGCAGGTACCGCAGTTGCAGTATGCAGTCACCCAGATCACGAAGTAGAACCAGCAGGATCAAGCGACCTTTGTATTGGTGTAGTATCAACAAATCCTGCATATATGATGAACAGCGAAGCAGAAGGCCAGTTTATTGCACTTAAAGGTCGTGTTCCGGTAAGAGTAAAAGGACCAATCCGTAAAGGACAAGCAGTGTATGCATGGGCCGATGGAGTATGTTCGTCTATAGCTACAACAGCATTAGTTGGAATTGCATTGGAGTCGTCAGAAGATAATTCAGAAAAATTAATTGAATGTGTTCTTAAAGTATAAATAAAGTACATAGTTAAAAGGAGCATTTCAATGACTGTAAACGTCGGACAAAAAATAACCGAGGCAGAATATACAACTTTACGCAACGGTATCGTTCTTGTTATGGGAACTCCTACAGGAACCGGGGCGACTGCTGCTGGATATAATCAGACAATTACAGCGCCAGCAGTTAGTCCAGGCGATAAAATTACAGCAGCTCAATGGAATGCACTAAAGACTGATGCAGATAAAGCATATACGCACCAAGTAGGTAGCGCACCAAATCCTGCACTTGTTACATTAAATACTGACAGTGGCATTACAAAAGCAATTCATGATGCGCTTGAAGTTGTTGTAAATTTTGTAAAAGATGCAGGTAATAGATTTTCATTAGGTGCAGCACAATCTACTACAGTATCTGCTAGCAGCAAAACTAAAACAAATTGGAACGGTACACAAACACACGATGTTCAGTTTACTTGGACTAGTGCTAACGCAGCTAAGGCATTTTTTAATGCAGGTGGAAAATTAACATTTACATCTTCATTAGCATATACCGGAACTGAAGCTAAAACACTAGATTGGCAAATAATGATGGATCCAGGTACTATTACTATGAATCATATTGATGTCACTAAGTCAGGCGCCAACGGCACTATTACTACCAGTGACGGGTTTTACGATCTTACAACTACAGAAGTAGAAGTTATGAACCGTGATGGTGCTACACCATATTCAGAAAACCGTTATAAAATCTTTGCAAGGGTTATTACTAACGGTGTTAGAATTCGCATGCAGTATCAAGATAATGATGTAGGCGACCAGACTGGAGTAGGCCCAGCAGTTGACGAAAACGTAGCTGGCACATTAACTAGCGCAATGAGCTATATTCGTCCAACAGGCACAAACGTACAAGTTGATGCACCTGCAATTGCACTTGGCGATACAAATACTTTCTAAAATTTCTTGACAGACTCTAAATTATAGTATATAATAATACTATATGAGGAGTCATTAATGGACGAAAGATTAAGTAAAGCATTAGAGTTTTCTAATTTTTTAGAAACACAAAATAATCAAAAACGTATTAGCCTTGCTCAATACAAGGAAAATTTAATACACTATACACACGGACACAAGTTTACAGTTACTCCAGAATTGATAACTTTTTGTCGTGTATTGTCTGAAATAACTCCCAATAATGCAGTCGTGATAGACGACAACGATATACCTTTTTTAATTCCAGATGTTAGTGAATTTATAAAAGAGATAGTAGGAGTTTATGCATTTGCATCACGCAAGTATGCTTCTGATTACGAGGTAATTAAAAAAAATAGATCAGTGCAGGGACTAGTAGATTTATGAATCGAGGTGTAGTTCTGTTTGCATTTAATAATGCCTCGGTTGATTATATAAAACAAGCTATATATTGTGCTAAACGTGTAAAAAAATATCTTCAACTTCCTGTACAAGTAATTACTGACGATGTTGATCATATTAAAACTTTTCCATTTTATGAAAAATATGTTGATATAGTAACATATCAACCAGCTCCTTTATCTACAACTAAAACATTTAATAATGGATTATATACAAGTAAGAAACTTCAATGGAAAAACTCTGCACGTAATAGTGCTTATGAATTGAGTGTATTTGATAACACGTTAGTAATTGATACAGATTTATTAGTATCTAATAATAAACTTTTATCATGTTTTGATACATTAGAAGATTTTATGATTGCTAATCATTATAATTTGGTTAATAATAAAACTGAAAATAGCTTTAACAGAATAAGCGATAAAACAATTTCGATGTATTGGGCTACTATACTATACTTTACTAAGAGTGCTACTGCAAAAACTGTGTTTGATTTAGTAAGTCACATTAAAGAAAATTATAATTATTATAGAACAGTATACGATATTGTCGAAACTAAATTTAGAAACGATTTTGCATTTAGTATTGCAGTGCATATGATGCGAGGTTTTGAAAATAGTACACAATGGCCTAAACAATTACCTAGCGATATGTGGGTGTCAACTGATAAAGATATTTTAATTAATGTAACTGACAATACTATTAAACTACTTTCACATAGGTCTTATGATTATCTTCCTGTGAATTTAAAAGATGCAACAGTTCACGTTATGAATAAATTTAGTCTAAATTCTTTTATTGATAAGGAGTTTACAAATGAGTAACGGTGTATGTATACTTGCACAAAATAATGATGACACAAATTACGTAGAACAAACGTATGCACTTGCATTAAGCATATTAGCAACTTCGCCAAATACAAATATTAGTATTGTTACTGATGATGCAATTCCTTCAACGTACAAAGATGTATTTGATCAAATTATATCTATACCTTGGATTGACAGCGCTTCTGAATCTTCTTGGAAAATAGAAAACAGAT